>OLWM01000966.1_pt1 | contig 12060 bp, 9 predicted proteins | sample 1644141 | NCBI WGS metagenome assembly OLWM01 (sample SAMEA103958150, study PRJEB25191) | human gut metagenome | biome: human-associated habitat [ENVO:00009003]; feature: intestine environment [ENVO:2100002]; material: feces | place: Germany | collected 2013/2015
TATTTGACAAGCAGACAGAAATTTGCTACAATATGCAATTAATAAGTCAAATAGATTCCACGGCAATGAAATATTAGCTACGCTAATAATAAAAATGCGATTGCCATGGAATCTTTATGAACATAAAACCAAAGAAAGAGAGGAAACGAATAATGGGTACAATTATTGGTGATGGTATTACCTTCGATGATGTGCTTCTGGTTCCGCAGTATTCTGAAGTAACCCCAAACATGGTAGATCTGACTACGCATCTGACCAAGAAGATCAAGCTGAACATCCCGATGATGAGCGCCGGCATGGATACGGTTACAGAACACCGTATGGCAATTGCCATGGCACGTCAGGGAGGAATCGGTATCATTCATAAAAACATGACGATCGCCGAGCAGGCAAAGCAGGTCCAGACCGTTAAACGTGCGGAGAATGGAATGATCTATGATCCGGTGACTATCACGAAGGGCAAGCGTGTGGCGGATGCCTTGGCAATGATGGCTGAATATAAGATTGGCGGTATTCCCGTGGTGGATGAAGGCGGGTATTTGGTAGGTATCGTGACAAACCGTGACTTGCGTTTCGAGAAGGACATGAACCGTTCTATCGACGAGGTGATGACGAAAGAGAATTTGGTCGTAACCGGACAATCTACGGATATGGAGGCCGCCGCTCAGATCCTTCAGGAACATAAGATCGAGAAGTTACCGGTGGTCGATAGCCATAATAAGTTGATCGGCTTGATTACCTATAAAGATATAACGAAAGCGAAAGATAAACCGAAGGCTTGCAAGGATTCGAAAGGTCGTTTGCGTGTAGCTGCCGGTGTAGGCGTTACGTTCAATACCTTCGAGCGTGTAGCCGCTTTGGTGGATGCCGGGGTGGATGCTTTGGTGATCGACACGGCACATGGTCACTCAAAAGGTGTGGTGGATGTCTTGAAACAGATTAAGGCGCAATATCCGCATATTGATTGTGTGGTCGGTAATATCGCTACGGGCGAGGCTGCTAAATATTTAGTGGAAGCCGGGGCGGACGCCGTGAAGGTAGGTATCGGTCCGGGTTCGATTTGTACAACTCGTGTGATCGCTGGTGTGGGTGTTCCCCAGTTGTCGGCTATTTACGATGTGGCGAAGGCGTTGGAAGGAACTGGTGTGCCTTTGATCGCCGACGGTGGCTTGCGTTACTCCGGTGATATCGTGAAGGCGATCGCCGCTGGTGGATCTTCCGTGATGATGGGATCTCTGTTGGCGGGTGTAGAGGAGTCGCCGGGCGATACGATTATCTTCAATGGCCGAAAGTTTAAGTCTTACCGTGGAATGGGGTCGTTGGAAGCTATGCAAAAGGGGTCCAAGGATCGGTATTTCCAAGATGTGGAGGACGACGTGAAGAAGCTGGTTCCGGAGGGAATCGCTGCCCGTGTTCCGTTTAAGGGTTCTTTGTATGAGGTCATTTACCAAATGGTAGGTGGTTTACGTGCGGGAATGGGTTATTGCGGGGCTCATAATATCGAGGAGTTGCATAAAGCTCGTTTTACTCGAATCACCAACGCAGGTGTGCAAGAGAGCCATCCGCATGACGTAGCGATCACGCAAGAGGCTCCGAATTATAGCCGCGGTGAATAGTAATACAAGTTTTACGTTTTATAAAAAACACTAATTTAATGGGATAGCATACTTTTCTTGTCGGCTCTCCGTTAGATTAGTGTTATTTTTGTAATGTATATTCGTGCTATGGTAAAAGAATTTTTGATGAAAAAGTTACTTATTTCATTAGGGGTATTCGCTTGTGTGACAGTTAACGCTCAAACCGCATCCGATTCGGTCGTTATGACGGTCGCTGGAAAACAAGTGCCTTTATCTGAATTTATTTTTATCGCGGAGAAGAATGGAGAGGTGGATTTATCGAATACAAAGTCCGTCAAAAACTATGTCGAGCTATTTAAAAATTTTAAGCTAAAAGTAGCGGAGGCGGAATCTTTAGGGATCGACCAGACATCCTCATTCAAAAGTGAGCTGGATGGATACCGGGCTCAGTTGATCGATAGCTATATGTCGGATAAGGAGGGTGAGAAAGCGGCTGCCCGTGCGGTATATGACCGTGGGGATCACTCGGTAGAGTTGACCCACATCTTATTCCGTTTGCCGGAGAAGACGGTCTCCAAAGATACGGTAGCTGTATATCAAGAAGCCATGCGAGTATACGAACGTCTCCAGAAAGGAGAGGATATGGAAACAGTCGGAAAAGCTTTGGCCGAGAAGGATAAGGAGCATGTCGCTTGCGAATATGTACGTTGCTTGCTCCCGATGCAATCCCTAAAAGTGTTTGAGGATGCCGCCTATTCCTTGCCGATTGGCGTGGTGTCTGAACCGGTTCGCACGAAATTAGGATTTCATTTGATAAAAGTCCATAGTCGTAAACCCAATCCGGGGCGGATACATGTCGCTCATATCTTGATCGCCTTCCCGAAAGATTCCGCTATTCAGGACTCATCGGCTTTTCTGGCAAAAGCGCAAGCTATCTATAAGCAAGTACAAGAGGGAGCTGATTTTGGCGAGTTAGCGAAAGAATATTCTGGGGATGCTGCTTCCGCTAAGAAAGAGGGAGTATTACCTTGGTTTGGGGTAGGCGAGATGGTCCAGCCTTTTGAGCAAGCCGCTTTTGCGTTGAGCAAGCCGGGTGATTTATCCGAGGTGGTGGAAACTCGTTTTGGTTACCATATCATTAAGTTGATCGATAAGAAGGGACGCCCTTCGTTTGAGGAAGAGGAAAAAGCTTTGTCGAGACGTATGGGGCAGGGTGAACGTAACTTCGAGTTATATAAAGCTTTCGACGATCGTATGAAAAAAGAATACGGATACGTTTTCTATCCGGAAGCCTATGCGGAGCTGCAAGCGTTATGTAATGATTGTTTCCCCACGGACGAGGCGTTTTATGAGAAAGCGAAGGATATGAACAAGACGCTTATGCAATTGGATGGAAAGGATTTCCCGCAAGCGGAGTTCGCTTATTATATCCAACGTTGTCCGTTCTCGACAAAAACGTATGCGGGTGATTTTATGCAAGAGATCTATGATTTGTTTATCCGCGATATCGTAACGACCGCCGAGCGTAAGAATCTGGAGACAAAACATCCGGAGATCCCTCATTTGATGCAGGAGTACCGGGATGGGATTCTGTTGTTTGAGGTCAGCAACCGGGAGATCTGGAGCAAACCCTCCGCCCAGCAGAAGGTGTTGGAAGCGAAGTGGATTGCGGATTTGAATAAAAAATATCCGGTGACTGTCAACTGGAAATTATTGAAGAAACTAAAGAAATAAAATAAAGATAGATATGAGGATAGTCTTCATGTTCCTAACGTTCGTTGTGTTGTTGGGTGCCTGTAAAGGTTCTCAGCCAGCTGATACTACGGATGTCTTGGTTAGCGTGAAAGGACGTACCCTAAATCGTTCGGAGGTGAATAAGCTAATACCCCGGGGGATTTCCTCCGCAGATAGTCTGTTGCTGGCCGAGGGCTTTACCAAGAAATGGGTAAAGGATGTATTGGTGTACGATGTGGCTTTGCGTAACTTAGGGGATGAGAAAGAGGAGGTCGATAAATTGGTAGAGGAGTACAGGCGTTCCTTGGTTCGTTACCGTTATCAGGAACGATTGGTGGAGGAGAAGCTGAAAACTGATATCCGGGAAAGTGATAAATTAAACTATTACGAGGAAAACCAGAAAAAGTTTATCTTGGATAAAGGCTTGATCAAGGGATTATTCTTGAAAATCCCGGTTGATGCCCCGGGACTTACCGATGTCAAAAAGTGGTACAAATCCACAGATGTGGCCTCTTTAGAAAAAATTGAGAAGTATAGTGTGCAAAATGCCACGATTTATGAGTACTTTTACGACAAATGGGTTGATTTCGATGAGGTAATGGATAATATACCGATCCATGTGTCGAATCCGAATGCGTTTCTGAAGGCGAATAAGTATGTTGAGGTGGCGGATAGCAGTTGTTGTTATCTGTTGAATATCAAGGAATATTTACCTTCCGGCAGTGTGGAGCCATATGATTATGCCAGTTCGCACGTCACGGAAATGCTGGTCAACCAACGAAAAGTTGAATTCTTGAAAAAATTTGAAGACGAGTTATATAACGATGCGATCCGGAGCGGTGACGTGGAATTCCATTCCGAGCCGTGATCTCTAATTTTATAAATGGGTAGACATGATGAAAAAGATTTTAAGTGTATTCTTTCTTGCCTGTTGTTCTTGCATTGTAATGGCGCAAGACAATGTGATCGATGAAATTGTGTGGGTGGTAGGAGATGACGCTATTTTACGTTCGGATATTGAGACGCAGCGTTTGTATAATCAAAACGAGGGGGTCCGTTTGGATGGCGACCCGTATTGCGTGATCCCGGAGCAGATGGCGATACAGAAACTATATCTGAATCAAGCTAAGATCGATAGTATTACCGTGAACGAGAACCAAGTGATCCAGAGCGTGGATCAATGGATGAACATGGCTGTGAACCAAATCGGGTCTCGCGAGAAATTGGAGGAATATTTCGGTAAGAAATTTTCCCAGATCAAGGCATCAATTGATCGGCGAGATCAAGCTGACACCTTCCGAGGTGCGTAAATATTTCAGCCAGTTGTCTCAGGATAGCCTGCCGAACATCCCTACGACTGTAGAGGTGCAAATCGTTACCTTGGAACCGAAGATTCCGTTTGAGGAAACAGACGCCATCAAGGCCCGCTTACGTGATTTCACGGAGCAAGTTAATTCCGGTAAGATGGAATTCTCTACGTTGGCTCGTTTGTACTCGGAAGATCCGGGTTCGGCGTCTCGAGGAGGGGAGTTAGGTTTCATGAGCAAGACACAGCTGTTGCCGGAGTTCGCGAACGTTGCGTTCAACTTGAAAGACCCGAAACGTGTCTCCCAGATCGTACAGACGGAGTATGGTTACCATATCATCCAATTGATCGAGAAGCGTGGAGACCGTATCAACTGCCGCCATATCTTATTGAAACCGAAGGTTTCCGATAAGGAGTTGGCGGATGCTACCACTCGTCTGGATTCATTGTACAATGATTTGCAGGCGAATAAGTTCACGTTTGAGGAAGCCGCTACATTCGTCTCTTATGACAAGGATACACGTAATAATAAGGGTTTGATGGTAAACCAAGATTACGAGAGCAGCAATATGGGAACCCCTAAGTTCGAGATGCAAGAACTTCCGCAGGAAATCGGTAAGGTGGTATATGGCATGAAAGTCGGAGAGATCTCCAAGCCTTTTACCATGTTGACGAACAAGCAGAAAGAGGTAGTAGCTATTGTTAAGCTGAAAGCTCGGACGGAAGGACATAAGGCGAATTTGGCCGATGACTTCCAAGCTTTGAAAGCGATCGTAGAGGCTAAGAAACGTGAGGAATTATTGAACGACTGGATCACGAAGAAACAAAAATCAACCTACGTGCGTATTAGTGACGGTTGGAGGAATTGTGATTTCAAATATCCGGGTTGGATTAAGGAATGAGACTAATTAACAGGTTATTTCTAGCGCTCTTATCGTGTGCTTTATCGGTTGGCGTATTCGCGCAAACGCAAGATAGCACGGTGGTAGCCGCCAAAGATAGTGTCGCTCCCAAGAAGACGAAGGTCTTTTTGGAGCATGCGAATACGCTTTCGTTCGATAAGGAGAGGAACGCCGAGGCTCAAGTACTGAATGGTGATGTTTGTTTTCGCCATGATAGTTCGTATATGTATTGCGATAGCGCATATTTCTTTGAGCAGACCAATTCCTTGGAAGCGTTTAGTAATGTCCGGATGGAACAAGGGGATACCTTGTTCGTGTATGGAAATTACCTGTTTTACGATGGAAATACCCAGATCGCTTATTTGCGGGAGAATGTCCGCATGGAGAATGGGCAGGTTACCCTGTTTACGGATAGCTTGAACTATGAGCGAATCCCGGATATCGGATATTATTTCGACGGAGGTCTGATTGTCGATTCCTTGAATCAGCTCTCTTCTTTTTACGGGCAATATTCGCCTAGTACGAAATTGGCTATCTTCAATGATAGCGTCCGTCTGGAGAATGAGCAATTCACGTTGTATTCCGATACCTTGCATTATAATACGGACTCGAAGATCGCCACGATCCTCGGACCATCCATAATCGTCTCGGATAGCGGCACGATCTATTCTTCCAGAGGTTGGTACGATACCGTGAATAATACCTCTTTGCTATTGGATCGTTCTCAGGTGGTTTCCGGCGACCGTATCTTGACGGGCGACTCTATCGCCTACAACCGGGAACTGGGTTTTGGGGAAGCGTTCGGTAATATGAGTCTGCAAGACACGGCGCAGCATGTCATGCTGGAAGGCCAATATGGCTTTTACAATGAGAAGACCGAGTATGCTTTCGCTACGGATAGTGCCCGTTTCTTGGAATTCAGCCAAGGGGATACATTGTTTCTGCATGGTGATACCTTGAAGATGACTACGGTGGACTCCCTTTACCGGGAAGTAAAAGCTTATTACGGCGTCCGTTTCTATCGGACGGATATGCAAGGTGTTTGCGATTCGATGCAGTTTAATACAAGGGACTCTATATTATATATGTATACGGACCCTATCGTTTGGAATGAACAGTATCAGATCTATGGGGATACGATCTTGATATTTATGAATGATAGCTCGATCGATTTCGCTCACGTGAAGCAATTCGCTTTCGCGATACAGCAAATCGATTCTACCGCATTCAATCAATTAAAGGGAAATGACTTGAAGGCTTATTTCGAGGGACAGGTCGTGAATCAGATCGATGTGTCGGGCAACGCCGAATCTATATTTTTCCCCTTGGAGAAGGACGGTTCGATGGTCGGCATGAACGAGACCAAAAGCGGTTTCCTTACGATCTGGCTAAAAGACAATAAGTTGGATAAACTGAAAATCTGGCCGACTCCAACAGGTACGATGACCCCTATTCCTGATTTGAAGCCCGACCAGAAATACTTGAAAGACTTTTATTGGTTTGATTATATCCGTCCTAAAGACAAGGATGATATTTATCAGGTCGTGAAAAGAAAAGCTCAAGATGCTCCGAAAAGAAGCAATAAATTCGTACATTAGCGTCGTATTCATAATTAATAGGTAAAGCTATGGCACTTTTCTCGTTTTATAACATGCGCAAGCCGCGTCAATTTGATCATAAGCCTATTTATTGGGACCCCCATAAGGAAGCCTTGGAGGAACGTATAAGCAAGGTCAAACGTGAAATGGGTGTAGAGGAGCCGTTGGAGGAATATAAGCCGCATATCAAGGGAACTTTCATTGAAGGTACCTCGCATCTGAAGAAAAGCGTGGGGCGAGGCGAGGATTCCCGGGCTCGTAGGTATAAGAATGTGAAACTGGCGGTGGCCTTGGCGGTCTTGGCTGCTTTCTTTTGGTATTTGTTCTGGTAATGAGCGATATCATTCATTTACTTCCGGACCATATCGCCAATCAAATCGCGGCGGGAGAGGTGATTCAACGTCCGGCCTCTGTCGTTAAAGAGTTGGTCGAGAATGCGGTGGACGCTGGCGCTTCCAATATCCAAGTGAACATTAAGGATGCGGGTAAGACATTGATACAGGTGATCGATGACGGGAAAGGTATGTCCGAGACGGATGCTCGCATGGCTTTTGAGCGGCACGCTACTTCTAAGATTTCTACGGCCGAGGATTTATTCTCTTTGCATACGATGGGTTTCCGAGGTGAGGCATTGGCCTCTATCGCCGCTGTCGCCCATATAGAGTTGCGTACCCGGGCTAGAGGGACCGAGCTTGGCACTTGCCTATCCATCGCGGGTTCCAATCTGGAGAGTATCGAGCCGGAGGCTTGTAACGAGGGAAGTATCTTCTCGGTAAAGAATCTTTTCTTTAATGTTCCCGCCCGCCGGAAATTCTTGAAGTCGAATGAGACGGAATTCCGGAATATCATCAATGAGTTCGAGCGAATCGCCTTGGTGAATCCGCAGGTGGGTATGTCTCTTTATCATAATGATGCGGAGATATTCAATCTGCCCGAGTCGGGGTTACGTCAGCGCATCATTAATATATATGGTAAGAGTTTAAACCAGAAGTTGCTCTCTCTGGATGCCCAAAGTTCCATGGTGACTATTTCCGGTTTCGTGGGGCGTCCGGACTCGGCGAAGAAGCGAGGGGCATTGCAGTTTTTTTTTGTGAATGGTCGTTATATGAAGCATCCTTATTTCCATAAGGCGATCATGCAGGCCTATGAGCAATTGATTCCTGCCGGGGATATGCCGAATTATTTTGTTTATTTCACGTTGGATCCCTCCTCGATCGATGTCAATATCCATCCGACAAAGACGGAGATTAAGTTTGAGAACGAGCAACCGATCTGGCAGATCTTGATGGCCGCTACCCGGGAGGCGTTGGCTAAATCGAGCGCTATCCCTACGATTGATTTCGATGTGGAGGACGCGATCGATATTCCTGTTTACAACCCGGTCAAGAAAAGTGAGCCTAGTACTTATAAGGCCCCGAAAGTGCAAGTGGATTCCAGTTATAATCCGTTTGACACTACTTCCTATAAAAAACCGGAATTCGATTGGTCTAAATTATATCAAGGGTTTGAGAACGACCGAGTGGCTGTCCAACGGGAGTCCGAGACTTTCGAGGATGCCCCGATCGAGGAATTGCCGGCCGAGGCTTCGGATCCGGAAAAACTGTTTACGGAGGTAAGCAATCCTTGCTATCAATATAAAGGGCGATATATCGTGACATCCTTGAAATCGGGTCTGGCGATTATTGACCAGCATCGTGCGCATGTGCGTATCTTGTTTGACCAATACCTGTCGAATATCCGTCAGCAACAAGGTGTATCCCAACAAGTCTTATTCCCGGAGATCGTAGAGTTTACCGCTGCTGAGGCGGCTGTACTGCCTTCCTTATTGGAGGATTTGTGCTTCGTCGGCTTTGATCTGAGCAATCTGGGAAATGACAATTACGCGATCAATGGCCTGCCCGCCGGTATAGAGAACCTTGATCCGGTAAATTTGGTAAAGGATATCGTGGACCGGGCGATCGAGACCGGATGCGCAGTGCATGAGAAGATCTGCGAGGCCATCGCCTTGTCTTTAGCCAAAGCCGCCGCTATCCGTCCCGGCAAATCCTTATCCTTGGAAGAGATGGATCATCTGATCGCCTCCCTGTTCTCTTGTTCGGACTCGAACCTGACCCCGGATGGAAAGACGATTATCTCCATGCTGACAGATGAGGAGCTGGAGAGAAGATTTAAGTGCTAGGGATGATTTCGATGACATAGGTTTCACGGCTGCATTTACATTTAGGTCTCCCGGACATGCGGCCCGGAAGCAGGCGTGGAACACATCTTCCTCGATCGGACGTTTATAGAAAGCCTCATTCGATCGCATGATCGCCTCCTCCTTTGCGGAGGTGAACCAATGGCGCTCTCCTTTTTGTAACTCGTTTTTCAGCTGGGCGTAGATTTGATCATGCTCGATACCTTCGCAATTAATCTTGCTTTGCACCTCCACGCATAGGAAACGGAGGCTTCCAGTGGGGTCGCTTAATAGGTTCTTCTGGTTCGTAGTGCCAATAAATGAGGCTAGGCGGGGTAGGGGGGAAATGCTTGGCGTGTGCCTTGCGTACGTTCATTCCGGCCATCTGCATCCAATTTTTCAGTAAAGCCATTTTACGGTCGGACAACCGGTCGAACTCATCGAGGTTGATGAGTCCGAACAATCCAAGCTTCTGCTCCATTTGCGTCGAGCCGCTAAGGTCTACGCTATCCGTGTAATAGCGGACTAGCGAAGAAGGCATCAGCGACTTGCAAAAGGTAGACTTCTGACATCCTTGACGCTCGCTGACTAAAATGGGAGCCAAGCTATTTGCGTGCATTCGGTCCGAACCCATCCATTGCGAGGCCAAGGCGAGCATCCAGCGATGAAACCCCTCCACCCATAACGGTTCTGAGGAGACCCGTCGTGCCAGATCACTTACCCGGTCTTTCCCGTCCCATTCGGGTAACCACTCCATATATTGCCGGAAAGGATGATACTCTTTTACTTCTTTTGAATATACGAAACGATTCACATCCCGATCCCTGCAATCGATCCCCGTCCGTCTTGCCTCCATGCAAATGCTATTTAGGTCACGTTGCGTCACCGGATAGAAGCGATCCGTTTCCAATTGTTTGTATCGATATTCAGTCTCCTCGCTCAACAAGTTGAAGTGGAATTCGATCCGTTCTTGGAGGAAAGTCTCCAGACTCTTTTGAAGGATAGAGTTGCTGTTGCTCGATCGTTTCGCTTTACCTTCGTTTGGGTGTGGTACGGTGATCGACCCGTCCGGTTTTAAGAAGCGAAGCCATAATTGGCCTAAAAAATCCAATACAGTTTTCATGACGCTATGTTTTAGAGGTTGTTTTTACTGTTTCATTTTGCGGATATAAGCTGTTAACTTGCGGTTTTCCAAATGTTTATATTGTCATTTGAAATAAAAGTAATCTGTGCGAAATACTAGGGAAAACTATTGTTTAAGTGGTATGGATGTAGTACCTTTGTTAAGTGCTTATAATCTTTTCACCTATGTGAAAAGAACGTATCACAATCATGAAACGATCGTTTCACATAGGTGAAAAGATCATATCACCCTTGTGAAATGACTAATAGCATACGATGTTTCGATGAATAACCTTTTAATCTCATACTAGATATATGGCAGCAAAATATGACTTTTACAAGACTCCGGTATCGAAGGACAGCACGAAGCGTCCTCGTTTTCACGCACGTATCGTATCATCCGGCACGATCGATACGGATGATCTGGCCAAACGTATCCATGGACGGTGTACCGTCACGCCGGCAGACGTAGCCGCCGTGCTTATCTCTTTAAGCGAGGTGACAGCGGAATATTTGCGTGAAGGAAAACGTGTACATATCGATGGGTTGGGGTATTTGCAAGTCACGTTGCAATGCCCGGCCGTACAATCCACGCACGAGATACGTGCGGAGTCCATCCGTTTCAAGTCCGTGGCTTTCCGTCCCGAGGTAGAGCTGAAAGATAGCTTGAAGACGATGACGCTGGAACGAGCCAAGTACAAATCCCATTCCCGCCAATTGGAGCCTGATCGTATCGACCAATTGCTCGCGAGTTATTTTGCCGAGCATGAATATATGACCCGTGTCGCCTTCCAGCGGCTTTGCGGCCTGACGAGCAGTACGGCCAGCCGCCGCCTGCATCAATTTGTCGAGGCGGGTAAATTGCGTGATATCGGCACCCGCCACCAGTCGCTTTACGTGCCAGTGAGGTAAATAGAGACAGTGAATGTTAAATATTAATAAATACGGCTAGGGCCTACCTTGCCAAACGGGAACAAATATGTACCTTTGCACCGTTTTTAGTGCGGAGTATACGAAAAAAACAGGCACAACTTATTGATTGTCCGAAAATAATGCGTAACTTTGCGGCTCGAAATAGGAAAAGATTAGATAAATAATAATAACACATTCAAAGTTTAAAAAAAGAAAGAAATGCCTACAATTCAGCAATTAGTTAGAAAAGGAAGGGAAACTTTGGTGGAGAAGGGTAAATCACCCGCATTGGACGCTTGTCCTCAAAGACGTGGCGTTTGCGTACGTGTTTACACTACGACTCCGAAGAAACCTAACTCTGCAATGCGTAAAGTAGCGAGAGTACGTTTGACAAATGGTAAGGAAGTTAACTCCTATATTCCGGGAGAAGGACACAACTTGCAAGAGCACTCTATCGTATTGGTACGTGGTGGTCGTGTAAAGGACCTTCCGGGTGTGCGTTATCACATCGTACGTGGTACGTTGGATACAGCGGGTGTTAACGGCCGTACGCAAAGACGTTCCAAATATGGAGCTAAGCGTCCGAAACCGGGTCAAGCAGCAGCTGCCGCAAAAGGTAAGAAGAAGTAATTAATTACATGCCTTCAAACTGAGATTTAAATTTAAGTATTAAAACAGGTTTGAGTTATTTGGATAGGCTATAAGGTTGAGTAAATGGTTCAGCGGAACCGTT
>OLWM01000982.1_pt1 | contig 11862 bp, 10 predicted proteins | sample 1644141 | NCBI WGS metagenome assembly OLWM01 (sample SAMEA103958150, study PRJEB25191) | human gut metagenome | biome: human-associated habitat [ENVO:00009003]; feature: intestine environment [ENVO:2100002]; material: feces | place: Germany | collected 2013/2015
GCCGGTCTGCTCCAGTGCCGAGATCGCCCACGCCGTCGAGGCCGAGGCCGCCCGCGTCGGCCTGTGCGACGCAAACCAGACCGTCTCCATCACGAAGGATTTCGACGGCAAAACGCTGGATCACCTGCTCACCCTGCCCGAGGACATCAAGTTCATCACCGAGGATGGCAACGGCGTCATGAACAACGCCGTCATGGCCCGCGCGTTCGCGATTGCCACCGAGCGCGGCCTGACCATCATGTCCCACGCCGAGGACCGCGAGATCAGCCCCTGGGACTACCGCCTGGCCGAGAACATCGAGACCGTGCGCAACTGCCATCTGGCCGAGTACTACGGCACCCGGCTGCACATGTGCCACGTCTCCACCAGGGAATCCGTCGATGCCGTCCGTATGAGCCGGATGCGCGGTGCGCGGGTCAGCTGCGAGGTCACGCCGCACCACCTGTGGTTTGACGACAGCCGCCTGACCTACCGCGTCAACCCGCCCATCCGCAAGGCGGACGACGTGACCGCGCTGATCGACGCCATCAAGGACGGCACCGTGACCTGCATCGGCACCGACCACGCCCCCCACACCGCCGAGGAGAAGGAGAAGGGCGCTGCCGGTATGGTGGGTCTGGAAACGGCCTTCGGCGTCTGCTACACCAAGCTCTGCCGTGAGCAGCGTCTGCCGCTGGAAATGCTCAGCTTCCTGATGAGCGCCGGTCCCGCCGCCGTGCTGGGCCTGGCCGACCGCAAGGGCATGCTGGAGCCGGGCTACGACGCCGACATCGTGCTGGTGGACCTTGACCACATGTACGAGGTCCACGCCGACGAGCTGCACAGCAAGAGCAAGAACTGCCCCTACGACGGCGCACTTCTGTACGGAAAAGTAGTAACCACGATCAAAGGCGGGAAGGTTACGTTCCAGATTGAAGAATAACATCCCTTCACGCACAAAACACCCGTAGGGGCGCATTCTATATGCGCCCGTGCAAGGCTGCCGCTGGCACAGTCCCGCGGGCGGATATGAAATCCGCCCCTACGATTCCCAACATTATATAATAGAGCCGCAATTTATATACATCAAACGGAGGAATCAGCATGCTTACCAACATGGACAAGCTCTACGAGAGCGTCGCAGCAAACGGCCCGGTCTGCGTGGGCCTGGACACCGAGATCAGCTACCTGCCCACCACCGACACCGCCAAGACGGCGGGGGAGAACGTCGTCGCGTTCAACCGTGCGCTGATCGACGCCACCAAGGGCGTCGCGGGCTGCTACAAGGTGCAGATCGCCTATTATGAGTCCCTGGGCCTGGACGGCATGCGCGCCTACGCCGAAACGCTGAAGCTGGCCCGCGCCACCGGCCTGCCCGTCATTGCCGACATCAAGCGCGGCGACATTGCCAAGACCGCCGAAATGTACGCCAAGGCGCACTTTACCGGTGATTTCGAGGCCGACATCATCACGCTGGCCCCCTACATGGGCCTTGACTCCATCAGCCCGTATCTGCCGTACTGCGCCGAGCAGGGCAAGGGCGTGTTCGTGCTCTGCCGCACCTCCAACCCCGGCGCGAAGGACTTTGAGTACAAAAAGCTCGACGATGGCCGCCATGTGTACGACCTCGTCGGCGACAGCCTGACCGCCCTTGGCAAGGACTACATGGGCGAGCACGGCTATTCCAGCATCGGCCTGGTCATCGGCGGCACCCACACCGAGGAGGCCACCGCCATCCGCGCGGCCTACAAAGACACCTTCTTCCTGATCCCCGGCTACGGCGCACAGGGCGGCAAGGCGGCGGACATCGCGCAGTACCTGACCAAGGGCAACGGCGGCGTGGTCAACTCCAGCCGCGGCATCCTGCTGGCCTACAAGAAGCAGCCCGGCGTGGCCTTTGATGAGGCCGCTTACAACGAGTGTGTGAACATGAAGGAGGCCATTGCTCATGCGTGCAGCCTGCTGTGAAGCCACCGTTCTGAGCCATGAGAGCATCCTGCCGGACATCCGGCTCCTGCGTGCCCTCTGGCCTGACCGGGAGCATGCCCCCCACGCCGGGCAGTTCTTTACCCTGCGTGCCTGGGGTGCCGATGAGGCCCCCTTCCTGTCCCGCCCCATCAGCGTGCACAAGTGGGAGCCGGAGACCCAGACCATTGAGTTCCTGTATCAGGTCATCGGCGAGGGCACCTACAAAATTGCCCAGCTGAAGACCGGCGATACTTTCCAGCTGACCGGCCCCATGGGCAACGGCTTTGATATCCCGGCCCTGACCGAACAATACCATAAGATCGCCGTGGTGGGCGGCGGCATTGGCACCGCCCCCATGTATCAGGTCACCCGGGAACTGGCAGCTGCCGGTGTTAAGCCGGACGTGTTCTTCGGCTTCCGGGATACCCCCTACTGTATGGAGGAGTACCGCTCCATCGCAAATGTGGTAAAGGTCTCCACCGATACCGGCGCGGTGGGTTTCCACGGCTTTGTGACCCAGCTGTATGACCCGGCAGATTACGATGCCGTGCTGATCTGCGGCCCCACCGTGATGATGAAAAACGCTGCCCGGATTTGTGCCGAAAAGGGCACCCCCTGCTTCGTGAGTCTGGAAAAGAAGATGGCCTGCGGCATTGGTGCCTGCCTTGGCTGCACCTGCGAGACCAAGGGCGGCGAGGGCAAGAGCGTGTGCAAGAATGGCCCGGTCTTTGATGCAACGGAGGTGTTCTTCTGATGGCTGACCTGAAAACAAACCTGCTGGGCTTTGTGATGAACAGCCCGGTCATCGGCGCTTCCGGCACTGTGGGCTACGGTGTGGAGTACGAAGAACTGGCCGATTTTTCCAAGATCGGCGGCATCTCCGGCAAGGGCCTGACCCTGCACGGCCAGTACGGCAACAAGGGCGAGCGCCTGTGGGAGACCCCCTCCGGCCTCATCAACAGCATCGGTCTGCAGAACCCCGGCGTTCAGCATTTCATTGACGTGGAGCTGAACGAGATGCTGGAGCTCAAGCAGAAATACGGCACAGTGGCCATTGCCAATCTGGGCGGACACAGTGAAGAAGAGTATGTTGAGGGTGCGGCTCTGCTGAGCGAGAGCGCTGTGGACATCGTGGAGCTGAACATCTCCTGCCCCAACGTCAAGGTGGGCGGCATGGCCTACGGCGTGAAGGCCGAGGCCGCCGGTGAGGTGGTGCGGATGGTCCGCGCGGCCTGCAAAAAGCCCCTGATGGTCAAGCTGAGCCCCCAGGCAGAGAACATCCCCGAGATGTGCAAGGCTGTGGAGGCCGCCGGTGCGGATGCCATCAGCCTGACCAACACCTTCCAGGCCTGCGCCATCGATCTGGAAAAGCGCAAGCCGGTGTTCAACAACATCTTTGCCGGTCTGTCCGGCCCGGCGGTGCGGCCCATTGCCCTGCGCATGGTCTGGCAGGCTGTGGGTGCCGTGAACATCCCGGTGGTGGGTCTGGGCGGCATTGCCACCGGCCGTGACGCACTGGAATTCATCATGGCAGGTGCCACGGCGGTACAGGTGGGCGCGGCAAACTTTGCCAATCCCCGCGCCATGGAGACCATTGCCGACGAGATGGCACAGTGGATGGATGCCCACGGCGTGAAAACGCTGGAGGAGATCCGCGGCTGCGCCCGAAATGCTGAATAATCGAGCTGATATACCAGAATAACCACGGCTTATGCGTATAAAATGAAAATTTGCGCATAAATTTGCAATTGCTGCAAAAGCGTGGAACAATACCGTTCAAAAGATATTTTTTCATAAAAAAGAGAGGGAGAACTACAATGAGTGAAGCACTTGAAATTCTGAAGAGCTGTGACGCATTCCTGGAGGGCCATTTCCTGCTCTCCTCCGGCCACCATTCCAGCGCATACTGCCAGATGGCCTACCTGCAGCAGTACCCTGACCGCTGCGCCGAGGTAATGAAGGCTGTGGCAGACAAAGTCAAGGAGCTGGACGTGGATGTCATCGTGGGACCTGCCATGGGCGGCATCGTCTATGCTTACGAGCTGGCCCGCCAGACCGGCAAGCGCGCCATCTTCACCGAGCGCGTGGACAATGTGATGACCCTGAAGCGCTTTGCCATCCAGCCGGGTGAGAAGTGCATCATTGCTGAGGACGTTGTTACCACCGGCATCTCCTCTCTGGAGACCAAGCGCGTGATCGAAGAGGCCGGCGGCATCTGCCTGGGCATCACCTGCGTGGTGGACCGCACCAAGCCTGAGGCTCCGTCTCCCATTCCCATCCTGGCCAGCGCCCTGAAGCTGGACCTGCCCAACTACGCACCCGAGGAGTGCCCCATCTGCAAGGAGGGCAAGCTGCCTCTGGTGCACCTGGGCAGCCGCAAGATGAAGCAGGAAGCCAAGCAGACCCTGTAACTTGACAACAACCGTGTTGAAACAAGGAGTACCTATGAACGCTTATCTTCTTTTGGCAAACGGCATGGTCTTTGCAGGCCAGTCAGTGGGCGCTGAGGGCGTTACCGTGGGCGAAGTCGTCTTTGCCACCGGTATGGTGGGCTTTGAAGAGACCCTGACCGACCCCAGTTACTACGGCCAGATCATCACTCAGACCTATCCCCTCATCGGCAACTACGGCATGAACAAGGACGATATGGAGTCGGACCGCATCTGGGCCAAGGGCTACATTGTGCGCGAGGCCTGCACCACCCCCTCCAACTGGCGCTGTGAGGAGACGCTGGACAGCTTTTTGAAGAAAAACAATACCATCGGCATCGAGGGCATCGACACCCGCCACCTGACCCGTATCATCCGGGAGAGCGGCGTGATGAACGGTGCCATCCTGACCACCTTTGACCCCGCTGACCCTGCCAACAAGGCCGAGACGGAGAAGCTGCTGGAGACCATCCGCGCCTATGCCGTGACGGACGCTGTCAAGAGCGTGACCTGCGAGAAGCCCGAGGTCTTTCACGAGAAGGGCGAGACCCACATCGTGCTGATGCACTACGGCTGCAAGCGCAATATCGTGCGCTGCCTGGTCAAGCGCGGCTGCAAGGTAACGGTGATGCCCGCCTTTGCCACCGCTGAGGAAGTGGCTGCCCTGAACCCGGACGGCATCATGCTGTCCAACGGCCCCGGCGACCCCGCCGAGCCGGTGGAGGTCATTGAGAACCTGAAGCAGATCTTTGCGCTGGGCATTCCCACCTTCGGCATCTGCCTGGGCCACCAGCTCAGCGCTCTGGCCGCTGGTGCCAAGACCATGAAGCTGAAGTATGGCCACCGCGGTGCCAACCAGCCTGTCACTGATTTTGAGTCGGGCCGCACCTTCATCACCAGCCAGAACCACGGCTATGCGGTCGTGGGCGAGGAGCTGCCCGCCGAGATGGGCGAGGTGGCACAGGTGAACGCCAACGACGGCACCTGCGAGGGCATCAAGTACAAGAAGTGGAACTGCTTCACGGTCCAGTTCCACCCGGAAGCCAACGGCGGCCCCAAGGATACGGAGTTCCTGTTCGACCGCTTCCTGAACAATGTCAAAGCAGCAAAAAAGGAGGTGCGCTGAAATGCCCAAGGACCCCAGAATCAAAAAGGTGCTGGTTATCGGCTCCGGCCCCATCATCATCGGCCAGGCCGCTGAGTTCGACTACTCCGGCACCCAGGCGTGCCGCGCCCTGAAAGCAGAGGGCATTGAGACCGTTCTGCTCAACTCCAACCCCGCTACCATTATGACCGACCCCGATGTGGCCGATCATGTCTATATCGAGCCCATGACCCTTGAGGTGGTGGAGCGCATCCTGGAGATCGAGAAGCCCGACTCCGTTCTGCCCAACCTGGGCGGCCAGATGGGCCTGAACCTCTCCATGGAGCTGGCCCGTTCCGGCTATCTGGACCGCACCGGCATCCGCCTGCTGGCTTGCAAGCCTGAGACCATCGACCGCGCCGAGGACCGTGAGCTGTTCAAGGAGACGATGGAAAAGCTGCACCAGCCCATCATCCCCTCTGAGGTCGTGGAGACCCTGCAGGATGCGCTGGCCTGTGCGGACCGCATCGGCTATCCCGTCATTGTCCGCCCTGCCTTTACCATGGGCGGTACCGGCGGCGGCATCTGCGAAAACAAGGAAAAGCTCATCGAGATCGGCACCAACGGCCTGCGGCTTTCCCCCATCCATCAGATCCTGGTGGAAAAGTGCATCGCCGGTTGGAAAGAGATCGAGTACGAGGTCATGCGTGACCACAAGGGCAACGTGATCACCGTCTGCAACATGGAGAACCTGGACCCCGTCGGTATCCACACCGGCGATTCCGTGGTCGTGGCTCCCTCCCAGACCCTGACCGATCACGAGTACCAGATGCTGCGTACCGCCGCACTGGATATCATCACCGAGTTGGGCATCGAGGGCGGCTGCAACTGCCAGTTTGCCCTGAAGCCCGACAGCTACGATTACGCGGTCATCGAGGTCAACCCCCGTGTGTCCCGCTCCTCCGCTCTGGCCTCCAAGGCCACCGGTTACCCCATTGCCAAGGTGGCCACCAAGATCGCCATCGGCTATACGCTGGACGAGATCACCAATGATGTCACCGGCAAGACCTGCGCCTGCTTTGAGCCTGCGCTGGACTACATCGTGGTCAAGTACCCGAAGTGGCCCTTTGATAAGTTTGTCTACGCCGACAAGTCTCTGGGCACCCAGATGATGGCCACCGGCGAGGTGATGAGCATTGGCAACAGCTTTGAGGCTGCCATGATGAAGGCGGTCTCCTCCATCGAGCTGGGCATGGACACCCTGACCCACAAGCCCTTTGAGGAGCTGACCGATGATGAGATCGTGGCCCACCTGCATGTGCAGGATGCGGAGCGCGTGTTCTGTGTCTACGAGGCCCTCAAGCGCGGCATCGACCACGAGACCATCTGGAAGATCACCAAGATCGACTGGTGGTTCCTGGATAAGATGCAGCACCTGGCTGACCTGGAAAAGGGTCTGGCAAAGTGCAACGGTGTTCTGAGCCTGGAGCAGTATCAGACCGCCAAGAAGTATGGCTTCCAGGATAAGACCATCAAGCGCCTGGCACAGGTGGATGTTCTGCCTGTGGAGAACTACCGCGCCGGTTTCAAGATGGTCGATACCTGTGCTGCTGAGTTCTCGGCCAACACTCCGTACTTCTACTCCACCTACGACGGCGACAACGAGGCCGCCGAGTTCATTGCTGCCAGAGAGGCAGAGGCTGCCGCCAACGGCCAGCCCAAGAAGAAAAAGGTGCTGGTCTTTGGTTCTGGCCCCATCCGCATCGGTCAGGGCATCGAGTTCGACTACTGCTCTGTCCACTGTGTCTGGACCCTGAAGAACCACGGCTGCGAGGCCATCCTCGTCAACAACAACCCCGAGACCGTCTCCACCGACTTTGACACCGGCGACCGTCTGTACTTCGATCCCCTGAACCCGGAGAGTGTGGACAACATCATCGCCACCGAAAAGCCCGATGCCTGCGTGGTCCAGTTCGGCGGCCAGACCGCCATCAAGCTGGCAAAGCACATGGATGAGATCGGCCTGCCCATCCTGGGCACCCCGGCGGATGCCATTGACGAGGCAGAGGACCGTGAGCGCTTTGACGAACTGCTGGAGCGCTGCAAGATCCCCCGTGCGCCCGGCCGCACCGTGTTCAATCTGGAGGAGGCTCTGGCTGCTGCTGATGAGATCGGCCTGCCTGTCCTGATGCGTCCCTCCTACGTTCTGGGCGGTCAGAACATGATCGTGGCCTACACCAAGGCCGATGTCATCGAGTACATGGGCGTTATCACCGAGCATGTGGACATGGATCACCCTGTCCTGCTGGATAAGTATATCATGGGTACCGAGTGTGAGGTCGATGCCATCTGCGATGGCGAAAACTTCCTCATCCCCGGCATCATGGAGCAGGTGGAGCGTACCGGTGTCCACTCCGGCGACTCGATCTGTGTCTACCCGGCACAGCATCTGACCCAGGCCGAGATCGACACCATAGTGGATTACACCGGCCGCTTTGCCCGCGAGCTCCACGTCACCGGTCTGGTCAATGTCCAGTACGCTGTTTCCAACGGCAAGGTCTATGTCATCGAGGTCAACCCCCGTTCCTCCCGTACCGTGCCTTACATCTCCAAGGTCACCGGTGTGCCCATGGTGGATCTGGCCGTGCGCTGCTGCCTGGGTGAGAAGCTGGCAGATATGGGCTACGGCACCGGCCTGCACCCCAACGCCCCCTATGTGGCCGTTAAGGTGCCTGTGTTCAGCTTTGAGAAGCTGCACGGCGTGGATACCCAGTTCGGCCCTGAGATGAAGTCTACCGGCGAGGTGCTGGGCATTGCCCCCAACTATCACGATGCCCTGCTCAAGGGCCTGATCGGCGCGGGCTATACCTTTAAGACCCCCGGCCCCGCCTCCTGCTGCATCTTTACGGTGAAGGACAGCGATAAGCCCGAGTTCGTGGATATCGCCTGGAAGCTCAAGAGCATGGGCTACAAGCTGTACGGCACCTCCGGCACCTGTGCATGGCTCAACAAGCACATGGTCCCCTGCAACGAGGTGCGCAACATGTCCGGCGAGTCCCCCAACATCGTGGACCTGCTCCAGAGCGGTCTGGTGGACTATGTGTTCTCCACCAGTGCCAAGGGCCGTGACCCCAAGCGCGATTCTGTCCGCCTGCGCCGCAAGGCCGTGGAGCTGAGCATCCCCTGCATCACTGCTGTGGATACCGCCAACGCACTGGTCGATTGCCTGCGCAGCGACCATGACCTGAAGAATATCCCGCTGGTGGATATTGCAACGCTGTATCATAAAAAATAACGCACAAAATGTAACTCGTGCGCAATATTATGCGTTTCGTGCGCAATCTCTCGTAATGAGGGGCTGCATTTGTTATACTCAACAACGCAAAATTTGCCAAAAGACGTTACTTTTGGACGTTCCAGGAGGATATCGATACAATGACTCGTTCCCAGATGATCGAAACCGTGGCACGCAAGACCGGCTTTACCGAAGCACAGGTCGAGACCACGATGGACGCTTTGTTTGACCAGATCGCTGACTGCCTGCGTGCAGACGAGAAGGTGACCATTGCCGGCTTTGGCCGTTTTGAGATGCGTCCCCGCAAGCCCAAGGCTTACACCAACCCCAAGACCAAGGTCTCCAGCCGTCTGGAGTCCACCTCCATCCCCGGCTTCAAGGCCAGCGGCCGTTTCAAGCAGAAGCTGGAAGCAGGCCGTGCCGCCGCTCAGAGCGTGGAAGAGACCGCCTGAGCGCGTACATCCCAGATCCAACCGCAGAGCCGTGCCCCAAAAGGGCGCGGCTCTTTTTGCGTGCTGACAAGCGCCGCGTTTCATGGTATACTGAACAAAACAAGGGTAGAAGGATAAGGAGTATCAAACATGCTTTACAGTGAGTTGCAGTGCAGTGAAGCCATCCACAGGGCCGTGGAGCGGATGGGGTTTGCAGAGATGACGGAAATTCAGGAAAAGACCATCCCTGTGATGCTGGCAGGCCGGGATGTGATCGCCAAGGCTCCCACAGGCACCGGCAAGACCTGTGCCTTCGGCATCCCGGTGGCGGAACATATCGACCCGGAAAAAAAGTACCCGCAGGCTGTGATCATGGCCCCCACCCGGGAGCTTGCCCAGCAGATCGCCGAGGAGCTGACCGAGCTGACCTACTTTATGCCTGAGGTGCAGGTGGCCTGCGTGTACGGCGGTGCCAACATGGAAAAGCAGGCCAGGCGTTTGGCAGAGGGCTGCCAGATCGTGGTGGCCACCCCGGGCCGCCTGATGGACCACTATAAGCACCACAGCATCGATCTGGCCCATGTGACCCAGGTGGTGCTGGACGAGGCCGATGAGATGCTGAACATGGGCTTTTATAAGGATGTACGGCATATCATTGAGCTGATGAAGGCCCGCAAAAGCCTGTCCATGTTCTCCGCCACCATCAGCCGCGAGGTCATGGACATCGGCTGGCTGTATCAGAACAACGCCGAGGAGATCACCGTTCAGCCCAGGGAGGAGAGCCAGCCCAAGATCACCCAGTACATGCTGGAGACCTCCGGCCGCAACAAGCTGTCCGACCTGGCCCAGATCATCATTGGCGAGGGCTACAAGCGGGTCATGGTGTTCTGCGATACCAAGTTCAATACCGCCACCCTGGCCAACCAGCTGGCCCATCTGGGCTTCTCTGTGGACTGCCTCCACGGCGACCTCTCCCAGAAGGAACGCAACCAGATCATGCAGAACTTCCGGGACGGCAGGCTGGCTATCCTTGTGGCCACCGATGTGGCTGCCCGTGGCATCGATGTCTCGGATGTGGATGCTGTCATCAACTACGATGTCCCCGGCGACAACGAACATTACACCCACCGGATCGGCCGTACAGGCCGCGCCAAAAAGGAGGGCGTGAGCTATCTGTTCTATGTGCCCGAGGAGAAAAAGCGGGTGCAGGAGCTTCTCCGCCTGACCCGCAACACCGACCTGTGTACCCCGGTCCACTTTGATTTCAACCATGAGCGCATCGTGGTGGAGAAAAAGCAGGATAATGCCGATCGGTTCCAGATCAAGTGCTATTTCTAAAGGAAGAAACTCCCCCAGTCTGCTCCGCAGACAGCCCCCTCAAGGAGGGAGCCTGCCCGTGCGGTAAGCCTCCCTCTCTGAGGGAGGTGTCGAGCGAATGCGAGACGAAGGGAGTTCTTTTTTCAAAAAAACTATTGACCTTCCCCTTTCTGGAAGGTGTAAGATGGTGCCTGTAAGGAGGCTGCGGAGCCAATGAAGATCAACGAGGTGGAAGCCGCCGTAGGCGTGACCAAAAAGAATATCCGCTTTTATGAGGAAGAGGGGCTCATCAGCCCCCGGCGGGAGCCCGGCAACGGCTACCGCAGTTACTCGGAGGCGGATGTCGAGCGTCTGCGGCGCATCAAACTGCTGCGCAAACTGGATGTGCCGCTGGCCGAGATCCGGCAGATGCTGGAGGGAGAGTGTACGCTGGCTGAGGGAATGACCCGTCAGCTGGAGCGCCTGCACACCCGCCGCACCGATCTGGACGAGGCAGTGAACTTCTGCACTCTGCTTCAAAAGGAACCTGTCAGCCTCAATGAACTGGATGTGGAACAGACGCTGGCGCGCCTGACTGCAAAGGAAGAACAGGGAGTGAGTTTTGTGAACATTGAGCAGACAGACCGGAAGGGCGAGCGCGTCAGGGGTGCGCTGGTGGGAGCCGGATTGTTTACTGCGATCATGCTGCTGTCCATCGGCATCATGGCGTGGGCGTTCTGCGTCGATCCGCAGGATGTGCCGCCGCTGCCGCTGCTGGTGGTGCTGTTTGGCATCCCGGCGGGCTGTATCATCGGCACGCTGAAGGTGCTGGTAGATCGTCTCAAAGAGATCGGAAAGGGAGAAGAAGATGCTTATCGTAACTATTAATGAAGTCCCCGGTAAAAAGATCGAGGCTCTGGGGGTGGTGCGGGGCAGCACCGTGCAGAGCCGCAACCTTGGCCACGACATCATGGCCGGGTTCCGCACCCTTGTGGGCGGCGAAGTCACCGACTATGCTGAGATGCTCACCGAGGCCCGGCAGATCGCCACAGGCCGCATGGCAAAGAATGCGGAGGAACTGGGAGCCGATGCTGTGTTGGTAAATACGGCTATCGCCGCCGCCGGGAATCCCGTAGAAATGGCTATCGCATTCAAACAGGCTGTCGAAGCCGGCCGCCGGGCATACGAAGCCGGATTAGGCTCACAATACCATTTTGCACAAGCCAGCAGCCCGTTAACCTCTTTCTTAGATTAAACACAGAAGTAATATGGACACAAAAAAAATAATCAAAGATTCTTATCCCAGTTCCGAAAAAATATATATTCCGGGGAAATTATTCCCCATACAGGTGGGGATGCGAAAAATAAACCTCACCGACA
>OLWM01000983.1_pt1 | contig 11855 bp, 11 predicted proteins | sample 1644141 | NCBI WGS metagenome assembly OLWM01 (sample SAMEA103958150, study PRJEB25191) | human gut metagenome | biome: human-associated habitat [ENVO:00009003]; feature: intestine environment [ENVO:2100002]; material: feces | place: Germany | collected 2013/2015
AACGCTCTAATCATTTGGGCTGCATGGGTAGCATCATCTTCACGAATATCTCTGACTGTACAAGCCCCGTTAGAAGCGATATAATCCACAATACGACTGATAACTTCACGTTGTTTATCGGTTATTTCACGCTGGGTTTGCCCCAACCACAAGTTGAAATACTGTTTTGAAGTAGCCACGACACTGTCCAATCTTTCAATTTGGCGGAAAGCAAAACGTACCAATTGTATGATATTTGTCAAAGCATCGCTTTCTTCTTTAGTAGTAGAACGCTTTACCTTGTTTGGAGAAAGAATGGCATACGAGTTCCAAATCTGTTTTGGGGTAAAATGGTTATTTGCTATTTTAAGTTTATTCTCCAAATCTTTCAACATTGAATAAGTTATCGGTTCACCCGTGTTGCTGTGGATAATGCGCAATGCCTCTATCTCATCGTAATACTTTTTGCAAAAATCTTCAAACGCCTCTGTTGTGTCTTTAGCCTCTTCAACGGAGAATCCTTTTGAGATAAGCGCATCTTCGCCGGGCATCAACGTATTGACAAACCCGGCAGCAAGAATGAGTAAATATCTTCGTGCGTCGGCATGATTGGCAAGAGGGGATACCAATCCCTTACGCTCGTTATTAGAATCGTCTGTACTAACAAACGGAGGGAGTGTGCCTTTTTCCAACACAGCGTATATTTTCGCTGAAAGCTCCTTCATGTCATGATGAGACAAACGGGCAAATTCTTTCTTTTGCGATTCATCAGCCTTATAGTATATTCGGGCAAGCGTGGCTGCAAGCCGTTTGAGATATTCATCAGGAATATAACCGTGGCTGATACGTTCCAACAGTTCCTTTAGAGTGATAGTCTTTGTTGTGGGACTGCCATCTATAGGCTTCGCCGTCTTCATACTTTCCGTCACACCTACCGCATCCACTAAGTAGAAACAATCTTTACTGAATGCGTTGGGCGTAACATTTCGCAATTGCTCATCACCAATGGTGCGCACTCCGCGCCCTTTCATCTGAATATACAGAGGCAATGATTCTACATCGCGCATGAACATGACCACTTCCAGCGGTTTGACATCTGTACCTGTGGCAACCAACGTACAAGTCACGGCTATACGGAAATCTTTGTCATTTCGGAATTGCCGTATCAGTTCGTTGCTGTCGCCAGCCGAATAGGTGATTTTCTGAACAAAGCGGTCATCTGTGCGCCCGAATACCTCTTTGGCTATCTGTACGATATTGGTGGCGTGAGTTTCATTGAGAGCGAATATCAATGTTTTGGGCAAATAATCCATATTCGGTTCTCGCTGTGGGTCGTTGAACAATTCGGTATAAACCACATCACGATAAGTCGAAAGGATTAACTTTATCTGTGCCGGGTTGATGATACTTCGATTAAGCTCTTTATTGGTATAGAATTTTGTTTCTTTACTACTTTTAGTCTTAACCTCTCCGGTGTATTTCGTTTCTTCTTTGAATTTCTCGCCTTCTAATATAGCTCCTCCTGATTCCGTGACTTGCGTTTTTATTCTATATACCCTGCAATCCACATTCACACCATCAACAATACTCTTTTCCAAGGTATAGTTGACAATGATATTGTAGTTGAAGAATTTCTCAGTTTCTTCAATCGGGGTTGCAGTCAAACCAACCAATCTTGCCGTATCAAAATATTCTAATACCTTACGCCAGTTCCCATAAATAGAGCGGTGGCACTCGTCTATGATAATCATATCAAAGTAGTCGTGGGGCAAGTTGGGATTGGGTGGCAGGATTACTTCTTCCATCGGTTCGTTGTCGTCATTGTCGTCATCCTCCTCATTATCTTCAATATTTTCTCCTTTCAAGAATGAGAACAAACGCTGTATAGTAGAAATAACCACATTACTATCAGATGGAATAGAAGAAGAGCGAAGCCGATTAACCGTAAAGATAGTATTGAACGCATCACCATTCTCCGTCAGACGGAATGTTCCAAACTCTCCTTCCGCCTGCTTTCCAAGATTATTTCGGTCAACGAGAAACAACACTCTACGCATTGGTGTATAAGAAAGCATCCGGTAAGCAGCAAGACAAGCTGTATATGTTTTACCTGCACCAGTAGCAAGAACCATCAATGCCCGATTTTGCCCACTGCGGAAACTCTTCTCAAGTTCTGTCACTGCTTCATACTGGCAATCACGAAGTCCTTTCTTTTTCAATGTAGGTAGTCCGGCAAATGTATCTTCAACTCCCAATTTCTTGACCAACTCATGTGGCGTAGGGATTGCCATTATTTGTCTGAAATATGAATCTTGTTCACGAAAATCACAGAAGTATAGTTCTTTACCATTTGAAGTAAAGATAAAAGGCAATGGCTTTTGATACGCCTGATAGATATTAGGGACACTTCTTGCATATAAAGTTGCTTGGTCGCAAACTTTTGAAGCAAAAGCATCTGTTTCTTCTTGTTTTGCTTCAAGTATTCCCACTGCTTTCCCGTTAATAAATAGGAAATAGTCAGCTTCAAGATTCCCTTTCAACAAGCCTTCTCTTATGGCGACAGCAGTACAAGTCGGCTCGTAGTCTTCCCTATCAACCACTTCCCAACCTGCATCAGCAAACCACTGGTCTATCTTTATTCTTGCTTTTTCTTCAGGAGTCATGTTCTTAATATTGTATATTATCGGAAGTTTATCAGCACATTTGCAATAAGGTACAAATGAACTATAACCTCCTAACCTAATTAAGTTCTATTTCAACCGTTCTTTTTTATCGGTTATTAAATCTTTCAAATCCACTTGCAATATCTCTGCGATTTGTTGCAAGGTCTCCAAATTAGGCTGAATCCGATTACAGGCATAAGCATTTACCATACTGAAACTCTTGTCGAGTTTCTTTGCCAACCATGTTTGAGATATACCTTTTTCGGATAATACTGCCTTTATTCTATTCAGTTTCATTCTTTGATACGATTTTATAGTGCAAATATAGCGAATTATATTCGATAATCAGAATTATTTTGTATTTTTGTATCCTATATAAGACAAACATTAAAAAGAGCCATGATTCTAACAGAAAATAAGCTAAAGGAACTTACTCTTGCTGCTGATGTCCTCTCCAAAGCTCATCGGCAAACTAGATTTTTTTCAACTGGTCAACAAGCATCCGTATTTCTTTCCCATAAACACGATGAAATTAGCCAACTCAAACGAGTTGCCTACATTTTAGAAGAATTACATGCCAGTATCTATGTTGATTGGCTTGATAATTCTATGCCCCAAAAAACATCTGGAACCACAGCAGCCATAATCAAACAGCAAATCCAAAAATACGATAAATTTATACTAGTCGCCACAAACGGTGCTATTGATTCAAAATGGTGTAATTGGGAGTTAGGTTACGGAGATGCGCAAAAATTTGATTTAGGGAAAATAGCTTTATTCCCTATAGCTCAGAACGATAATAACTGGAAAGGTTCTGAATATATGCAAATATATCCAACTATTCAATATTATTCTGGAACAGAAAGATATTCAAACGGGAATCTAATACCTAGAGGATACTACTATTGCTACAATGATAAAGACGGGAATTATTGTATCAAAAATTTGTACGATTGGATTGTATCATAGCCACTTATAACTAACAATAATTATTATGACATATAAATACCAACTTATCTTTCTAGGAGATATTAATAATAATGCTTGCAATACAATAAAAGTTCGTTTTTTTGACAAGATTCATAGTATAGGTTTGAGAGAAAATATGTTTGAGGTAATCTATAATGAAACTTTTGAGAGAAAATATTCGAATAAACAGCCATCTTTCGTATTCTATTTTGGCAATTTAAATCATTCAGAAAAAGATATCGATATATTAAAAGTTCTCCTTGATAATGGAGATGCTATTTTGCCAATATATTTTGGCGATAATTTTGAAGCAGAAGTTCCTAAAATCATTCATGTAATGAATGGAAGACAATACATTGCTGATCATATTGAAAAATATATTAATTATGCATTTGAATCAATGAGGTTATTGAGAGAAAACCGGAAGCTATTTATTAGTTATCGCCGGACGGACTCTTCTGCTGTAGCCAACCAATTATTTGATGCTTTTGTCCGCAATAATTACGATGTATTTCTGGATACATATTCTATCAATCCTGCTAAAAATTTTCAAGAAGAATTACATCATCGAATGACGGATTGCGATGTATTAATCCAACTATACACCAATGATTTTAAGAACAGCAAGTGGTGCAATGAGGAAATTATATCAGCAAATCAGAAACAAATTGGAGTAGTTGAAATTATCTGGCCTGATTGCACCCCAGACATACACAATTTATTATGCGAACCTATTCAATTAACACAAAAAATGTTTATGAATGAGGACTTCCATAATGGATCTTGTTGCATTACTGAAGAATGTATTGAGAATATCGTAAATGCAGTAGAATCCGTTAGAGCTAGAAACCTTGCTGCTAGACAAGACAATCTTGTGGGAGAATTTGTTGAAGAAGCTCGCAAACAAGGGAGACAACTTATACAAGAGTATCGCTATCTTGTAGAGACTTTGAAAGATGATATAATTAGATTGTTTATTCCGGCGATAGGAATTCCACAATCTTATGACTGTTTCGATTCTCTACGCTTTAGAAAATTGCTTGATAACGAGAAAATCGAATTATTCCTTATATATGATGATTTGCGTATTCGTAAGAAATGGGTAGAACATCTAGAATGGTTAAATGAATCATTAGAGGTTAAAACTATCAAGAAAAAAGATTTTGAATTATGGCTCAAAAACAATTAAACATATTCTTGTCAGCAAGTATTCCTATGTTAGGAAGAGATGAAAGATATTTCAAAACAGCGGATACAATCGCAATACGTGATTCCGTATTAGCCTTAGCTAGTGTGGCATTGCCTAAGTATAAACTGATTTGGGGAGGCCATCCTTCAATAACGCCACTTATAGCTAGTGTTTTGCAGCATTCGGGATTAGATATACAGAGCAGTGTAACTTTGTATCAATCTACGTATTTTGAACAGTTCTTTCCTTTAGAGAATGAAAGTGTTGCTCATATTATAAAGACCAATGATATGGGTGATAAAGATTTGAGTATAGAAGAGATGAGAAAACATATGCTTGGCGATAATGAATTTTATGCTGGAATCTTTATTGGAGGTATGGAAGGTATAGAAAATGAATATGCAATGTTTACTCGGTTACATCCAGAAGCAAAAGCACTGGAGGTGCCGCCAAAATCATTTATGACAAATATTTTGATGGTAAAGAACCTGAATTATGTATAAACTTGGCATATTCTTCATTATTTAAAGATTTACTTAATTTATAAATAGCTATGGGACATAAGATTTTTATATCATATAAATATGGTGATACTTCTGTAAAGCATCTTGAAAGGACTCCTTGGTACGAATCAACTAAAGTTCGTCACTATGTTGATGAATTACAGGATAAGCTTGAAGAAGATGATCATATTAATAAAGGAGAACTAGATGGTGAAGACCTATCCAATTTTAAAGACTCCACTGTGGAGTCAAAATTAAGAAATAAAATTTTTGATAGTAGCATTACCATTGTACTCATCTCTCCTAATATGAAAGAGTTAAATAAAAGCGAAGATGAACAATGGATTCCTTGGGAAGTGTCTTATTCTCTAAGAGAGACTACTCGAAATGACAGAACTAGCAGAAGAAATGGTATACTGGCTGTTGTTCTTCCTGATATTAATGGTGGGTATGATTATATGCTCGAACCGAAGATGTGTTGTCAGTCAGGATGTACGTTATGGCATACAAATAAACTATTCAAAGTCTTACGTGCGAATATGTTTAATCAAATAGAGAAAACATATTCAAATTGTAATATTGGTGATAATGTTTACCGTGGCTATGTCAGTTATATACATATGGTTAGATGGGATAGTTTCATTAATAATATTAGCTTTTGGATTAATGAAGTTAAAAAGATTCAAGATAAAAAAGACGAATACGATATTCACATTAATGTTTAATATTGCAGAATAAAATATTTTTACTCCTATTTTTAGACAATGATTATTCCTATGAACAACCTTAATTGTATTTGAACTGACAATAACAGGAACATTATGACACCTATTTGCGCTCAATTAATATCATGCTTAATTCGAGTATCAGGTTTATATACAATCAGTTTCGGTTCAACCGTAAAGAAAACACTTTGGATTCTGTTTATAGGAAACAATTAGAGTAATCATATATCTATTGAACTACGGACAAATATGGAAATTATCAATCTACTGGACTTCACAGACCGTATTGAACTGAGAAATTGGTTGAAAGCTAACCACAACCAAGCGAAATCGTGTTGGATTATCACTTCACGTTCTAAACAGCCCACATACAAATGTATTCCATACATTGAGGTCGTTGAGGAAGCGTTGTGTTTCGGGTGGATTGATTCAACTATAAAGAAATTACCAAACGGACGCCTTGCACAGCGGCTTTCACCTCGTCGCAAAAGAAGTCATTGGACTGAGTTAAACAAAGAACGTTGTATAAATCTTGAAGACCGAGGACTTATGACAGATGCTGGACGACAAGCATTTGAAAGAGCCTATTCCTATGAAATAGTTCCGAAAGGCTCTCTTATGGAAGAAATTATCAAAAAACATAATATGGAATTGAGACCGGAATTATATAAGTAATTGCTCGCAATTCTAAAATGTAATAAGGATGATGGAAGAAAGTAATATATCCCCTATACGCTCTGATTTTGAGCAAATTAAAAAGCAGGACGAAAGCGGTTCTGAGTATTGGGCTTCTCGTGATTTGTGCGTTGTATTAGGTTATAGTACTTATCAAAAATTCACACGCACCATAAACAAAGCCATTGCGATAGCCAATCATAAAGGACTTAATACAGCAGAGCATTTTAACCATACGGTTGAAATGGTCAGATTAGGTTCTGGCTCTTTTAGGGAAGTAGAGAATATACATTTATCACGTATGGCTTGTCTGATAATTGCAGAAAATGCCGATGACAAGAAACCACAAGTGCAAATGGCAAGGGAATATTTCAGACAGGAACTCCCTATTCCTGAATTAATCAGCAACAGTTTATCATCCAATATTTTACTCTATAAAACGAAGCAAGGAGAAACACGAATTGAAGTCATTTTCAACAGTGAAACTTTTTGGATGTCTCAAAAGCGTATGGCTGATTTGTTTGGGGTGGATGTGCGCACTATCAACTATCACCTTGGGCAAATTTACGAATCAGGAGAGCTTACTAAAGAGGCAACTATCCGAAAAATTGGGATAGTTCAATCAGAAGGGGAACGAGATGTAGAACGCACTCCATTGTTTTATAATTTGGATGCCATCATTGCCGTAGGCTATCGTGTGAACAGTTACCAAGCCACTCAATTCAGAATTTGGGCGACATCTGTTCTGAAAGAAATGATAGTCAAAGGATTCGTGTTAGATGATGAACGATTAAAGCAAGGGAAACATTTTGGCAAAGATTATTTTGATGACTTACTAGAACGCATCCGGGAAATACGAGCTTCAGAACGCCGATATTATCAAAAAATCACGGATGTTTATGCCGAATGTAGTACTGATTATGACCCCAAATCTGAAACGACCCAACTGTTTTTCAAGATGGTACAGAATACGATGCATTGGGCTGTTACCCATCAAACGGCTGCTGAAATCGTATATTCAAGAGCAGATGCCGAAATGCCTCACATGGGACTTACCACTTGGAAGAATGCACCTGATGGCAGAGTTCAAAAGTCAGATACAATAGTTGCCAAAAACTACTTGTCCGACAAGGAAGTTTCTGCCTTAAATCGTCTATCAACTGCATTTCTTGATTTTGCAGAACTTCGTGCAGAAAGGCAGATTATTACCACGATGGCAGACTGGAAAAAACAATTGGATGAGTTCTTGACTTTATACAAATATGACACCTTGAACGATGCCGGAACTATTTCCGCAGAACAAGCGAGAGAAAAAGCATACACTGAATACGACAAATACCGCTTGATTCAAGACAAAGAATATCTTTCTGATTTTGATAAGGAAATCAAATTGTGGAAAGAGAAAGGATTGTTCGATAAGGATTAATTCTGTCGATATAAGCACTTTATCAGGAACATAAGATGAATCATAGCAACACATTCTCACTATCTTTTCCCGAAGCCAAGACAATTATTGTTTCCGGTGATATTCATGGAGACTTTAATCAGCTGGTATTCAAACTATGTATCCAATATCAGCTTACGGACACTTTGCTAATTGTGGCTGGGGATTGTGGCTTTGGCTTTGAAAAGAAAGAGTACTATGAGCAGATGGTTAGACGAAATACCAAGAGAATGAATCAAGCCAATAATTGGATTGTATTTGTACGTGGCAATCATGATAATCCAGCTTATTTCGATGGCACAACATTCAATTACAAACGCTTCATCGCTGTTCCTGATTATACTATCCTTCAAGCCTGTAATCATTCCATCCTATGTGTAGGCGGAGCTATTTCTATTGACCGTATTTATCGCATAAATGAATGGAACAAACGGAAATATCGTGTTCACTCCAATGGGTCGCAAGAAAATGATATTTCTCGCAATTTATATTGGCAGAATGAAGTTCCTGTTTACGACGCTGATAAGATAAATACCATCAGTGCAGATTTCTTGATTGATACAGTTGTCACACATACTGCGCCATCACATTGTGAGCTATTCTTAAAAAGCAACCTCAATCAATGGGCAGAGAACGATCCATTACTTCTTGAGGATGTACAACTTGAAAGAGAAGTAATGGATATGCTTCTTAACCATCTCAAAACCAACAACCACCCAGTGAACCATTGGTACTATGGTCATTTCCATCAAAGCTGGCATTCCTCCATTGACGGAATACTATATCAGATGCTCGACATTATGGAGTTCTGTCAAGTCTATTAATTTATGCCATTTCGGTATAATATTGATATAAAAAGCGGAATTATACCCGATAGGATATAATAGGCTCTCCCCGAATAGAAGTGTACCATTTATGTATACAAACACTTTTTCAAGCGAATAATTCAGTTTCGTTACACTTTTTCCAACGAATCGAGTGCCATAAATAATCGGAGCGCAAAAAATCCCACCGCAAACCGCAGAAATTCCAAGAAAAGCACTACTTTTGTATTCAACAAGCGTTCTGTAACATCCATACGGAAATGCCCTATCATACAACACGTTGAATCTGATAGCGGACATTCCACAAAATGGCTGAAAGAAGGCGGTACAACACGTATATGCAAAGCGATGAAATACAACGATTTGCATTTTCCCTACATTCTGTGTATTTGTCAAAACAGAGGTTGTACCGATTAAAATGAATGGTCACTGATAATCAGTGATGTAAATATGCTGCATCGGTAAGTAAGAAGCGCATACTATCATTGCTGCAATAAAATAGATCGCTTAAAGAAATCACTATGCCCATTATAGAAATATCATCCTTAACAGACTCCGGAGTAGAAATATTCAGTACCCTCACCGAAGCTCAATTACGGAATCGTATCGAGCCTGATAAGGGATTGCTTATTGCAGAAAGCCCCAAAGTTATCCATGTAGCTCTGAATGCTGGTTATGAGCCTTTAGCCCTCTTGTGTGAACAGAAGCATATCACTGGTGATGCCGCTGGCATCATTGAACGTTGTGGTGATATACCTGTCTATACCGGTGAAAGAAAGTTACTTGCCACATTGACCGGATATACACTGACGCGCGGTGTCCTCTGTGCCATGCGTCGTCGGGCACTACCAAGTGCAGAGGAGGTGTGTCGGAAAGCTCGACGGATCGTAGTCATTGAGGGCGTGGTAGACGCTACTAATATCGGAGCCATCTTCCGTTCCGCAGCCGCCTTGGGAATAGATGCTATATTATTAACACGCAATTCTTGTGATCCGTTAAACCGACGTGCAGTCAGGGTTTCGATGGGTTCTGTCTTCCTGATACCATGGACTTGGTTGGACGGTTCTCCCAATGAGTTGCGTAAACAGGGTTTCCGTACAGTCGCTATGGCACTCACGGAGAAATCAATCTCTATCGATAATCCTATCTTAGCAACCGAACCCAAGTTAGCCATCGTAATGGGAACAGAGGGGGATGGTCTTCAAAACGAAACAATCAATGAGGCGGACTATGTAGTCCGCATTCCTATGGCAAACGGTGTCGATTCTCTCAATGTAGCCGCCGCATCCGCTATTGCTTTCTGGCAACTTCGCGTTCAAAATGACACAGATCTGCCACCATCACCGGATGATGTACATATATGATTTTACTTATATTCCTACTCACACCTACAATACGTATTTGCGCCACAGGAACAGCGAGGTAACAACTTTTCCATCAATTCACTTCGAAAGAACTCATACAGTTCTTTATGCATGATGTCATATAGTGCCCTAACCCGTTCTTCCTGCTCATCTTCTACATGAATTCCTCCCTGAAAGGGATCTGTAAAGTTGAAAGAAACGTATTTTCTCACTACACCCTGCATTTCCTTTTGCACTTCCTCTGCTTCCGGACAAAGGGTAATGACATAATCCCACGTCTGTTGGGCATATGTCGCAACGTCACAGGGCTTTCTACGCGAAAAGTCATATCCATTTTGTTCCATCACTTGGCAAACAACGTCAGGGACAGAATTTCCAGCCAAAATACCGGCAGTACTAATCTTCATCCCTCTACCGAAGGAGTTCAAAATTTCCTGTGCCATACGACTGCGGCACATATCATTATTACTTACTATCAGTATATTCTTCATACACAAATTCTATTTTTATTTATTTCCTGATATAGCTACTTTAATAACTCCATCTAATTTGTTTTCAAAGATACGATAGGCCTCCTCAATCTCATTCAACGGAAATCGATGTGTAATAAGAGGAGTAGTATCAATTTTACCTTCCTCAATCAGCTTGAGAATCTCGTTACAATCGCAGCCATCCACTCCACCTGTTTTAAAAATCAAGTTCTTGCCATACATATCAGGCAAAGGAAGAATTTGAGGCTCGTCATAAAGAGCTACGATAGTGACAACAGCATTAGGACGGGCACATTCCCATGCCAGACGAAAAGTATCCTTACTGCCGGCTACTTCTAAAACAACGTCAGCACCACCATGTTCACTGTTTTGAATCACAAATTCCTTGCAGTTTTCAGGTTCCACCACCAGCACGTCAGGATAATGTTCACGCACAAAACGGATTCTTTCAGGAGACTTTTCGCAGACAATGATACGCCTCGGTTTCTTCAACATCACACACAACAAAGTACAAATCCCGGTAGGTCCGGCACCGATGATAAGAACAGTATCTTCCGCGGTTATTTCCGAGATGCGTGTTGCCCAAAAGCCTGTTGCAAGCACATCACCGACAAACAAAGTTTGTTCATCACTCACTGTATCCGGAATACGGTTCAAACCTTGATCCGCATAAAGAACTCTGACATATTCCGCCTGACCGCCATCAATTCGGCAACCTAAAGCCCAACCGCCATTAGGATCAGTACAGTTATTCACATATCCATGCTTACAGAAAAAACACTCACCGCAGAAAGTTTCGACATTCACAGTCACCCTGTCACCAGGCTTCACCGAAGTGACATCAGCCCCTACTTGTTCTACCACACCTACCATCTCATGCCCGACAGTTATTCCGGGCACAGCACGCGGCACACTGCCATGTTTAATATGAAGATCACTGGTGCAGATGCTACCAAGTGTTACACGCACGATTGCATCCCGTGAATCCTTTATTTCCGGTCTCGCCTTCTCTCGCAATTCAAACTTTCC
>OLWM01000988.1_pt1 | contig 11800 bp, 10 predicted proteins | sample 1644141 | NCBI WGS metagenome assembly OLWM01 (sample SAMEA103958150, study PRJEB25191) | human gut metagenome | biome: human-associated habitat [ENVO:00009003]; feature: intestine environment [ENVO:2100002]; material: feces | place: Germany | collected 2013/2015
GATGGGAGGATGAAGATACGATTCTGGCTTGTCAGAACCTAGGGGTTTTGCACAGCTTTTGTAATGAACGGGAAGAGGCGCTGGCTTGTTTCCGTGAGGCGTACGGTCATGAAGTGAAAAAGAATGGCGAGGATTCTGAAATGGCGCAAAAGCTACTTCAATATATCAGCGTGGTTGAATCATAACGGAGGCATACTTCCCTTTTTTGTTAACTTTTACATTCCTGCTATACGGAAATCGACTTTATTTCCTTACATTTGCAGATATAAACTATCAACAGAAAGAAGAATGTCTAAATATCCCCTTTTAGGAATGACTCTTGTAGAGCTTCAATCATTGACAAAAAGACTGGGTATGCCCGGCTTTGCTGCCAAGCAGATTGCATCCTGGCTTTACGAAAAGAAGGTAGCCTCGATTGATGATATGACTAATTTGTCATTGAAACACCGGGAGTTGCTCAAGCAGAACTATGAGGTGGGAGCGGAAGCTCCGGTAGATGAAATGCGCTCTGTAGATGGTACGGTGAAGTATCTTTATAAAGTGGGTGAGAACCATTTTGTAGAGTCGGTTTATATACCGGATGATGACCGGGCAACATTGTGCGTGTCGTCACAAGTAGGTTGCAAAATGAACTGTAAGTTCTGTATGACCGGCAAACAGGGGTATACGGCTAACCTGACCGCCAGCCAGATCATGAACCAGATTCATTCGCTGCCGGAACGGGACAAACTGACTAATGTCGTAATGATGGGAATGGGCGAGCCGCTCGATAACCTGGATGAGGTATTGAAGGCATTGGAACTACTGACCGCTACCTACGGTTACGCATGGAGTCCGAAGCGTATCACGCTTTCTACTGTCGGGCTACGGAAAGGATTGCAGCGTTTTATCGAAGAAAATGACTGCCACCTTGCCATCAGCCTTCACTCTCCGCTGACCGTTCAGCGTGCTGAATTAATGCCGGCGGAAAAGGCGTTTTCAATCACCGAAATGGTGGAACTGTTAAAAAACTATGATTTTAGTAAACAACGTCGACTTTCGTTTGAATATATTGTTTTTAAAGGGCTCAATGATTCGCAGGTCTATGCCAAAGAGTTGCTGAAACTTCTTCGCGGGCTGGATTGCAGGGTGAATCTGATTCGTTTTCATGCCATACCGGGGGTAGACCTCGAGGGGGCGGATATGGATACGATGACCCGTTTTCGTGATTATCTGACGTCACACGGACTTTTCACCACTATCCGTTCATCCAGAGGCGAAGATATTTTTGCCGCTTGCGGTATGCTGTCGACAGCGAAACAGGAGAAAAATAATGAAAGTTAATATATAAAACCGAACATCATGAAAAAGTACTCTTTTATTTTATGCATCGCTTTGGTAGCCTTTGTCGTTGCATCTTGTGGTCTGAAAGGAAATCACACCTCTAGTGGTCGTGCTTACGAGCTTTTGGTTGTAGTAGATCACGGTGTTTGGGATCGTGCTGCCGGAAGGGCTTTACATGATGCGCTCGATGCTGATATGCCCGGTTTGCCGCAGTCGGAACCTTCTTTCCGGATTATGTATACTTCACCGAAAGATTATGATTCTACGCTGAAGTTGATACGTAACATTATTATTGTAGATATACAGGATATATATACGAAAGCCTCGTTCAAATATGCGAAGGACGTGTATGCCAATCCGCAGATGATATTGACTATCCAGGCTCCGAACGAAGAAGAGTTCGAGAAGTTTGTGGAAGAGAACAAAAAGACGATTGTCGACTTCTTTACCCGTGCGGAAATGAACCGTCAGATTACGTTCCTGGAAGGGAAACACAGTAACTTCATTTCGCAGAAAGTGGACAGTTTGTTCGGATGCGACATCTGGGTGGATGCCGAACTGGCTAATTCAAAGACCGGGGATGATTTCTTCTGGGCTTCTACCAACACAGGTACTGCCGACCGTAACTTTGTGATGTACTCTTATCCGTACACTGACAAGGATACGTTTACCAAAGAATATTTTGTGCACAAACGTGACTCTGTGATGAAAGCCAATATCCCCGGATTCAAGGAAGGCGTTTATATGTCGACCGATAGTTTGCTGACCGATGTCCGTCCGATCAATGTGCAGAACAGCTACACAATGGAAGCACGTGGCCTGTGGCGTATGAAGGGCGACTTTATGGGTGGTCCGTATGTCTCTCACACTCGTTTGGACGAGAAAAACCAACGAATTATTACAGCAGAAATATTTGTTTATTCACCTGATAAAATGAAACGCAACCTGGTACGCCAGATGGAAGCATCTCTGTATACACTGAAACTTCCGAATGAGGTTCAGCAAAACCAGATCCCATTGGGAGGAGCAGCCAAGGAAGCGGAACAAACTAATAAATAAAAACATGGAAGATAATAAAATAAGAATCGGCATCACCCAGGGAGACATTAACGGGGTAGGCTATGAGGTGATTTTAAAGACATTCTCGGATCCTACCATGCTGGAATTATGTACTCCTATTATCTACGGTTCACCGAAAGTCGCTGCTTATCACCGCAAGGCTTTGGATGTGCAGACTAACTTCAGTATTATCAATACGGCTTCCGAAGCGGGATACAACCGCTTGAGCGTAGTGAACTGTACGGATGATGAAGTGAAAGTTGAGTTTTCCAAACCTGACCCCGAAGCCGGTAAGGCCGCATTGGGCGCTTTGGAACGGGCTATCGAAGACTATCGTGAGGGGCTGATTGACGTAATTGTGACAGCTCCGATTAACAAACATACAATCCAGTCGGAAGAATTTTCTTTCCCCGGACATACGGAGTATATCGAAGAACGTTTGGGCAACGGAAACAAATCGTTGATGATTCTGATGAAGAATGATTTTCGTGTGGCTCTAGTGACGACGCATATCCCTGTCAGAGAGATTGCGACTACGATTACGAAGGAACTGATTCAGGAAAAGCTGATGATCTTTCATCATTGCCTGAAGCAGGATTTCGGCATCGGTGCTCCGCGTATTGCGGTGTTGTCTCTCAATCCTCATGCCGGAGACGGTGGTTTGCTGGGTACGGAAGAACAGGAAGTGATTATCCCTGCCATGAAGGAAATGGAGGAAAAGGGGATTCTTTGTTACGGACCTTATGCTGCCGACGGCTTTATGGGATCGGGCAATTATACGCATTTCGACGGAATATTGGCGATGTACCACGACCAGGGGCTGGCTCCGTTCAAGGCGTTGGCTATGGATGACGGAGTAAACTATACGGCAGGACTGCCGGTAGTGCGTACTTCTCCGGCACATGGTACGGCTTATGACATCGCAGGCAAGGGACTGGCGAGCGAGGACTCGTTCCGTCAGGCAGTTTATGTTGCCATTGATGTGTTCCGTAATCGTCAACGGGAGAAAGTAGCCCATGCAAATCCGTTGCGGAAACAATATTACGAGAAACGGGATGATAGTGACAAACTAAAGCTGGATACAGTAGACGAAGATTAATAGGAAGTAATGACAAAAACGGAGATACAACAAGTGAAGCAGCGTTTCGGTATTATCGGAAATACCGAGGCATTGTTGCGCGCCATAGATGTTGCCATTCAGGTAGCTCCTACCGATTTGTCTGTGCTGATTACCGGAGAAAGCGGAGTTGGAAAGGAAAGTTTTCCGCAAATCATTCATCAATACAGCCGGAGGAAGCACGGACAGTATATCGCTGTCAACTGTGGAGCGATCCCCGAAGGGACGATCGACTCGGAATTGTTCGGCCATGAGAAAGGAGCATTTACCGGTGCGATTGGTGAACGGAAAGGATATTTCGGTGAAGCGGACGGCGGTACGATTTTCCTGGATGAAGTAGGGGAGTTGCCGTTGCCTACACAGGCACGTCTGCTCCGTGTGCTGGAGAGTGGCGAGTTTATCAAAGTAGGTTCGTCGAAAGTACAAAAGACGGATGTGCGTATTGTTGCAGCTACGAATGTCAATCTTACGCAAGCTATTGCGGAAGGACGTTTTCGTGAAGATTTATATTATCGTTTGAATACGGTGCCTATTCAGATCCCTCCTTTGCGTGAGCGGGGAGACGATGTGCTTCTGTTGTTCCGTAAATTTGCGGCGGACTTTGCGGCAAAGTACCGGATGCCGGCCATTCAGTTGACGGAGGATGCGAAGAAAGAACTTCTTGCTTATCCGTGGCCCGGAAACGTGCGCCAGTTGAAGAATATCACCGAGCAGATATCTATTATCGAGACGAACAGGGAGATTACGGCAGCTATTCTGCAAACCTATCTTCCCGCACAGAATGTACAACGTCTGCCGGCATTGCTGGGAACACGGGAGAGTAAAAGTTTTGAGAGCGAACGGGAAATTCTTTATTCCGTTCTGTTCGATATGCGTCAGGAAGTGGCCGAACTGAGGAAGATGGTGCACAACATGATGGCTGAACGTGCAGGGCAGGTGGCACAAATGGGGCAAGTAGGGCAAGTCGTCGCTACTCCGGTAGTGACAACGGCAAACCAGCCTTCGGTGCCTGCCATTATTCATCCGATGCAGCAGGCAACTGTCTGTCCGAAAGACGACGATGATGATATTCAGGATACGGAAGAATATGTAGAAGAAAACTTGGCACTGGATGAAGTTGAAAAGGAAATGATACGTAAAGCACTGGAGAAACATCATGGAAAACGGAAAGGTGCCGCCCGGGATCTGAAGATTTCCGAACGTACGCTTTATAGAAAAATAAAAGAATATGAACTGGATTAAAAAGATAACGCCACGCGTTGCGCTACTGCTTGCATTACCGTTGGTAGTCATTGCGTGCACTGTTTCCTATAAGTTTAACGGATCGTCTATCAATTATGATAAGGTAAAGACCATTTCGATAGCCGACTTCCCGATCAAGTCGGAGTATGTATATGCTCCGTTGGCAACCAAATTTAATGAAGACCTGAAAGATATCTTCATCCGGCAGACCCGTCTGCAACTGCTCAAGCCGAATCAGAATGCCGACTTGCAGATTGACGGAGAAATCACAGGTTACAATCAGTACAACCAGGCAGTATCTGCCGACGGTTATTCTTCGGAGACGAAGTTGACTATTACCGTCAATGTACGTTTTGTCAACAACACCAATCATGCCGAAGACTTTGAACAACAGTTTTCTGCGTTCCGTACCTACGACTCTAGCCAGTTGCTGACTGCCGTACAGGACGGATTGATTGCTGAAATGTCTAAAGAGATCACCGACCAAATTTTTAATGCAACTGTAGCAAACTGGTAATATAAATGACTTCTGTTAACTTTCAACAATGGATTCAGCATCCCGAGACGCTGAATAGGGATACTTTGTACGAACTGCGCAATCTTCTTGCGAGGTATCCGTATTTTCAGTCACTTCGTCTGCTGTATCTGAAGAATCTGTATATTCTCCATGATATTAGTTTCGGTGGAGAACTGCGGAAAGCAGTTCTTTACATTGCAGACAGACGGCAGTTGTTCCGGTTGATTGAAGGTGACCGCTATGATGTGCAGGCACGGAAAAAGGGAGTACCTCTCACGGAGGTGTTGAAAGACGAACCGTCCGTAGACCGCACATTAGCATTGATCGACGCTTTCTTGTCCACAGTACCCGAAGAGGTGACTGCCCGCACCAGCTTCGACTATTCGATGGATTACACCTCTTATCTTTTGGAGGAGACTCCGGCCACGGAACAGCTGGCCGAAGAAACGCCCAAACTCAAAGGCTACGAACTGATTGACGACTTTATAGAAAAGAGCGAGAGCGACTCTCCCCTCTGCAAGAAACCTTTAAGAGAAGAAATGCCATCTTCGCCAACCTCTTCGGACGAACTTACCGAAGAAGAAACGATGAAGGAAGAAGAGGAAGATGACAGCTGTTTTACGGAAACTTTGGCAAAAATCTATGTTAAACAGCAACGATATTCAAAAGCTCTTGAAATAATTAAAAAATTAAGCTTGAAATATCCAAAAAAAAATGCTTACTTTGCAGACCAAATCAGATTTTTGGAGAAATTGATTATTAACGCTAATTCAAAATAACTAAAAATGTACTTATTATTCGTTATCTTAATGGTTATTGCAGCCTTGTTGATGTGTTTCATCGTGCTGATTCAGAACTCAAAAGGAGGCGGACTTGCTTCTGGTTTCTCTTCATCTAACGCCATCATGGGCGTGCGCAAGACTACAGATTTTCTGGAAAAAGCAACATGGGGCTTAGCTATCTTCATGGTGGTAATGAGCATTGCTACTGCTTATGTAGTTCCTCGCTCTGCTGTTGCTAAAGACGCAGTGTTGGAACAGGCACAGAAAGAACAACAGACTAACCCGTATAACTTACCCGCAGGTACGGCTGCGCCGCAAACTGAAGCTCCTGCTACCAATGCACCTGCTACAGAAACTCCGGCACCGGCTGCTGAAACTCCTGCTCCTGCAGCAGAGTAATTCACTCCGTTGTCAGGTAAGACTTTGGGGTAAAACCATTAATGGGAAGGTGCAGACGGATGCTGCATTTCTTTGATATTTAAGTGCGGATTACGCAGATTACACGGATTTTCAATCTTCCGCGTGGTCAGTGTAATCCGCACTTAACTTTTTCTTGTAAAAACAATCTCTTTGTGATAGAAACAAACGAGATTTAACTACCTTTGTTGGCTGTATAAGATTATTAACTACTATTTTTAAATATAACAATGACAGAACATTTGAAACAGAAATTGAATGACTCCGCCGTACTCCGATGGAGTGTTCTAGCATTAGTCGCATTTACTATGCTATGCGGCTATTTCCTCACCGACGTAATGTCTCCTCTAAAACCCATGCTTGAGAAAGAACTACTATGGGACAGTCTTGATTATGGTTTCTTCACAAGCGCTTACGGATGGTTTAATGTATTCCTGTTGATGCTGATCTTCGGTGGTATCATTTTGGATAAGATGGGGGTTCGTTTCACCGGAATGGGAGCTTGCTTATTGATGGTGTTTGGTTGTGGATTGAAATACTATGCGATTTCTACTACTTTTCCGGAAGGTGCCATGCTCTTCGGATTCAAAACACAGGTAACCCTGGCTGCATTGGGGTATGCTATCTTCGGTGTAGGTGTGGAAATTGCCGGTATCACAGTTTCCAAGATTATCGTGAAATGGTTCAAGGGTAAGGAAATGGCGTTGGCTATGGGACTTGAAATGGCTACGGCACGTATCGGAACAACTCTGGCAATGGTGCTTACGGTTCCTTTGGCCGACTTTTTCGGATCTACGGATGAGAGTGGCACATTCCATACCAATATTCCTGCTCCGATTTTGTTTTGTCTGATTATGTTGTGCGTGGGTACGATTGCTTTCTTTCTTTATACTTTCTATGATAAGAAGTTGGATGCTTCTTTGGATGCAGAGGGATTGGAACCGGAAGAGCCGTTCCGTATGAAAGATATTGTGTATATCATTACCAATAAAGGATTCTGGCTGATTGCATTACTATGTGTATTGTTCTACTCGGCTGTATTCCCCTTTATCAAGTATGCTGCCGACTTGATGGTGCAGAAGTATAATGTAGATCCGAAGTTGGCGGGAACGATTCCCGGATTGTTGCCGATTGGTGCGATTATTCTGACTCCGTTGTTCGGCTCGCTTTATGACCGTATTGGTAAGGGAGCCACATTGATGATAATCGGATCAGTGATGCTTATTTTTGTGCATACGATGTTTGCTCTGCCTATACTGAATATATGGTGGTTTGCTACTATCATCATGATTATATTGGGGTTTGCCTTCTCGTTGGTGCCTTCAGCTATGTGGCCGTCTGTTCCGAAGATTATTCCGGAAAAACAGTTGGGTACAGCATACGCATTGATTTTCTGGGTACAGAACTGGGGATTGATGGGTGTTCCTTTGTTGATCGGATGGGTGTTGAATACTTATTGCAAAGGTCCGGTAGTAGACGGTGCACAGACTTATGACTACACGTTGCCGATGACTATTTTTGCTCTTTTTGGTGTGCTTGCTCTGATTGTGGCTTTGATGTTGAAGGCAGAGAACAAGAAGAAGGGATACGGTTTGGAAGAGGCGAATATCCAAAAGTAACTAGGAAATTCAATACCTAAAGTGACAAAGGAATTTTGTATCAAGGTGTAAACAGAAGAGTATCAGTATGAATACTCTGAAATAAAAAATAAGAAGTATGGCTGCCAAAGAGAAAATCAACCTGTTAGAGGTCATTCCCTGTCGCAGTGAACATATTACAGCAGAAAGGGAAGGGGAGACAATTGTGCTCTCCTTTCCCCGTTTTAAATATCCGTGGATGCAACGCTTCCTTGTGCCGAAAGGAATGTCGAAAGAACTTCATGTGAAATTGGAAGAACACGGTACGGCTGTATGGGAACTGATAGATGGAAAACGCAATGTTCGTGAGATTATAGAAAAACTCGCAGACCACTTTCAAAATGAAGAGGGCTACGAGTCGCGTGTATCGGCTTATCTTTCTCAAATGCAGAAAGATGGATTTATAAAACTGGTGATACCAGTCGTATAAATAGGAACTTATTATTATTTATTTGATAAATACAGCCCAAAGTATGACGGCAATTGCTATCAGGACCCCCATGATAATAAGCGTTCCCCAAACAAAATAATTGCTGTCTTTCTCTTTCTTTTTCTCCGAGTCGTGGATGATACGTTCCATTTCTTCGGGGGTGGTGTTGGGTAGTGGATAAGGTTCGTTTGCACGGTTTAGATGCTTCAACTTATCGTTAGCACGTTCACGACGTAGGCGGGAAGCTTCCCGTCCCTCTTTTATTCGGCGTATCATGTCGAATGCATGTCCTTCACCAACCATATTCTTTTTTTTTAGAAGTTTACTTCCTCGTTTTTCTATTTCCCTTCTTCTCTGTCCACTTTGAGCAATCCTCCCGTATTCGGATCAAAATAAACTTTGATGGTAGAATTCTTGTTGAACAAAACCGGAGCCAGATATTCTATCACACCGAATTGGGTAATAGGAAGCTCACCTTCGTAAAGTTTCTTTTTACCGTCGGTCAGTGTAACCATAGCTTGTCCGGGTACGTTGTAGGCGATTCCATCCAAATCTTTCTTCTTCTTACCATCTTCCTGTGGCATCTTGACCGATTTCAGGTCTTTCAGACTGATATAAAACGGAGTTCCTGCCAAATCATTGTTGGCAACTACACCTAACTTCTTCGAGAAGCGGAAAGCAACTTCATTGTTGAATTCCTTGTCAGGGGTAAGGCGGACAGTGAATGTTCTCTCTTCTTTGTTGCAGGTGCCGGAGAACATTTGTGTCATGGCTTCTTCCTGTGCATTCAGATTGTCGAGCATAATCTTAAGCTGTGCCCCATCTGAAGGCATATTATCAGCTTGTCCGCGCAATAAGGCATTTTTGCTTTCGCGGATGTTATAGATCTCTTTAGCCACCAGCTCGGCCATCTTGGCGGTAGAACTAGCCATCAGAATCTCTTCGGTCAGGAATTCGCGAGGATTCGCTTTCTTTTGGAGGACTGCGGGAGCGGGAGCAACTTTTTTGCTTACACTGCTGTTGCTGTAAGGAACATTGATCGTTTTCACAATGCCATCCTCTGTCAGTTCCATGAGCGGTGCTACTGTCTTATCCTTCAATTTTACGAAATACGTAGTTTCGCTGTTGGGCACACCTACGGATTTCACTTTTACGCTAGCCAGTTCCCAGTACTCTTCAGGATCGGCGGAGACGTTGGTCAGTCGCAGGTAACGATCAGCATATTTGCTGAATTCTCCCGGAGTATAGTTGACTTTGTTGGCTTTTATTTCAAGTTCTATTTGGGTTTTGGGAAGACTGTAAACCACTCCATAGTCTTTTCCTCGGGTAACCCCTGTCAGTACTTCGGTTTGTGCATAGGCGGACGTTGTCATTAGTAGTCCTGCTGCTATAATCAACTTTTTCATATTCGGTTCTTTTTTAACTGGTTTTGAAAACAAAGTTAATGAAGTTATTGAAAAAAGGGTAAGTTCTTAACTTTTATTCGCTTACAAGTTGCCATGCTGTCGGCAGACAGGTGATAATATCGCTTGCGATCATTCCGATCATTCCTTGCTTCTTTTGAGCGACATCGCCCGCCAATCCGTGAATGTAAGTGCCGATTTTAGCGGCTTCTTCGGTTGAGTAACCTTGGGCAAGCAGTGCCAGGATTACTCCGGTCAGTACGTCACCGCTACCTCCGGTTGCCATTCCCGGATTTCCGGTTGGGTTGAAGAAACATTTACCTTCTGGGGTGATAATGGCGGAGTAGGCTCCTTTTAAAATAATGTGAACATGGGCGGCACGAGCCAATTCGCAAGCCTTCATCAGACGTTCGTAAGAGTCCTGGCATTTGCCGGTCAGACGTTCCAGTTCTTTCGGATGCGGGGTGAGGATGGAACCCTTCGGCAGGTGGGTAAGTGCATGACGGTGGTTGGCGAGGATATTAAGTGCGTCGGCATCCACCACAACAGGAGTCTGGCAATGTTCCAGTTGCTCCAATAAAGCAGCTTCCGTTTCCTCGTTTCGTCCCAGCCCTGGGCCGATGCCGACTGCTTGATAGTCGTCCGTGTCGGTAGGTACGGCAAAACAGGTTTCGTTGATGTCGGTTTCTACGATTGCTTCGGGTATGGAGGTTTGCAAGATGTCGTTGTTGCACATTGGCGCATGGACAGTCAGCAACCCTACTCCCGAACGGAGGCAGGCGCGGGCAGCGAGAACAGAGGCTCCTGCCATTCCTTTTGAACCGGCAATCAATAGTGCATGGCCGAAGTTCCCCTTGTGGGCAAACTGTTTGCGTGGCTTGATGAGTGAACGGATTTGCTCTATTTCCAACATTTCGTAGTTCGTTTCCATCTCTTCAATACCGTCTTCGCTTAATTGGATGTCCAGCACTTCCCATTCTCCGACAAATTCCGTGTTCTCTGCGAAAAGAAAGGCGAGCTTCGGCAGTTGAAGACTGAAAGTTACGTCGGCACGGATAATATTAGCTTTTACGTTGAATGTGTTTTCTTCTCCCATCAGTCCGGAAGGAATGTCGATGGCTACTACCATAGCAGGGGAGGAATTGATGTATTTCACTACGGCAGCGAATCCGCCGCTTAACGGTTTGTTCAGGCCTGAACCGAATAATCCGTCGATTACCAGATGGTCGGGCGTCAGGACGGGAGGTACGAATTGGGTACTGATTTCGTGGAATTTTACTTCTTCCATCATTTCTACCAGTTCTTTATTGGTTTGGCAGTCGGGTGAAAGTTCTCCTTTCGTGTTGAAGAGAAATACCTCGATTTTATATCCTTTTTCAGCCATCATGCGGGCTACGGCGAGAGCGTCTCCGCCATTATTCCCCGGTCCGGCAAAGATAGTGACCGGCGTTTCCGTATTCCATCTGTCTGTGATGGCTTTTGTTAATACGGTTGCTGCACGTTCCATCAGATCGATTGATGTAATAGGTTCGTTCTCAATGGTATAAGCGTCCAATTTCTTGATACTGCTGCTTGGAAATATTTTCATTGCGATGTTCTTTTAGTTTTCGGATTACAAATGTACATGATTCTTCTGACTTTTCCCGTTTGTTGTGGGAAGAAAACCATAATTGCAACTTTTAATTCATCATTAGTTCTATCTTTTGGTCAGAGAAATATCTGTTTTTGAACTATTAAGTGTTAGAATAACTCCGCCAAAAAATAATTCAATGCAGCACCATTATGAACTTACTTTTATTTCTCCTGAAAAAGATTTCTGGTTCTTCGTCAAATTTGGTGGTAATCTCTTTTTTATTTCGACGGTTTCCCTCTT
>OLWM01001001.1_pt1 | contig 11675 bp, 7 predicted proteins | sample 1644141 | NCBI WGS metagenome assembly OLWM01 (sample SAMEA103958150, study PRJEB25191) | human gut metagenome | biome: human-associated habitat [ENVO:00009003]; feature: intestine environment [ENVO:2100002]; material: feces | place: Germany | collected 2013/2015
CCTGCAATTCTTTGTATGGGGGTCATGGTTAATTTCACTAGGGGGTTACATGGGCAGAGAACTCCACTTCGAAGGAGGGCAGATCGGTGCCATCTTCGCCACCATGGGTATTGCCTCTTTAGTTATGCCCGGCATCATTGGTATTATCGCCGATAAATGGTTCAATGCCGAACGTTTATACGGACTTTGCCACATCGCAGGGGCAGCTTGTCTTTTCTATGCCTCTACTGCCACGAGCTATGACCAGATGTATTGGGCAATGCTGCTCAATTTATTGGTATATATGCCTACCCTGTCGCTGGCCAATACCGTTTCATACAATGCACTGGAACAATATAAATGCGATCTGATCAAGGACTTCCCTCCTATCCGTGTATGGGGAACAATCGGTTTCATCTGCGCCATGTGGGCGGTAGACCTTACCGGATTCAAAAACTCAAGCGCCCAACTTTATGTCGGTGCCATATCCGCGCTGTTACTGGGAGTTTATTCTTTCACCCTTCCAGCTTGTAAACCCGCCAAAACAGAAAACAAATCACTGCTTTCGGCTTTCGGGCTGGATGCATTGGTGTTATTTAAAAGAAAGAAAATGGCAATTTTCTTCCTTTTCTCCATGCTTTTGGGGGCGGCTTTACAGATAACCAATACATACGGTGACCTGTTTCTAGGCAGTTTTGCCGGTATTCCGGAGTTTGCAGATTCTTTCGGGGTGAAACATTCGGTTATCCTGCTATCCATATCACAGATGTCCGAGACACTGTTTATTCTTGCTATACCGTTTTTCCTGAAGCATTTCGGCATCAAGCAAGTGATGTTAATCAGTATGTTTGCATGGGTATTCCGGTTCGGTTTGTTCGGCTTCGGAGATCCGGGAGGCGGATTGTGGATGTTGATTCTTTCCATGATTGTTTATGGTATGGCGTTTGATTTCTTCAACATTTCCGGTTCCTTGTTTGTTGAACAAGAGACTAATTCCTCCATTCGTGCCAGTGCTCAAGGGTTGTTCTTTATGATGACTAACGGTCTGGGAGCTATCATCGGAGGATATGCCAGCGGAGCTGTGGTAGATGCTTTCTCGGTATATGCCGACGGCAAATTGGTGAGTCGGGAATGGACGGATATCTGGCTGATTTTTGCTGCGTATGCGTTGGTTATCGGCATTCTGTTTGCCTTGGTATTCAAGTATAAGCACCGACGGGAGAGTAAAACAAATTAAGTAAAAAACAATGGATAAAAAGGTAGAATTACAAGTTTTAAATATCACAAATAGCCAAGCGCAGGTAGGTGCATTCGCAATGCTATTGGGTGAAGTGGATGGTGAACGGCAACTGCCTATCATCATCGGTCCCGCCGAAGCCCAGGCTACCGCGTTGTATCTGAAAGGAATTAAAACTCCACGCCCGTTAACACACGATTTATTCACCACAAGCCTTACCGTATTGGGGGTAAGCCTGATACGTGTGCTGATTTACAAAGCTAAAGACGGTATTTTCTACTCTTATGTTTACCTGAAAAGAGACGAAGATATTATACGTATTGACGCACGTACATCGGACGCCATTGCATTGGCGGTACGTGCCGACTGCCCGATTCTGATTTATGAATCTATCCTCGATCGGGAATGCCTGCGCATACCGGATGAAGAAAGGAACCGTTCTGAAGAAACAGTTGGTGACAAGGAATCTATGGAAGAAGAACATGAATCGTCGTCGCGCAGTGCCACTTCCAAAACACTTGAACAAGCATTGGAGCAGGCTATTAAAGACGAGAACTATGAATTGGCCGCTAAAATACGCGACCAGATCAATCAAAGAAATAAAAATCAATAATTACTATATGCACGTTTTTTATACTCCCGATATACAGAAAACCAATGAGCTTCCGGAAGAAGAAGCACAGCACTGTACCCGTGTCTTGCGGTTAAGTATCGGAGACGAAATCACCCTTACCGATGGAAAGGGTAGTTTCTACAAGGCAGAAATTACGGCAGCAACCAACAAACGTTGTCTGGTAGCTATCAAAGAGACAATTTTCCAAAAACCACTATGGCCGTGCCACCTGCACATCGCCATGGCACCAACTAAAAATATGGACCGTAATGAATGGTTTGCCGAGAAAGCCACTGAAATAGGATTCGACGAACTGACATTTCTCAACTGCCGGTTCTCGGAACGTAAAGTTATCAAGAACGAACGGATCGAAAAGATTCTTATCTCGGCAATCAAACAATCACTCAAAGCCCGTCTGCCGAAACTGAATGAGATGACAGATTTCAATAAATTCATCAATCAGGAGTTTAAGGGACAGAAGTTTATCGCTCACTGCTACGAAGGTGAGAAACCTCTGCTGAAGGACGTACTAAAAGCCGGAGAAGATGCCTTGGTGCTGATCGGCCCGGAAGGAGATTTCAGTGAGGGCGAAGTAGAAAAAGCTATTGAACGGGGATTCACGCCGATCAGCCTGGGTAAATCACGACTTCGGACAGAAACAGCGGCATTGGTGGCTTGCCACACGTTGAATCTGCTAAATCAACAATAAAAGAACAGTTAAATTGAAATTTATACACCATTAAAAAATATGAGTATGGCAAAGAAAATGATTTCACGACTCTCGGTACTTACAGTACTGATTGTTTTCCTAGCAGCATGTTCCAAAACAGTGGAATATACCAATATAATACCGGCTGATGCTACGGTTGTTACCTCTATAAATCTAAAATCCTTGGCTAGTAAGGCCGGATTGAATGATAAAGAGAATGAAGCTGCCAAGCAAAAAGTATTGGAAGCACTAAAAAGTGGAATGAACGCTGCCACTTTCCAACAATTAGAAAAAGTGATGAATAACCCCAGTGAATCGGGAATTGACGTAGAAGCTCCTGTCTACGTATTTACTTCGCCCTCTTTCCCATACTCTACCGCAGTTGCGAAAATCAAAAGCGAAGATGACCTTCACGCTTCCTTGGAAATAATGGTAAAAGAGCAAATCTGCCAACCAATCAACGAAGCAGCTGGATATAGCTTTACAACCATGAACGGAGGTTTAGTCGCTTTCAACAATTCTGCCGTAATGCTCATTTCCGTAAAAGGAACATCTCAAATAGAAAAAACCAAAGAAGGCATCACCAATCTGTTGAAACAAACCGCAGATAACAGCATTGCGAAATCCGGCGCTTTCCAGAAAATGGAAAAACAGAAAAGTGACATCAATTTCTTCGCTTCCATGGCAGCTATTCCTGCACCTTATCAAGAGCAAGTCAGTATGGGACTTCCCGCTGAAGTGAAAGCAGAAGACATAACCATAATAGCCGGATTAAACTTTGAAAAAGGAAGAATTACCTTGAAAACAGAAAATTACACGGAGAACGAGGCTGTAAAAGCTTTGATGAAAAAACAATTGGAAGCATTTGGAAAAGCAAACAATACGTTCGTAAAATACTTCCCGGCTTCTACCCTGATGTTTGTCAATCTGGGTATAAAAGGAGAAGGTCTTTATAATCTCCTAAGTGAAAATAAGGAATTCCGTAACACAGTATCTATCTCCAAAGCAGATGAAGTTAAAGAATTGTTCAGTTCCTTCAACGGTGATATCTCCGCAGGGTTAATCAACGTAACCATGAACAGCGCTCCTACCTTTATAGTGTATGCAGACGTAAAAAACGGCAATGCACTCGAAGCTCTTTATAAGAACAAGCAGGCATTGGGACTGAAAAAAGGAGAAGATATTCTGGAACTGGGCAAAAACGAATATGTCTATAAGAGTAAAGGAATGAACGTATTCTTTGGTATCAAAGACAAACAAATGTATGCCACCAATGACGAGTTACTCTACAAAAATATAGAAAAAGCGGCAGACAAGTCTATCAAAGACGCTCCGTATGCATCGGAAATGAAGGGAAAAAACGTATTCATGGCTATCAACGCAGAAGCTATACTTGAACTTCCCGTTGTTAAAATGCTGATCGGATTTGGTGGTGAAAAGTTCCGGACCGGTTCTGAGATGTTATCAAAAGTTTCCTATCTGTCCGTTAGTTCAGAAGGAGAAACAAGCGAAATCGACCTTTGCCTGAAAGATAAAGACGTCAATGCGCTCAAATTAATCGTTGACTTCGGTAAACAATTTACCGGTATGTAATTCGTAAACAAACGGCATGAATAGCATTCATTTACAGCAAACACTTCCCCAAGTGTTTGCTGACCGTAATTCGGTGACTTCGGATATATGGCATCAGGATCTTATCTTCCGGAAAGGGGAAATGTATCTGATAGAAGCGGCTTCCGGCACCGGAAAATCTTCATTGTGCAGCTATATTTATGGCTATCGCAACGACTATCAGGGGATTATCAATTTCGATGAGACTAATATCAAAGCATATTCTGTGAAGCAATGGGTAGACCTGAGAAAGCATTCACTGAGTATGCTTTTTCAAGATTTGCGTATCTTCACCGAGCTGACTGCTCTTGAAAATGTACAACTGAAAAATAATCTTACCGGATACAAAAAGAAGAAAGAAATCCTAGCCTTCTTCGAGAAACTGGGACTTTCGGACAAGCTGAATGTAAAGGCCAGTAAACTCTCGTTCGGACAGCAACAACGGGTTGCCTTTATCCGGGCACTCTGCCAGCCTTTCGATTTCCTTTTTCTGGATGAACCTATCAGTCATCTGGATGATGACAACAGCCGCATCATGGGAGAACTTATTATTGGCGAAGCTGAAAAGCAACAAGCCGGAGTAATCGCCACTTCCATAGGAAAACATATTGAGTTGCCTTATCAACGCATACTCCAGCTATGATAAGTGGCGAGTAATGAGTTATTGTAAATTATAATTTGTAAATCATAAATAAAATGTCAGCCCTTGTCTGGAAACTTCTCCGCCAACATATCAGTATCGGCCAGTTAGCCGGTTTCTTTTTAGCCAATCTATTCGGTATGATGATTGTATTGCTTAGTGTACAGTTTTATAAAGATATCATTCCGATATTCACCGAAGGAGACAGCTTTATGAAGAAAGATTTCATCATAGCCACAAAGAAGATTAGCACGCTCGGCTCTTTTGCAGGAAAAAACAACACATTCTCTGCCGAAGACATCGCCGACCTGAAGAAACAATCGTTTACCAAGACAATCGGAGCTTTTACCCCCTCCCAATTCAAAGTTTCGGCGGGACTGGGTATGCAGGAAGCTGGTATTCATCTTTCCACCGATATGTTTTTCGAATCGGTTCCCGATGAATTTGTTGATATTAAACTCGATAAATGGCACTTTGATGAAGCCACACACACCATTCCTATCATTATTCCCCGCAATTACCTGAATCTTTATAACTTCGGCTTTGCCCAAAGCCGTAGCCTGCCCAAGCTATCGGAAGGCCTAATGAGCCTGATCCAAATGGACATCATGATGCGCGGAAATGGCCGGGTAGAGCAGTATAAAGGAAATATCGTCGGTTTCTCCAACCGGTTGAATACCATCCTTGTTCCTCAATCTTTTATGGAGTGGGCAAATCAGAATTTCGCCCCCGAACGGGAAGCGCAACCCTCCCGCCTCATCGTGGAAGTGAAGAATCCCACAGATACAGCCATCACCGACTACTTCCAACAAAAGAACTATGAAACCGAAGGAGACAATCTGGATGCCGGAAAAACAACCTATTTCCTCCGCCTCATCACAGGCATTGTTTCGGGAGTAGGACTATTTATCAGTATCTTGTCTTTTTATATCCTGATGTTAAGTGTATTCTTGCTGCTTCAGAAGAATACGGCAAAGTTAGAAAACCTGCTATTAATAGGTTACAGTCCTTCTAAAGTCGCATTGCCCTATCATGTATTGACCGTAGGCTTGAATTTACTGGTACTGCTCCTCGCCGTCATTGGTGTAGTCTGGTTAAGATCTTACTACACCGGAGTCCTGCAAACTCTTATTCCACAACTGGAAACAGGCTCTCTTCTGCCCTGTATCCTCACCGGAAGTATCTTATTTATAGTGGTATCCGCTTTAAACATCCTCCTGATACGAAAGAAAGTTCTCTCCATCTGGAAAGGAAACAAATGATTACTGTTTTTAGGCTCCAAGAGTAGCAACTTACATTTTTATCCATACCTTTGCGCCCGAAAAGTAAAGAGTATGATAAAACGAAAAATAACCAAAGTAATAGTAGCATGTCTCATGCTGCTATTTCTTTTATCAACAGGTATTTTCATCTTCCGGGGAAGCCTACTGCGCCATATCGCAGATAAACGCATTGTCAGACTGGAACAGCGTTACGGGTTAGACATCAGTTACAATAAACTCCACATGAAGGGGTTGAATACGATCTCTATCGACGGACTGAATGTGGTTCCACAGAAAAGAGATACATTGCTTTCCCTTCAATCTCTCAATATCCGTATCGGTCTTTGGAAACTGCTGTGGGGAAATATCAAGATCAAAGAAGTCCGCCTGGACGGACTCTCACTCAATTTCATAAAAAAAGACTCTACAGCCAACTATGATTTCCTTTTCCTGCCCTCTTCCGAAGTAACTGCCTCCAATGAAAGCAATACCAGTACCGATTACACCCGTCGCATCAATACAACATTAAATCTCCTTTTCGGCCTGTTACCCGGAAACGGTGAACTCACCCATCTTACAATCACTGAGCGGAAAGACCGTAATTTCGTCAGCTTCCGTATTCCCCGCTTTGTGATTGACGACTATCATTTCCAATCAGAAATAACAGTTCTGGAAGATAGCCTGAACCAACAATGGAATACCGAAGGAGAATTTAATCCTTCGGAAAGGCGATTGCATGCAACTTTACATGCTCCACAACTGGCTGTTCCTTATATCCACCGCCGATTCGGTGCAGAAGTACAGTTCGACAGTCTGACGTGCAACTTCTCACAGGAAAAAACTAACAACGGGCTTACATGTCTGGTTGGTCAGTCGGAAGTACGGGGATTGCAGGTATATCATAAGCGGTTGTCGCCCGAAACAATCAACCTGGATCGCGGACAACTGGATTTCCACGTAAATGTCAGTCCGCAAGCCGTAGAACTGGACAGTACCAGCCTTGTACGTTTCAATACACTGACCTTCCATCCTTATTTAAAGGCAGAACGTATCGGAAAAAGTACAGACAAGAAAGAGTGGCATTTTATAGCTTCTGTCCGGAAACCCTGGTTCCCTTCGGAAGAGTTGTTCGGTTCATTGCCCAAAGGACTTTTCGAAAACCTGGAAGGTCTCGGCACTACCGGACAATTAGCTTATCACTTTCTATTGGATGTGGATTTCTCTCAACTGGATAGCTTGAAGTTTGAGTCGGAACTGAAAGAAAAAGATTTCCGTATTCTCCATTATGGAAAAACGGATTTAGGTAAGATGTCCGATGAGTTTATCTATACAGCGTACGAGAACGGACAGCCCGTATACACCTTCCCAGTCGGTCCGTCATGGGAGAATTTCACACCCTTGGACAGTATCTCTCCTCTGCTGCAAATGTCTGTCATGCAGAGCGAGGACGGAGCTTTCTTCTATCACCGGGGATTCCTGCCGGATGCCATGCGAGAAGCTCTGATCCATGACCTGGAAGTTCGCAAGTTTGCCCGCGGAGGTAGCACGATTTCCATGCAATTGGTGAAGAATGTATTCTTGAGCCGTAACAAGACGATCGCCCGCAAGCTGGAGGAAATGTTAATCGTATGGCTGATCGAGAGCGATCATCTGACCTCTAAAGAGCGGATGTTTGAGGTTTATCTGAACATCGCCGAATGGGGCCCCATGATTTATGGAGCCGCCGAGGCCTCACGTTATTATTTCGCGAAGGAACCTTCCCAGTTAAACCTTGCCGAGTGCATTTTTATGGCCAGCATTATCCCCAAGCCCAAACAGGTCCGCTATTGCTTCGACGGGTTGCGGTTGAAGCCGTATTATGAGGATTTTTACAGGGTAATACTGGATCGCTTGGTAGATCGCGGACTTATATCTTCGGAAGAGGCGGTAGGGGTAACGCCGGAGTCTGTCGAAATAACAGGTCCGGCTAAGGAATACCTGACGGCTACCCAAAGTCGATCTCCACGCTCGTCCCAACCCCTAGATCAGAAATAATATTCACCTTCGCCCCATAGGTGCTCAATATGCGTAGCGAGAGGCTTAGCCCGACACCATGCCCGGCGTATTCCCGGGTATTGCTCGCCCTGTAAAAGGGTTGGAAGATTCGTTTCAATTCCTCGGGAGGAATGCCGATACCTCGGTCGGATATGGTCAAGACACTGCCTCGAAGCCGCATCTCTACCGATTTATCGTCCGAATACTTACAGGCGTTGCTCAAGATATTCTTGATCGCTATCTTCAATAAATAGGGATTGGCACTGATCATATAAGAGAAATTATCCGGGGAGAACGAGATCCGGGCCGAGGAGAACTGCATCAAGAAGTCCGCTAGGAAGATCGTCTCCATCGCGCTTTTCTGGATCTCCTTATCCCCGTGCGACAGGAACAGCAGGTGTTTGATCAATTGTATGATACGGCTCGTCTCCGTGGCGATACGTCTTAATGCCGCTTGGTATTCCTCCGGGGAGCGCTCTTTCAGCAGGCTGATCTCGCATTCGCCTTGAATGGCTGTCAGTGGATTGTTCAACTCATGCGAGGCGTTGCTGATAAACGCTTTCTCACTTTGGTAAGCAGCGTCGATCCGGTCTACCATCCGGGTCGCGTATAGTCTGCCGACAAAATAGATCAATACCGAGCTAACCAATATCAATCCCAGCAACAGCCAGCCGATCCGATGCTGGATATCCATCCCATACTGATTCCCGGAAAGGACAATCACGATGAAATTCCCCTCGTTGTCGGGATAATACAAAGCCGCTCCCATTTGCGTATCGTGCTTGAAGTGAACGATATCCTCTTGGTATAGAGATCTCACCTGCGTGGCGTCCAGATAACGGGACAGCACTTGGCGGGTCTCCAAGCTATCGGCGTTCAGCAATATCTCGGTAGCGACGGGAAGGGTTTCCTCGTAACGCTGTTGGATACGGGCATAGCTCTCGTCGTCGGTCTCGTCCTTCTCCCAATGCTTCTGTGCCGTGGCATAGGCTTTTTCCGTCAGGTAAGAATAGTACAGGCGAGAGATATAGCTCGTGGAAACCCAATAGAAGACAAGCGTCACGACGGCTATCACGCCTATGGTAATGGCCGAGTAAAAGAGAGCGATCTTGTTTCCTGTCTTCATGCTTCCATCATATAGCCCACGCCCACCACGGTATGGATTAGCTTAGGTTCGAAGTCTTTGTCTATCTTCGTGCGCAAATAATTCACGTAAACATCGACCACGTTCGTATTGGTATCGAAATCCTTGTCCCAGACATTCTTTAGCAAGTTCATCCGGCTCAGGGCCGTTCCTTGGTTCTGTATGAAATATTCCAAGAGCCTATATTCCTTTACCGTCAAATCGATGACCTGCCCATTCCGTATAGCCCGATGGCTTGGAGGATCTAAGACCAGATCCCCGCACCGGAGAGCCATATGGACGGATTCGTTTCCCGATCGACGTAATAACGCCTTTATGCGGGCCTCGAGCTCTTGGAAGCTGAAAGGTTTTACCAGATAATCATCCGCCCCGGCATCCAGCCCGCTAACGATATCCTCGGTGGTTCCCAAGGCGGTCAGCATAATCACGGGGGCATGGTAACCGAACCGTTGCCGGTACTGTTTGCAAAGTTGCAGGCCATTCATCTTCGGCATTATAATATCCAGAATCAGCAATTGGAAATCGTTCTTCTGTGTCAGTTCCCAACCAGCGGCACCGTCATAAGCGACATATACCTCATGTCCGAACTCCCGCAAGCCTCTTTCTATAAAAGAGGCGATGTTTACCTCGTCTTCTACTAATAATATCTTCGCCATTGTATCGTATGTATTAATAAGAATGTCCATCATTAATAATGCGTACTTAGGGTGATGCTAATCGTATCACAGAGGTGAAACGTTCTTTTCACGGTTGTGATACGATCGTTTCACCTCTGTGATATGATCTTTTCACAGCCGTGAAAAGATCAGTAAGTATAATCCTTTCGCATAATAACTCCAGTCGCCCTCCCTAATAGTTCCGGACTTTCTTGCTACAAATATAGCAATTACAACCTACGTTGCACTAATTTACCGTTCTTATCGTAAAGCATTCGTCGATAAAAAGCCTCCACCATCAGCGGAAAGACAAAGAGGGTGAAGAACATGGCCCCTATTAATCCGCCAATGATCACGATCGCCAAGGGACGCTGGCTTTCCGATCCGATACCGTGGCTCAAGGCGGCCGGAAGCAGGCCGATAGCGGCCATGGAGGCGGTCATTAATACGGAACGTACCCTTGATTTCACGCTCATCTTGATCGAATCTTCCAGAGGATGCCTCTCCCGCAGGTTATTCTTGATGTCCGATATCATGATCACGCCATTCTGTATACAGATACCGAAGAGGGCGATAAAGCCGATACCCGCTGAGATCGAGAAGTTGAAATTCGTGATTAATAGGGCCAAGATACCTCCGACGGCGGCGTAAGGCACGTTTAATAAGACCAGTCCGGCATCCCGGGCGTTGCCGAAAAGGACGAATAGGATCACGAAGATGATCGCTATACTTACGGGGACGACTTGGGCCAAGCGTTTGGTAGCCCGTTGTTGGTTCTCGAAATCTCCGGTCCATTTCAAGGTATAGCCTTCGGGGAGCTTTACCTGCCTCTCCACTTTCCGCTGGGCTTCAGCCACGGCGCTACCCATGTCGCGGCCCCGGACCGAGAATTTCACGGCGCAGAAACGAGCGTGGTTATCCCGGTAGATAATCAACGGGCCGGTAATCGTATGGATATCCGCTAGCTCGCGGATAGGAATCATGGAACCATCCTTCGCCGGAACCAGTATCTTGCCTATCTCATTCTCGCTACGGCGGAAAGCGGATTCGTAGCGGACCATGATATTGAACTTACGCTCGTCCTCATAAAGCAGAGAGGCACTCTTACCTCCTATCGCCATCTCGATAATGGATTGCACGTCCTCCTTGGCCACGCCGTAGCGGGCTAAACGAGACTCGTTCAACTCGATCCGTAGCTCCGGCTGGCCGATATTCCGGATAACGCCCAGATCCTCGATACCGTCTACGGTCTCCAAGACCTTGAAAACCTCTACCGCCTTTTTCTCCGACTCGTATAGATCCTTACCGAAGACTTTCACGGCGATGGAACCTTTCACGCCGCTGGCCGCTTCCTCTACATTGTCCGAGATAGGCTGCGAGAAGTTAAAATCCACGCCCGGATAGATCGCCAGATCCTCTTGCATCTTCTCGATCAGGCCCGCTTTCGAGCGTTCGCTTTCCCACTCTTTCTCTGGATATATATCCACATGGAACTCGATGTTGTAGAAACCTGTCGCGTCCGTGCCATCGTTCGGTCGGCCGGTTTGCGATAAGACTTGACGAACCTCCGGATAAGCCGCCAACTTCCGGCGTATCTGGTTGGCCAACGTAACGGATTCATCCAAAGATATACTTTGCGGTAAGGTCGCACGGATATAAATAGAGCCCTCGTTCAGTTGCGGGAGAAACTCGCTGCCCAACAAGGTGAAGCACCAGATACCTACGGCGGCTACCAGCGTGGCGAACGTGATCGTCCGCTTCTTACGGGCGTGACACCAGTCGAAAATACC
>OLWM01001008.1_pt1 | contig 11604 bp, 9 predicted proteins | sample 1644141 | NCBI WGS metagenome assembly OLWM01 (sample SAMEA103958150, study PRJEB25191) | human gut metagenome | biome: human-associated habitat [ENVO:00009003]; feature: intestine environment [ENVO:2100002]; material: feces | place: Germany | collected 2013/2015
GCTTGGCACGACGGCATTTACTACACAGGTGATGTAGCGTGGAAAGACGAAGACGGATACCTTTGGTTTGTAGGACGTGCAGACGACGTAATCAAGAGTTCCGGTTACCGTATCGGCCCGTTCGAAGTGGAAAGCGCTTTGATGACGCACCCTGCCGTCATAGAATGTGCCATCACCGGAGTACCCGATGAGATTCGCGGACAGGTAGTAAAAGCTACTATCGTATTGTCCAAAGACTATAAAGCACGTGCCGGAGAAGAACTGATCAAGGAATTGCAGAACCACGTCAAGAAGGTGACTGCTCCTTATAAATATCCGCGTGTGATCGAGTTCGTTGACGAACTGCCCAAGACTATCAGCGGCAAGATTCGTCGCGTGGAGATTCGCGAGAATGATGAGAAATAAGGCATAAAACCCATTTATCAAAAAGCCGGCTGTAATCCTTTGCAGCCGGCTTTTCTTTTCACTATCTGTAAGTATCGGATTCTCTAATCAATTGATAAAGCTCCGACCATCCGCTTAATCATTAGGATGATAGAAATTGTATTGTTCACTCCATGCAGGAGTTCCGGCAAGCGTTATATCATTACCGTTCGGACTATTATCCTTCAATACATTTCCTTCTCCTTCATCACACTTCCAATACCCAATCAAACCATCCGACTCTCCGGATATCTGGCGTGACATTCCTTCCTGAATGGCGTTCTCTGTCAGACATTTGCTCCAAAGACGAATCTGGGCAAGTTCCACCTGCATTCTCCAGCCAAAACTCTGCGCCAAAGTGATATTATTGAATGTGAAGTCTCTTGAATCTGCTTTACTATTATTCAATGTACCATCTTTATAGAGGGAGATAGTAGATCCGTCATAAGTGTAAGCAATATGATACCATGTATCCGGATACCAAAATTCTTCACTATCAAAATAGTTACCATCCAACTGGCACTGCAAACAAGGCGCAATCTTCTTTGCTCCATCCGCCCAATAACGCAGTAAGATGCCATTGAAAGAGATAGGAGCCGAATTGTCTGCGAAAATATTTCGTCTGAAAGCGATATTGGCAGGACCAACCCAATCTCCGGTCGGTTTGCCCGTTGTATTGTCGAACTTGATCCAGTACTCTATAGTCCACTGAGTGACAGGAATTTCGTTTTTAAAGTTCAGACTGGTTTTATTTGCTGATTTTAAAACCACCGCTTTCTGCTTATTAGGAGAAGTAAGCAGATAAAGAATATGGTTTGCGTTACCAACAAGTCCTATCGGTCCGGTTACGGAAGTGATCCGTACCGGAATCGCATAAGCCTCGTTATTGGGGGTGGTAAACGGCTTTATAGTAAGATTAATGACTGGTGCAGACACTTCGCCTGCGGGGATTGTAACTGTGCGATCAAAACTTCTAAACTCTTCCGGCAGAAGTTCATAAGTTGCTTCATGCTGTTGGTTATACTCATCAATGAGCTGCTGGTCGATGTCCAGTGTTACAGTCACATCCTGATTAATAGCACGGACCAGACGAACAGTCAATGTCTTTATCACATCTCCCTCGTCCACCAATTGTGCCTCTATCTGCTGACCAAACGTATTGGAAGGAGCCGCTTCCGCAATATATACTCCATTATCGATAGTTGACAGTTTTGCATCGTTGCATCCGGTGACAACAGCCAAAGCTGCCCCCAGCACAACATATCTTGAAAATTTAATCATCTTCATAATTATCCTTTTTTAGTTATGTTCTTGCAATTAATGATTAGCGGGATTCAGAACCTGAATAACCTCACGCATAAAGAAATAGTCATTCACCGGACGACAAAGATTAAAACGGTAGGCACCCACTCCGCCAATGCGGGCATCTACTCCCGGACGATAGTACATCGCCATTCCCTTCAATGAATAAGTCACAATACCATCACGAGTTGTAAATTCCGGTCCGCCATCCCCTTTATGCTTTTCAAAGTCCTCACACCAAACTGTTTTACTAAGAATCGTAGCTTCATCCTCTATCGAACCGAATTTATTTAATAATCTGTCAAAACGACCATCCAAAGCATCACTATATCCCTCATCCGACCTACAGTAATAGGCTTGAACCACATAATAATCTAATAAAGGGCCCGACTCCTTGTTCAGTGTCTGCGGTTCTCCGTCGACCATCAATATACGTCCAGTTCCCGATTTCGGTCCGAATTCTTTCGATAATTCATCCAAAAAAATATGCATACGGTCCGAATTTCCACTCAGATTTCCGGAATAGCCAAAATTCGGTTCAAAGTCGATATCGAATCCATCATAGTTATACTTATTGATTGAATCAATAATCACCCGCGCATATTTACGGATAGCTTTTTCTTGTCCTTCTTCCGAAGTGTCACCATAATTGCCATACCACCCCCAATAAGCAGCCATCGCTTCATCCTTAGAGTTGTACTGTACGCCATCCACGATGAAATCATTCTCAACAGAAGCAGGCGTATGACTTCTGCCTATATCTGTGATATGCTGACAATACAAAACTCTGAGACCTTTCTTCTCTCTCACTTCCTTAAGGTCACTTTTTTGTGCTTCAGTCAGGTTGAAAGCCCCTCCCCAAAGAGAGACGATATCCATTGAATCGGGAATACCTCTCAACTGGTTGTTCATATTCGTTCCGGTTCCGGTCCATTCACTGTACCAGCCGAAAACAATCGGATGATCGGATTTCTTATACTCTCTCAGTGCCTTATAATAGTCTTCGCCATTGATATTCACCGGTTCGGTGAACTTCGGTTCCATTTCAGTCCAGTCGCTGCACTGTATAAACATCAGTGCACCCATTACTCCAAATATGATATATAATAATTTCTTCATATTGTTATTCCTAATTTAAGCTATTAATAAGTACCATTTTCTTTCATTGCCCACCAAAGATCAGTTCCATTAGAATCTTTTCCATTGCTAAGCATACTGACGGCCGCTTCCACATTCGCCTTATTGTTATTGTATTCACTTCGTGTAAAACGAAGACGGCGTTGTCCGCGCCCCGTATTACAATCGGCATTCATAGATTCAGTTGCCGGGAAGATTCTAGGATAGCCTGTCCGACGGAAATCTGCCCATCCGTTCATCGGGTCGGGATAACAGGCAATCCATTTCTGGGTAAGTACTCTTTCCAGTTTCTTCGCGTCATCAGCTCCATCCTCCCACTTGATCGTAATGGACGACTGGTTCGTATAATTGTTTCCGGTATGTCCGGCAATTAAATTATCCACATAATTTCCCGGTATAGATGTAGCGTCAGCCAAATAATCATCGGCACCCGATACCCCAAATTCCTCAAAAGACAATCGAACTCCCTTTTCATAGAAAGTCTTGGCATCTCCACCCATATTCCAGCCTTTCAGTGCTCCTTCCGCACGCAGGAAAGCAGCTTCGGCAGCGTACATTACCGGTTGTGGCAATGTTTTGTCGGTAGCGATAAAGAGTTTGCTATAGTTGGCGTATACCGTAGGTTCAGGTATTTCTGCCGAACCCGAACGGACACCTACATACCCACCGGCAGCAGTCTGAGTCTGCGGAGTAAAATAAGCAGGACGGCGAGGATCGTTATATCCGTTCATGTACGACACGAGGCAGGCATTGGCTCTTACTTCGGGCCATCCGCTGACAATAGCATATCCATTTTCATTGATTCCGCCATTAGTCGTATCATAAGAACTGTCGCCCACACTTTCCATCACACCTCCAAGTACAGCTTCCTGAGCCTTGGTCTGAGCATATTCCGGTTCTACTCCCGAGATGCGGATAGCCATCCGAAGTTTCAGCGTATTGGCAAACTTCAGCCACTTCGAGCAGTCACCTTTATAGAACTGGTCTACCACAGCCAAATCTTGATTTACGCCGAACGTTGCCGCCGACTTCAGAATGGTGATCGCATTATCCAGATCGTCAAACATGGCATGCCATACAGTCTGCTCATTATCATAAGGGGCTTCCGTTTCGCCGGCCTTCATCTGTGTGTAAGGAATGGGACCTTGCAAAGATGCGAGCAACTGCATACCATAAACACGGGTTAACTGAGCCATGGCATAAATGACACCTTTCTTTTCCGTAGAGTTCTCGACCAGAAAGAAAGAAGGATAGATATAGCCGTAGAGTCTTCCCCATGAACTGTCATTGTGCCCTTCGGACGCATTATAATAAGCAAAGATATTCTTTCCAAAGCTCCAGTTAGCTGTCGCAGTCACTTGACCGCTAAAGCTGGCCCACATACAATTAATCTCCTGACAAGCATTCTGTTGCGGACAAGCATACACGTTAAACATCGTAGACAGTAAGTTACTTGCCGGTACTTTTGAAGGCTGATAAGGGTTGGTATTAAAATCTTCAAAGTTAGTAGTACACCCCGCCATCATACATACGACTGCGCTTGCTCCGATATATTTTATTATCTTGTTCATACCTATTTATTATTTAAAACTGAAATTTAACATTGAATCCGAAATTTCTTGTACTCGGAAGCATATAGGCATCAAATCCCTGATAGAAGTTAGATGCAGCTGAAGTGGTCAGTTCCGGATCGAAAGGAGCCTTGCAATAAATCATCCATAAATTCTTTCCTACCAGCCCAACAGTCATTCCGACCTTATTGTCAAACCATTTTTTAGGCAATGTATAGCTAAGTGAAAGTTCGCCGAGTCGTACATTGGTAGCGCTATACGTGTAGTAAGCCGCAGTTCCCTGAATGGTCTGATAGTAAGTCTGTGCAGAGACTTTGCTCTGATTAATCTGCACGCCTCCTGCGTCACGTACGTCCGCGCTGACTTTGGAAACACCGGCAGCGTCAAGTACGGACTGCGTCTCACTGATAACAATACCTCCGAAACGTCCGGTGAAAGTCATGCCAAGATTAACTCCCTTATAACCGAATCCTAAACTCCAGCCCATATTCATCTTAGGCAGAATAGAACCTAAGTAGGTTTCTTTGTTCTCCATAGCCAGTCCGACACCTTCTTCATTAAGAATGTAGCCATTCAAGTCACGTTTGAGCAAGCGTTGTCCGTATACGTCTCCCATTGATCCTCCGACACGCAAAATCAGGCGGGCATCCGTATGTCCATAAGTAAGCGGAGACAGTTCCGGCATCTGGATAGGTTGTCCGGTGGCATAGTTATACACACCGTCAGCCAACCGTTTTACCCGGTTCTTATTCCATGTCAATGTATAGTTCGTATTGAAAGAGAAATCTTTCCACTGCTTGTTATAACCCAATGACATTTCCAGACCTTCGTTCATGATGTTTCCACTTTGGATAGGAATATTAGAATATCCCGAAGAAAGCGACAAGTCCGCATAGAATGTCTGATTATAAGTATTGGAACGATAATAAGTCAAGTTAAGACTGATGTCATTGAGGATACGTGCGTCCAAACCTACTTCCCATGACTTGGTACGTTCCGGTTTCAGTTTCGTGTTCGGATAAGAAGAGGTACTGGTCCAGCTCTGTGTCTGTTCATCGTAAGGGTAAGTAACGGTAGTCATGAAGCGGCCGTAAGAGTTACCTACCTCAGTGTACGAACCGCGAACTTTCAGGTATGTCAGCCAATCAGGAGCATTAAACATACTCGTCAGAATGGCGGAAAGTCCTATTGACGGGTAGAAGAAAGACTTGTAATCGGAGAAAGCCAGTCTTGAATCCCAGTCGTTACGTCCGGTAGCAGTCAGATAGATCATCGATTTCCAACCAATTTCCGCATTGGCAAAGATAGCGCGTGTCTGATCATGCCAGCCGGACTGTTTTGCTTTCCATGCTTTATTGAAATCGATATTGTGGACGGCAAAGAAATTGATAAGTTTCAATCCGCCTTCATATCCGATCATTTCATAACGGCTGTCACTCAGTGACACACCAAGGTTGACATTGACCGACCAGTCGTTAAAACTCTTATTCAGTGTAGCAATCGCATCCGCATACGTGTTCTTTGATTGTGTAGAGGTGTCACTGTACGTTCCACGGTCACCCGACACCAGTGTGCCGGTAGAAGCGTATGCCTTATAAGTACTACGATTATCATAATTATCTATTTTCACACGTCCTACCACATCCAGCCAGTCGAACAACTGATATTTGAGGGAAGCGTTGATCATATAACGGGTCTTCTTATTCTCCCGCAACTGGCGATTCTGTATCCAGTAGGGGTTGGCAAGACCACTTGAAGTACCGCCGTAAGGCCAGTATTGCTCCATCAGGTCCATACCGGAATTATAACGTTCGAACATACGTACATCATCGAAATTCTCACTACGAGGGAAACGGTAAAGTCCCGGCAGAGGATTATAGTAATAACCCTGCGACATCATATTCTTGTCATTCTGAAGAATATAACTGGCACCGGCATCGAGTGTCATCTTGTCTTTCAGGAAACTGGTCGTGTTACGGACAGTGAAATTATAGCGGTTGTATCCACTGTTGGGCAATATATTGGTGGTGTTGGTAGTAGAAGCCGACAAATACGCCTGATTCTTCTTGTTACCGGTTGACAAAGCAAATGAGTTAATGACATTCGCTCCGGTCTGGAAGAAGTCACGCGGATCGTAGTCACTGTTTACAATCGGTCCCCAGCTATCCAGGCTGTTGGGCAGGTTACCATATTTGCTCTGCATCTCAGGCATCATTGACACCTTCGAGAAAGTAGTATTATTGGAGACCGTGACAGAAGTCTTGTCCGCAGACCCCTTCTTGGTGGTTATCAGCACAACACCGGCAGCGGCAGCATTACCATACAGAGCTGCGGCAGAAGGTCCGGTCAGCATAGAGATAGATTCGATGTCTTCCGGGTTAATGTCGGCAGCGCCATCCGTACCCTGCTGGTCATAGATACCACCGCCACCTCCATTCATCATGTTATACATCGGTACACCGTCGATCACATAAAGCGCCAGATTGGAAGAAGTGATAGATTTGACACCACGCATCACGACACGCGAAGCACCTCCCGTGGTATTGGACGAATTAATATTAACACCGGCCACCTTACCATTCAGAGAAGAGATGAAGTTCGCATCTTTCACAGTAGTCAGTTCATCACCGCTCAGCTGCTGCACGTTGTATGACAATGCCTTCTCCGAGCGTTTGATACCCAATGCCGTCACTACCACCTCATTCAGTTCCTGCGTCGCATCCTCTAGCACCACATTGGCAACATTTCCTTTTACGGGTACTTCTTTTGACTGATAACCTACATAGGAAAATACAAGAACAGGATTCGCCGATGAAGTGGAAAGCTTATAGTTTCCATCCATATCGGTGATGGTTCCCTCACCGGAACTCTTCTCCCGGATAGAGACACCAATCAACGGCTCTCCATTCTTATCTTTTACCGTGCCGGCAATAAGTCTTTCTTTTCTCTGCTGTGCAACGTCTTTTTCTTTTGCAGCCAGTACTATTTTATTATCCAAAACTTTATATTCGATGCCCACACCTTTAAAAACTTGCTCCAGAACCTGGAATATATTCTTATTAGACACTGACACCGACACTTTGCGTTTCAAATCGAGATTCTTACTGTTTACAAAAAAGCCGAATCCGGACTCAAGTTCGATTTTGTGAAGCACTTCCTCTATGGTACAATCGTTTGCCTTCAATGTGATGGAAGTCTTTTGCGCATATCCATCGGACGCATATGCCAGTCCGAATGAGCAGACAATGAGTATAAATAGTAACTTCATAGATAGTGATATTTTCCTTGAAGACCGCCTAAGAAGGTTTAATCCTCCAAGAAATTGGACGATACAATAATTTTGCATAAATTTGTAACGAGTTTAATTAAAAAACTAGTAGTTATACTTGTCGGGAAACAAGTAGATTCACGATTACTGGGCTCAATACGGGAAGATACGACCAATATCATCCCGTATCTTTTTTAGTTTCAAGGGTCTTTGTTTTTCATGGCAATAAGCTTTTTTGAAATAAGGTTATTAATAACACTAAATAAAAATTTCTATCTTCATCTTCTCTTTACTTCCTTGTACACTGTTCAGATAACGCCAGCGTATTTTCGAAGAAGCTTCTATATAATTCAGTATCTGCTCCAGGCTCCTGCTCGTGAATGTCCCGGAGAACAGGTCATCATCGGGCACATTGCGTCGAACGATAAATTCCACATCATATCTGTCTGCCAAAATCTCCAGAGCATCCTGCAAAGATGTCTGCTTAAAGACGATAATACCATCTTCCATGCCAGTTCTCCCTCACCGGAAGTAGTATAGAGCTCCGTTTTTCCACTCTGCGAATAATAGATCAGCTTCTGACCGGGTGCCATAGTAATGTACTGAGGCTTCTGTGCGGTATTATTAAATTCGAAATGCACTTTCCCTTCTATCAGAGTGGTAGTAATCTCTTCGGAATCCCTATACGCCTTTACATTGAACTTTGTGCCCAACACTTTAATCGCAGACTGATGGGCTGTGGAAACAATGAACTGTTTCTCCGGGTCTTTCTGAACTTCGAAATAGGCCTCCCCGTCCAGTTCCACTTTACGGGTACGGGAAGCGAACTGACTGGGAAAAGTCAGCGTACTTTTTCCGTTTACCCATACCATTGTTCCGTCAGCAAGCGTCACTTGCGTACGTTGTCCGGCAGGCACATATACGGTCTGCATTTCTACATTTTCCTTTTGCAGAGTTTGTATCAGTATATAACTTAATCCGAAAGCCAAAACAAATATAGCCGCAATCCGCATCGCCTTCATCGTAAAAGTGCGTAGTGAAAGCAGCTTGTCACGCCCCGTTTTCAACTCATCCGCATCCTGCCAAACAAGTGCATCATAACTTTTGCGGAGTGACATAAATTCTTTGAGATTAGCGGCATCGGCATCAATCCATGCTGCAACTTCTTCTTTCTCCCTTTGAGAGGCTTTTCCGGATATATATTTTAAAAGTAAATTCTGATTCATATTATAAGTTGAGTTACTTTATAAGTAATAAACAGGAGTATATTTGCTCCCCCTTTCATATAGAATACCACTCACTAAAAATAATCCCTAGTGAGAAATACAACTTTTTTTGCTGTTATTAAAAAAAGAGGAGAAAAAGATATTTTCAAGATCATCAAATAAAAAATATCAGGAAAGGAGCATACTCTTTCAGATTATCACGCAGCAGCTTCACAGCTTTGCTTATATGATACTCCACTCCTTTGACACTGATACCCAATTCTTCAGCTATTTCTTTATGAGATTTTCCATCCAGACGATCGGATATAAATGCAATGCGCGTCTTTTCCGGCATACCAGCCAACAATGTTTTCACCTTTGAGCGTAATTCTTCGGACATAACTTCCTTCGGATCACAGGCTTCCAAGGTTGAAATACGGATTTCCAATTCCCGTTGTCCCTTATCTGTCAGGTTTTGGTAGACGTTCTCCTGAACCTGCAAATGTTTCAGGTAATTGAGTGACTTGCTACGTATATAAGTGATTAATACAGCTTCGATACTCGGAATTTCCTGTTTTTTACTTAATTCCCACAAATAAATGATTGCTTCCGATACAATATCTTCAGCTACCAAATCATTATGGACGTATGATAAGGTAAACAGGAATGCTCTCCTATAATAGGTAGTATATATCGAATTAAAATTAATTGCAGTCATTTCGATCTATATTAATGGCGCTTATGCGTATAGTTTAAGTATATCCAAAGGTCTTTAATGATTGCAAAGAAATATATTTTAATTGAATAAAAGAACTTTTTGAAGAGAAAATGGGACATAAGCCGGTAAATCATCAGAAGGCTGACGACTAGCATATAGCTTTCACTCCTTTCTCTCCACTTTTTTCCAATGCTAAAAACTGACCAATTTATGCTAAAATCAGATCATTGCATCATTTCTATACTATTATGACTCAAAATTGCTCTAATCTATAAATCCAACTTCCTATATTTGCAGCCATAACAATTAAAACACAAAAAGAATATGATTACAAGTAGAAAGGTTTCTCAGGTCAATGTTTTTGCTGGTAGTCCCTGGGAAGTAGCCAGCGTAAAGAGTTTATTGAAAGCAGCGTATATCGAGGCATCAATGAAAGACAATGGATTGAACAGTATACTCATTTCTGTTCCATGCGAATATTATACAGCAGCAATGCGTGTGATTAATAAAAGAAAAGTTTCATAGGTTTTAGGTTAAACATATAAGATTAAAGCCGGGTACGATGGGAGATCGCACTCGGCTTTTCAGTCTTTGTATGATTCTTTTAAAACGAAGTAACCTTTAGATTGGTTGACTTTCTGTTTGTTTAATCTTCAGTTTGCTCAATTTCTACTTTTTCATTCTTTAGCTTTTCAAGAGCGGCAATCTGCATATTACAGAAAAGGTGTATGTGATGAATCAAGTTAGTATTCTGTGACAAGTAAACGACAGAGTCCATAAGTTGGGCAGACAGTTGGTAGGCTTTCCGATTATTTGTATTTTCGTCCGGACGACGCATATAAAGGGCAAAACTTCGGTATAAGATAGGAATAAAGCGTTCCCACGGAAGTTCTAAGCTAAGCAACAAATGGTTCATATTCTCCAGCATACGTTGAAGAGACTCAAGGTCCGGCTTATCAGATTGCTTGCCATACACCTCTGCCCATAGACGGGCTTCTTCTTCAAAAAAAATTTCATTGGGACTTTCTTTCGCGTTAGTCAAAGCGTTTTCAGTATCCATAAGATAAAAGTTTAATAAAGGGGCAAAAAAGAACGGTTTCGCCTTTCCCGTTGACTAACACATCTTAGGACGCTGGAGGTACATTACATACTCCCCACGGGGGTACGAAACCGCCTATGAGGAAAGCTACAAGCAAAAAATGCCTGCAACTTATCAAAAGCAGGATTCCCTGCGTCCCATTATAAAATGTTAGTCACTGCAAAGATACTATTTTTCAAATATAAGTATGGAATATCTGTAGATTTATTAATCAGAATTTCCACAATAGCCTCCATAGTAATTTGACAGCAGTTTTGCTCTCATGCCCTAACATCGTGGTTTTCGGTGTGGTAGCAACTGTGGTGGCAGGTATGAGAGCAAACGGTTGCTCTCACTCTGTTTCGTCCTGACTAGTATCGTTTCTACATTGCTATCTTTTGATTTACAGGATGTTAATATCTGACATCTCAGCTATTAATGACTGATACCCCATACATTATTAGCCAATAAATGATTCAATGCTTCTCCTAAAAGAACTGGTCAATTGAAATAACTAACATGGTCGAGTCAATCCAAACATACGGTCAAAGTGAATCCAATCGACAGATGTTTCAGAAAGTTTCAAACGCTTGAACTAATGATTCCAAGCTGTTGGAACTAAAGTTTCAAGCCTTTGGAACTATGGTTTCAAGCCTTTGGAACTATGGTTTCTCTTCGCTGAAACTATAGTTTCAAGACGAGGAAACTAATTTAGTTGTCTTATCCTAAATTGACATTGGAACTACAGGAATAAAATGAAGATACTACAAAGGTTAGAGATTGGATTTGGAAAAGTGAGGGCAAGCATTTGCTCTCATACCTGCTACCACAGTTGCTACCACACCGAAAACCACGATGAATAAAGGGATACAGACAGTTTGTTAGGGCATGAGAGCAAAACT
>OLWM01001009.1_pt1 | contig 11600 bp, 8 predicted proteins | sample 1644141 | NCBI WGS metagenome assembly OLWM01 (sample SAMEA103958150, study PRJEB25191) | human gut metagenome | biome: human-associated habitat [ENVO:00009003]; feature: intestine environment [ENVO:2100002]; material: feces | place: Germany | collected 2013/2015
AAGCAGGCCATTCAGGGCTACTACGCAGGCCGCGGCACCCAGCTGGCTGAGGACGAGATCTTTATCTCCGACGGTGCCAAGAGCGACCTGGCCAATGTGCTGGGCCTGTTTGATGTGGACAACACCGTTCTGGTCCCGGACCCCGTTTACCCCACCTATGTGGACGACAACGTGACCGATGGCCGCAAGATCATTTACGGCCGCACCAGCCAGGAGAACGGCTTCCTGGGAATGCCCGATGACAGCGTAAAGGCCGACATCATCTACATCTGCAGCCCCAACAATCCCACCGGTGCCGCCTACACCCGCGAACAGCTCAAGGCCTGGGTGGACTACGCCAAAAAGAACAACGCCGTTATCCTGTACGATGCCGCCTACGAGTGCTTCATCACCGATCCCGCTCTGGCACGCAGCATCTTTGAGGTGGAGGGTGCCCGCGAGTGCGCCATTGAGATCTGCTCCTTCTCCAAGATCGCTGGCTTCACCGGCACCCGCTGCGGCTACACCATCGTGCCCCACGAGCTGGAGCGCGAGGGCATGAACCTGAACAAACTGTGGCTGCGCCGCCAGACCACCAAGTTCAACGGCGTGCCCTACGTCGTTCAGCGCGCTGCTGCCGCCGTGTTCACCGAGAGCGGCATGGCTGAGATCCAGGCCAACCTCGATTACTACCGCCAGAACGCCAAGGTCATTGCCGACGCGCTGGACGAGTGCGGCGTGTGGTACTGCGGCGGCAAGAACAGCCCCTACATCTGGCTGCGCTGCCCCGGCGGCATGAAGAGCTGGGAGTTCTTCGACTGGCTGCTGGAGAACTGCGGCGTGGTCGGCACCCCGGGTGTCGGCTTCGGCGAGTGCGGCGAGGGCTACTTCCGCCTGACCGCCTTCGGCGATGCCGAAAAGACCAAGGTCGCCGCCCAGCGCATCAAGGCCGCCATCCAGACTCTGTAATCTTACACAAGCAAAAAGGCGATGCAGTTTTGAACAGCTGCATCGCCTTTTTCTTTTATTTCCGGCCCGTCAGCCGGTTGAGCAGCATCACTGCCAGAACAATGATGCCGATGACAAGGATGATGCCGACCATCCCGATCAGCATCATCGGCAGCGTGGTCATCCACGAAGTAAGATGAAGCATGCGATCACCTCCGTTAAGCCATCAGGGTCAGGATCAGGCCGCCTGCAATGACGGACGCGATCTGTCCCGAAACATTGACGCTGATGGAATACATCAGCAGGAAATTCTGGTTGTCCTCTTCCAGGCCCATCTTGTTGACCACACGGCCGCTCATGGGGAAGGCCGAGATGCCGGCCGCGCCGATCATGGGATTCAGCTTTTTGCCCTCTGGCCGGAAAAGGTTCAGCAGCTTTGCAAACAGCACGCCGCCTGCCGTATCAAAGACAAAGGCCACCAGACCCAGTGCAAGGATGAGCAGGGTGTCGGGCCGCACGAACTTGTCGGCGGTCATCTGCCCGGCAACGGTCAGGCCCAGCACGATGGTGATGAGATTTGCCAGCACATTCTGGGCGGTCTCGCTCAGCGCATTCAGCACCCCGCACTCCCGCAGCAGGTTGCCGAACATCAAAAAGCCCACCAGCGCCACACTGGCCGGAGCCACCATGCCTGCAATGATCGTGACCACGATGGGGAACAGGATCTTGGTCAGCTGGGAAACACTGCCCTTTTCATAGGACATCCGGATGCGGCGCTCCTTCTGCGTGGTCAGCAGCCGGATCACGGGCGGCTGCACGATGGGCACCAGCGCCATGTAGCTGTAGGCTGCCACCATGATGGCACCGAGGTACTGGGAGTTGAGCGTGTTGGCCACGAAAATGGCAGTGGGGCCGTCTGCCGCACCGATGACAGCGATGGAGGCAGCATCCTTCAGGTCAAAGAAGAAGCCCGCCAGAAACAGGGTGAAAAAGATGCCGAACTGGGCCGCCGCGCCAAAGAGCATCAGCCACGGCTTTTCCAGCAGCGGGCCAAAATCGATCATGGCACCGATGCCGATGAAGAGCAGCAGCGGGAACAGCTCGTTGGACATGCCCGCTTCAAACAATGCAGAGATCGGGCCGACCGTATCCCCCTGCGTGATGGCACCCGAGAGGGGCAGGTTGACCAGAATGGCACCAAAGCCCATGGGCAGCAGCAGGCTCGGCTCCATCTTTTTGGCGATGGCAAGGTAGATGAGCAGCGCACCGATGCCCCACATCACCACCATCTGCCAGGTCAGATTCCCAAAATTGGAAAAGAGACTGGCGAATGTGTTCAGAAGATCCATATTTATTTTTCCTCCTTGTGTTCCTGTGCCGGGCAAGAAAAAAGAGACCCCTGCCACAGCACTCTGTCTGTGACAAAAGTCTCAAGCCAACACATGACATCGGGCATTTCTGCCGTGATGACGCTGCCATGTAGCACCCCACAGGCCCTGCGGAATGCCCTTTACTCCCTTTTATCGATTCTAATTAAATCAGAATGCAGTCCCCTCTGTCAAGGGGTTCCTGCATTTCTTTGCCAAACTTTGCTTCAGCGCTCAAACGTTGTGCTGAGGGTGGTCTCCCAGGTCTGGCCGGGGGCAAGGCAGGCGGCAGCGGCGCGCTGGCTCCACTCCTGGGGATCGGTCTGGGCACCGGGCAGGGAGTGCCACGGCTCAATGCAGACAAAGCGCACTGGCTTTGCCGGAGCCGACCAGATGAGGGTATAGGGGTAGCCCTCCACATTGCAGACGATTCCCTTGCCGGTGTCCTTTTCGTAGATGCCCAGCGTGCGGCTGCGCAGACCGGCCATGCAGAAGCTGTCGTTCTCAAACAGATCGTCTGTCAGGGGGATGCTCTGCTCGTTCTTCCACCGGTAACCGCACTTGCCGGTCAGCAGACCGTTGGGGTAAGCGTCCAGGATCATCGGGCTCTCCGGCTGGTCGAAGCGGAACTCGTAATCGGTGGTGGTGTGCTTGTCATCAAAGGGGATGCGGAACGCCGGGTGGTAGCCGATGCCGAACTGCAGCTCCTCGGCGGCCTCGGCGGGGTTGGTGACGGTCAGGGTGTGGTGGACCGTCCTGCCCTCCAGCCGGAAGGTGCTGGTCAGAACAAAATCAAACGGGAAGCGCTCTGCCTTGCTCTTTTCATCTGAGCGCAGTTCCAGCCGGATGGTGTCACCCTCGGCGCAGAGCAGGGTGTGCTCCACGTCCCGGGCAAAGCCGTGCTGCCCTCCGGGGTAGGTCTTGCCCTTATGGGTAAAGGCCCCGCCGGTCAGCTTGCCCGTCCAGGGGAAAAGGATGGGGGCATGGCGCTTCCAGACAGCCGGGTCGGCCTGCCAGAGCATCTCCTGCCCGGCGGCATTTTTCAGGCTGACTGCTTCGGCACCATGGGTATCCACGGTCAGGGTCAGGAATTCGTTGTGAATGGTTGCCTGCATGATTCATCTCTCCTTTTTATCTGTTGACGATGTGCTCGCCGTTTCCTTCCAGCCAGGTGCGCAGGTTCCGGGTGGTAATGTCCATCAGGTTCTGCAAAGCCTCCCGGGTCGTCCACGCAATGTGCGGTGTGAGGATCGCGTGGGGTTCTGCCCGCAGGGGGCTTTCCTGAGGCAGAGGCTCGGTGACAAAGGCATCGGCCCCGTAAAAGCCCAGCTGACCGCTGTGGAGGGCCGCTGCCACGGCCTCCTCATCCACCAGCGCGCCCCGGGCCGTGTTGAGCAGAATGGCCCCGGGCTTCATCTTCGCCAGCGCCTCCGCGTTGACAAGGCCCCGGGTCTGGGGCGTGGCCGGGCAGTGCAGGCTGAGGATATCGCACCGCCTCAGCAGGGTATCATAATCCACAAACTCCACACCGTCGGCGGCGTATTCGGGCCGGATGGTGCGGGTGCAGACCAGCACCTCCATGCCAAAGGCTCTGGCAATGCGGGCCGACTGCCGCCCAATGCTGCCATAGCCGTAAACGCCATAGGTCTTGCCGTAGAGCTCCATCTGGGGCAGCAGGCCGATGCTCTCCGGGATATCCAGCTGCCAGCATCCCTGCTTGACGGCACGGTTGTAGCGCTCCGCGCACTGGCAGATGGCCAGCAGCAGGCTGAAGGTCATCTGGGCCACGCTGTAGGTAGAATAGCCCGGCACATTGGCCACTGCAACGCCGTGGCGGCGGCAGGCTTCCAGATCCAGGTTGTCGGTGCCCGTGGCAATGATGCCCACCCATTTCAGGTTCGGGCACTGCTGTAAGATCTCCTCATCCATGCGGCACTTGTTCAGCAGAACAATGTCCGCATCTCCAATGCGGGGGGCGATTTCCTCGTAGGCCGTGCGGACATAACTAACGGTATCGGGCACCAGCGCCTTTACCCCCGACCAGTCGAGGTCGCCATCCTCCATGACATAGCTTTCCAGAATGACAGCTTTCATCTCAGTCCTCCAACAAAACGTCCTCGCTCAGCACCTGACCGATGGGCTTTGCAATGCACAGGTCGGCCTGCGCATCGGCCCCGGTGGGCTGCATGTTGATGACCACCAGATGGCGGCCCCGGAAGTACCGGATAAGCCCCGCCGCCGGGTAGACCACCAGACTGGTGCCGCCGATGATGAGAGTATCCGCCTTGCGAATGGCAGACACAGCCCCGGAGAGCACTTCCTCGTCCAGCCCTTCCTCATACAGAACGACATCCGGCTTGACGATGCCGCCGCACTTGGGGCAGCGGGGCACGCCGGTACTGTTGGCAATGAAGTCCACATCGTAGAACGCGCCGCACTTCACGCAGTAGTTGCGCAGGGTGCTGCCGTGGAGCTCGTAAACGGTCTTAGAACCTGCCGCCTGATGCAGGCCGTCGATGTTCTGGGTAACGATGGCTTTCAGCCTGCCCTCCCGCTCCAGCTTTGCCAGCCGCAGGTGGGCAGCGTTGGGCTTTGCCCCCTTCACAATGAGCTTATCCCGGTAGAACCGGTAGAACTCCTCGGGGTTCTCCTCCCAGAAGGTGTGGCTCAGGATGGTCTCGGGCGGGTAATCGTACTTCTGGTGGTACAGGCCGTCCACGCTGCGGAAATCGGGGATGCCGCTTTCGGTGGAGACCCCCGCGCCGCCAAAAAAGACGATGCGGTCGCTCTCGGCAATGATTTTTTCCAGTGCAGGAACCATAAAAGAAACGCTTCCTTTCCGGCAGATCGTTGTGTTTTGGATAGCTCCAGTATAACACAAATCCAGAGGAAAGGAAGCGTTTCTTTTCTGACGGGGATCGTCCCCTTGCTCAGCGCCCGTTTTCGGCAAACAGGGTCCCCAGTGCATCCAGCAGATCATGCGGGAGCATCCCGGTTTCCCCGTGCAGGGCAGCGGCACGGTCGGCAGCTGCACCGTGGAGATAAACGGCACAGGCAGCGGCCTCAAAGGCAGGCAGACCGCAGGCCAGCAGGGCGCTGGTCATGCCCGCCAGCACATCCCCGCTGCCGCCCCGGGAAAGCCCCGGGTTGCCGGTGGGATTGACCGCACAGCGGCCATCCGGCCCTGCAATGACGGTATGCGCCCCCTTCAGCACCACCACAGCATTCCATGCTTTCGCATAGCGCAGCGCCATGCCTTCCCGGTCCGCGTTGATCTCTGCCGCAGAGTGTCCGGTCAGCCGGGCCATCTCGCCGGGGTGGGGCGTTAAGATCAGTTCCCCCTGAGGGTGAAGCATTTTTTCCGTTTGGAGCAGGTCAGCGGCGGCGTTCAGGCCGTCCGCATCCAGCACTGCACTGCCGGAAAAACCGGGCAGGAGCGTTTTTACCAGCGCCCGGGTCTCGGCGGCACGGGCCGCGCTCTGGGCCGTATAGCCCAGCCCGGGGCCCGCCAGCAGAACAGAGGCCTTCTGCCGCCGGATGCGGTCGATATTCTGGGGCGAGATGCCGCCCTCTGCCCCCGCCTCGCAGGGGCAGAGGCAGCACTCGGGCAGGCGTGCGGCCACCGCCGCCAGCACCGGCTCTACACTTGCCAGCGTAACGATGCCGGCCCCTGTGCGCAGGGCACCTTCCACGGCCAGCGCCGCCGCGCCCCGGTAGGACGCGCTGCCCGCCACCGCCAGCACGGAGCCAAAGGTCCCTTTATGCGCGTCCCTGGGGCGGGGCTGGATGGCCTGCCAGACAAAATCGGAAGTTATTGTCATTTTATCACGCACCCTTTCATACAACCTCTCAGTCGGGCTTGCGGCTCAACCCCCCAGTCGCCTGCGGCGACAGCCCCCACTAGTAGGGGGGCCCTTGGCATTTCGTAAAGCTCGCCCTCTTTGCCAAGCAATGACGGAGAGGTTTAATCCGTTCCCTGCAAATACCTCCGGATCTCCTTCTCCGCTTCCTGCACCTCTTCATGGAACATGCGGGCAGAGACACGGAGGGCACCATGGCCCAGGATGATAACCTGTTCCATGCCATCGGAGGTGGCCACGCGGACGCGGCGGCCCTTGCCGATCTCATGGGTGACACGCTCGATGAACATATCGGCGGTCTCGGCTTCCCGGGTGTAGACCACATGGATATTGTGGTACTGCTCTATGCTGCCGGGGCTGCCCGGCACACGGTAGGCATCAAACACAAGGATGAGCACGCACTTTTTGAAGCCCTGATAGTTGCAGAGGATGTCCATCAGCCTGTGGCGGGCCGCTTCCAGGCTCTCTTTGGAGAGTGCGTTCAGCTCGTCCCATGCAAAGATGATGTTGTAGCCGTCCACCAGCAGGTATTCGGGCTGGATCTCCCACTGCTCGGCGTTGAAATCAGGGCGTTCCCGCTTCTGGGTGGGGCGGAACGCCGCCAGCGGGTCCCGCTTGATGGGCCCATAGGTCTGTTCAAAGATCTTCAGCAGCTCGGCATCTTCTTCCAGGGTGGCGCGGTAGGCGGACATCCGGCGGGGGTGGGCCTGCACCGTTTCCTCGGTCTTTGCAGTCTTGCCCCAGCCGCTGTCCACATGCATGTGGCTGCGCACCTGCTCCCAGGGCACCACAAATCCGGCCCCGTGGGCACAGAACACCGAATCCGCCGGGTTGTCGAGGTCGTGTTCCGGCTCATAGCCCGCGGCCTCGATGACCTCCGCTGCATTGTGGCAGGGGCGGTAGCCGTCCAGCGTCAGGGTCAGGTGTCCCCTGCCCCGGGTGTAGCCCACCACCTCCATGGGGTAGCTGCGCATAGTGGAGGCCGGTGCCGTGCCGATGAGCAGGGTGGTATCCCCGTCGGCTCCGGTCTCGGGCGGGTCAAAGCTGCCGCCCATGTTCTGGATATCGTTCATGGCGCGTCCCACGTTGTCAGAGGGCAGTTCCAGCCGGAAGGCATACCACGGCTCCAGCAGCTGGGTCTTGTGGATCTGGTCTGCCATCATCAGGCCCTGCCGGACGGCGCGGTAGGTCGCCTGCCGGAAATCGCCGCCCTCGGTGTGCTTGAGGTGGGCGCGGCCCGCAATGAGGGTGATCTTCACATCGGTCAGAGGAGCCCCGATGAGCACACCCAGATGCTGCTTTTCCTCAAGATGCGTCAGCACCAGCCGCTGCCAGTTCTTGTCCAGCACCTCTTCCCGGCAGTCGGCGGCAAACTGCATCCCGCTGCCCCGGGGCAGCGGCTCCAGCTTGAGGTGGACTTCCGCATAATGGCGCAGAGGCTCGTAGTGGCCCACGCCCTCCATGGCTTCGGTGATGGTCTCCTTATACAGGATGCCGCCGGGGCCGAAACTGACCTCCAGCCCGTACCGCTCGGCCAGCAGGCTTTTCAGCACCTCCAGCTGGATCTCGCCCATCAGCTGGACATGGATCTCGCCCAGGGTCTCGTTCCAGACCACATGGAGCTGGGGCTCCTCCTCTTCCAGTCGATGGAGCTTTCCCAGCGCGGCGTGCACGTCTGCGCCCTCGGGCAGCAGCACCTGATAGCTCAGCACCGGCTCCAGCACCGGCAGGTCGCTGTCCCGTTCCGCCCCCAGACCCTCGCCCGGGCGGGCTTTGGTCAGGCCGGTAACGGCGCACACCTGGCCGGGGCCGATGCACTCTGCCAGCGTAAACTTTGCGCCGGAGTAGAGCCGCAGCTGGTTGGCCTTTTCGGCCCATGGCTCCCCGTCGACCTCTCCGGTGAGCTGGGCTTTCACCTTGAGCGCGCCGCCGGTCACCCGCAGCCAGGTCAGGCGGTTCCCCTGCTCATCCTGGCTCACCTTGAACACCTTGGCCCCGAAGGCCTCCAGCGCGGGGGCCGGGCGGGTATAGCGGTCAAGGCCCTCCACCAGCGCATCCACACCCTGCAGCTTCAGGGCTGAGCCAAACCAGCAGGGAAACACATGCCGCCGGGCAATGGCGGGGATGAGGTCGGTATCGGTCAGGATTCCCCGGTCCAGCATCGTCTCCATCAGCCGCTCATCGCAGAGAGCCAGCGCCTCGTCCCGGTCGGCCTGCTCTGCCCCAAAATCCACAAAGCCATCCCCCAGCCGACGGTTCAGCTGGGTCAGAAGCGCTTCCCTGCCCGGGCCGGGCAGGTCCATCTTGTTCACGAACACAAAGGTGGGGATGCGGTACCGCCGCAGCAGCCGCCAGAGCGTCTCGGTATGGCTCTGCACGCCATCGGTGCCGCTGATGACCAGCACCGCATAATCCAGCACCTGCAGTGTCCGCTCGGTCTCCGTGGAAAAATCCACATGGCCCGGGGTGTCCAGCAGGGTAAAATCGGTATTGCCCGCCGTGAAGAGGGCCTGCTTGGAGAAAATGGTAATGCCGCGCGCCTTTTCCAGCGCGTCGGTGTCCAGAAAGGCATCCTTATGGTCCACCCGGCCCAGCTTGCGGATGGTGCCGGTGCCGTAGAGCAGGGCCTCGGAAAGGGTGGTCTTGCCGCTGTCCACATGGGCCAGAATGCCGATGACCAGCTGCTTGTGCTCTTGTTCCATGCCGCGGCCCCCTTACAGTGCGCTGGCGATCAGCGCAGCAGCGACCAGCGGCAGGCCCAGCACCAGATTGGAGAGCAGGCTGCAATAGGTGCGCTCCTCGGGTTCCAGCTCCTCAAAGGAGACGATCTTCTCATCCGCATAGTCGATGATGGAGCGGGTGGAGTGGATCTTTTTCTGCCGCTTGCCCATCCCCTTGAATTCCTCCAGCAGATGGTGGATGGTCACGCCATCCAGCCGCAGGTAGTCCACCCAGGCCCAGATGAGCAGCACCATGCCGCACAGAAAGCCCGGGGCCTCCCAGATGGTAAACGTGCCATCGCTGACATAGCGCTGCCACAGCAGCATCAGCACGGCCACAATGGAGGTGCGGGTCACGGTCTTATATAAAATGGGGTGGAACATGTAGCGTTTGTACATCGAGGTCAGTTTCTTCATGGTGCGCTCCTTATTGATACAGATACATTTTATTGTATCATGTTTTTGTGAAAAAAGATAGCTGTTTTGTGCGCACAGCGTGAACAGTTCCTCTCTTTTGCCTGTTCTCCACAGATATACAGTTCTTTCCATTTTATAGTAATTTTTTCCACATTCTTTTCCCATGAAAGTGTTTGTCACCGTTTTGTTTCCAATTCTATGCTGTGGCGGATTGACTTCTTTCCAGTAAAGTGCTAAAATATACAGTGGTGCGACTTTTGTCTTTCCTGTGCACTTTTTGGAAAGGCAGACAGCCTCACTGCGTTTAGGAAAAGGAAAAACGCGCGGCTCTGTCCGCGCAAGATCTGGGAGGATCATCCAATGAGCTTCAATTTTGATCGCCGCACCTTCCTGAAGGGTGCAGGTGCTGTGGGTGCCGCCAGCCTGCTGGCAGCCTGCGGCGAAAAGTCCAACAACACCGGCAATGGTGCTGCCGCCAGCGGCGCTGCTGCCCCCAACTCCACCGGCGCTACCCCCCTGAAGGAGTTCATCTCCTTTGAGAGCGGCAATCGTGAGCTGGAAAGCTGGAACATGCTGTACACCCAGAAGGCTGAAGATGCCAACGTGGTCACCAACCTGTGGGACGGCCTGCTGAGCTTTGACCGCTACGGCAAGGTGGTGCCCGCCATCGCTTCTAGCTGGGAGCACAATGAGGATGCCACTGTCTGGACCTTCCACCTGCGGGACGACGTGGACTGGGTGGATTGCAACGGTGAGGTGAAGGCTCACCTGACCAGCAAAGACTTCCTGGTTGGTTTTGAATGGGTGATGAACGCCATCAAGAACGAGGCCAACAACACCTCCATGCCCAACGATACCATTGTGGGCGCTTACGAGTACTACGAGCTGACCAAAGAAGCCGGTGACGCTGCTGCTGACATGACCTACGAGGACATGCTGGCTGCCGGTGTGGGCATTGAGGCTCCGGATGATTACACTCTGGTGTTCACCTGCCCCAGCGCCTGCCCCTACTTTGATACCGTTGCCGCCTACAACAGCTTCTACCCCGTGGCCCCTGCTCTGATCGAGGAGCTGGGTGTCGATGGCTTCCGGAGCTGCGACAACACCACCATGTGGTACAACGGACCCTATGTGGTGGAGGAGTACATCCAGGGCAACACCAAGAGCTACATCCCCAACCCCAACTACTACGATGCTGCCAACGTCAGCCGCTTTGAGCGCTTCACTGTCACCATGATCAGCGACGGTTCCATCAGCCTGCAGCTGTATCAGAGCCGCGAGCTGGACGAGGTGGACCTGGGCGAGAGCAACATCACCACCATTCAGTCCGATCCTTCCAACGAGTACAATCAGCAGCTGTGCGAGAAGCGTGCCAAGAAGTTCAGCTACTGCTTCATCTTCAACTACGACAAAAAGAACACCGATGGCACCCCCGATGAGAACTGGAACAAGGCCATTGCCAACAAGGCGTTCCGTCAGTGCTTCTCCAAGGGCATGGTGCTGAACAAGTTCTTCGCCCGTTACAACCCCATCAATCCCCTGAAGTGCGAGAACGATTTCTTCACCATGAAGGGCCTGTGCTACACCTCTGACGGCACCGACTACACCAACCTGGTGGCCAAGGAGATGGGTCTGGACGGCGAGGCTTACGACGGCAAGACCATGAAGCGCCTGCGCGCCAACAACGGCGACATCACCGAGCTGAAGAAGCAGGCCATGGAAGAGCTGAGCGCCATTGGTGTCACCTTCCCTGTTCACTGCTCCTACTACATTCTGGCCGGCTCCACCTCCGCTCTGGACAGCGCAACCGTGCTGAAGCAGTGCTTCACCGACAGCTTCGGCGATGACTTCATCGTGCTGGACATCAAGACCTACGTTTCTTCCATCACCCAGGAAGTCCGTAATCCTCAGCTGCAGAGCTTCGTCATTAACGGCTGGGGCGCTGACTACGGCGATCCCGTCAACTTCGTTGGTCAGGAGATCCTGCACGACGACAACGCCTACTACAGCTGGTACTACTCCAACATCGCCAAGATCGTCGAGGCCGGCCCCGCTGACTGGCAGAAGGATCTGGTGGCCTGCTACGAGGAGTTCACCGATCTGGTCAACACCGCAAAGGCCATCGTTGATGATACCGATGCCCGCTACGCTGCCTTCGCAAAGGCTGAGGCCAGCATGCTGAACAACGTTCTGGCCTGCCCCTGCTACTTCGATGTTTCCTGGACTCTGACCCACGCCAACGAGTACAGCAAGATCAACGCTATGTATGGTCCCTGCAACTACAAGGCTGTGAACTGGGAGACCAGCGA
>OLWM01001030.1_pt1 | contig 11445 bp, 10 predicted proteins | sample 1644141 | NCBI WGS metagenome assembly OLWM01 (sample SAMEA103958150, study PRJEB25191) | human gut metagenome | biome: human-associated habitat [ENVO:00009003]; feature: intestine environment [ENVO:2100002]; material: feces | place: Germany | collected 2013/2015
TTCTTCGTGAAGGATGGTTACTTGATCGAGAACGGCAAGCTCACCCAACCTATCAAGGATATCAATATCATCGGTAACGGCCCGAAAGCGTTGGCGGATATCACGATGGTGGGTAATAATTATAAAATGGATAACGGCACATGGACCTGCGGTAAGGATGGACAGTCTTGCCCGGTAACCTGCGGTATGCCGTCGGCCTTAGTCAGCAAACTTACAGTAGGAGGAGAAAACTAATATGATAACAAACGAAAATAAGAAATTGGCTCAATGGGCCATGGAATATGCCTTGAAGAATGGTTGTCAGTCTTCACGTGTCACGCTTTACAATGGTTCCAGCAGTTCGTTTGAGATACGGGATATGAAAATAGACCGTCTGCAACAGGCGTCCGAGAACAGCATGGTGGTTCATTTGTTCGTGGACGGCCGTTACGGCTCCTACTCTACCAATCGCTTGGATAAGAAAGAGCTGGAGAAGTTCATCAAGGATGGTATCTCCGCCACTCGTTTCCTCGCCGAGGACAAGGCTCGCACGCTGCCGGACGCTTCCTTGTATTATAAAGGTGGGGCGGCGGACTTGCGATTGGTCGACCCGAATTTCGACTCCGTGCAACCGGACGACAAGGTAGCGTTGGCCATGAGCGTCTGTGAGGAAATCATGGGCAAAGACGACCGGATCATCTCCGCCAACGCTTCCTACAGCGACGAGAAGGACTTTAAGTACATGGTAGCCAGCAACGGTTTCGAAGGCGAGGCTTCTGGTTCCTCTTATGGCTTGGTGGGGAGTGTCAGCATCCGTGGGGAGGGTGACGCCCGTCCCGAGTCTTATTGGTACGACTCTTCCTTGTATTATGACGAGCTGGTGAAGACCGGTATCGGTACGAAAGCGCTGGAACGGGTGCTTCGAAAACTGGGACAGCGGAAAGTGGCGTCCGGTAAATATACCATGATCGTGGATAACATGAACTCCAGTCGTCTGCTTTCTCCAGTAATCGGAGCCATTTACGGTTCCTCCATCCAGCAAAAGAACTCTTTCTTGTTGGATAAGATCGACCAAAAGGTAGCGAGCGACAAGATGACCTTGATAGATGAGCCTCATTTGGTAAAGGCTTCCGGCGCACGTTATTTCGATAGCGAGGGTGTTGCCACGAAACGTCTTCCGATATTCGAGCAGGGTATATTGAAAACGTATTATATCGATACGTATTCCGCCAACAAGATGGGCATGGAACAAACGATCGGCTCTCCCTCGATTCTTACCATGCGGAATGGTGATAAGGATCTGGACGGATTGATCGCCTCTATCGACAAAGGTATATTGGTGACCGGCTTCAACGGTGGAAACTGCAATAGCACGACCGGCGATTTCTCGTATGGTGTGGAAGGTTTCTTGATCGAGAGAGGCAAGCTATCCCAACCGATCTCCGAGATGAACGCCACGGGTAATATGCTCTCCCTATGGAGTAACCTAGCGGAAGTCGGAAACGACCCCCGCCTATCCTCCAGCTGGCGAATCCCTTCCTTGCTTTTCAATGGGGTTGATTTTAGCGGATTATAAATACAAGAAACAACATCCGGAAGAACAAGAATAAAAGAAGCCGGAACCGCTAAACACAGTTCCGGCTTCTTTATTTTTCCTTACACCAAATTATAGATCGCTATAAAATGGCAAACCGTTCCCCCGAGAACGAATAAATGCCATGCGGAATGCATATATTTATATTTATCCAGAAAGAAAAAAATCGTTCCTAAGGAATAGAACAAGCCTCCTCCGATCAACCAATATAAGACATACATCGAATCCGTACGCTGGAAAACATCGATCAATGGTTTGAAAGCGATAATCACCACCCAGCTCATCAGCAGATAACAAACCGTTTTCAGATTATCCTTTTTCTTCATCCGACGGAAGCTAAACCATACGCCGATAACCGCTGCCAGCCAAACCGTAATAAATAATCCCCAGCCCCAGAAACCCTCGTCGCGGAGAGCCACCAAGGTAAATGGCGTATAAGTACCCGCGATATGCAAATAAATAGCGCTATGATCCCAACGGCGCAACTGGCATTTCCGCTTGGGATCGGAAGCGGCGTGGTAAAAGGTAGAGGTCACATACGAGGAAGTCATGCACAACGCATAAACGGCGAAACTACCGATCACCCACGGATCACCTGTACGAATCCCGGCGATCATCAAGACGACAATCGCCGTTAAGCCGAACAACATGCCCGCACCATGCGTAAGCACATTCGCTACTTCCTCACCATGAGTCTGTCTTTGTTTTCTCATCCATCCGATCGCTACGACTACAAGGCGCTAGCCTTGAAACCGGCCTCCGATACGGCGGAAAGAATTGTCTCCGCCGGAAGATCGGTTGTTATAGTCAATGTTTTATCCGGGGATTTCAAGTCGATCGACCATGCGTCCTCTTTTACTAATTTATTCAATTTAGCGCCGATAGCCGCCACGCATCCGCCACATTTAGCGTTTGTCTTAAATTTTAATGTTGCCATATCTCTACTTATTATTTAAAGTTTACTCCATTTCAACCGTAAGCTATTTAATACCACCGACACGGAACTGAAAGCCATCGCAGCACTCGCCAACATCGGGTTCAGTAACAATCCGTTCACCGGGAATAAGACCCCCGCCGCCAATGGGATTCCGATCAAATTATAGATAAATGCCCAGAATAAATTCTGGTGGATCGAGCGAACCGTACGTTTCGACAAGCGGATCGCATCCGGCAATAACATCAAATCCGAGGTAATCAACGTGACCATCGCCACATCCATGGCGATATCCGTTCCCTTACCCATCGCAATGCTCACATCCGCACGGGCCAAGGCTTGCGAGTCGTTGATACCATCCCCAACCATAGCCACTTTCCTTCCGGCGGCTTGCAAGGAACGGATATACTCCTCCTTATCGCTCGGCAAGACATCCGCCTTATAATGACGGATATCCAGCATGGCCGCAACGGTCTCGGCGGTCCGTTTCCCATCGCCGGTCAATAAATGAACCTCGATACCCATTTCTTTCAAGGCCTCTACCGCCTCTCCCGACTTAGGTCTCAACCGATCCGAAATAGCCATGACCGCAAGCAATTCCGATTCCCAACCGTAATAAACGATACTCTTGCCATCCTCTTCCCACCGGATGATTTCCCGCCCAGCCTCGGGCGGAACCATCGCCTTGAAGGTTTCCAAAAAGCCTTTGCTTCCTACCCAATACGTCACGCCATGTACCTGCATTTGGATACCACGCCCCGTTACGCTCTCGAAACTATCAGCGTCGATCTCCGCGGCCTCCGTTCCTTTCAACCATGAGAGGATAGCGGACGCCAAAGGATGCTCAGACTTCATCTCGGCGGTATAAAGGATATCCAGCATATCCCGGCTTGCCTCCGATACCCAGAAAGAGTCAGTCACCTCGGGTACGCCCTCGGTCAAGGTCCCGGTCTTATCCAGCACGACGGTATCCACCTTACAAAGGTTTTCCAAGGCAAAAGCGTCTTTGATCAATATATGATGCTCGGCGCCTTTACCCATCCCGACCATCAAGGCAGTTGGCGTAGCAAGTCCCAACGCACAAGGGCAAGCGATCACCAATACCGATACCGCCGATAAGAGAGCGTACGAGAAGTACCCGCTTCCTCCTACTACCAGCCAGACGATAAAAGTAAGTATCGCCAATCCGACAACGATCGGTACAAATATACCACTTATTTTATCAACGATACGCTGCACGGGCGCCTTACTTCCTTGAGCGGCTTGTACCATCTGTACGATTTGTGATAATACGGTAGCGTTCCCCACTCCGGTCGCCTCCATCAAGAAAGCGCCCTTTTGGTTGATCGTCCCGGCCAAGACCCGGTCACCTTGTGATTTCACGACAGGGATCGGCTCGCCACTCAACATGCTCTCATCCACGGAAGAGGAACCTTGAGACACCGTGCCGTCCACCGGGATCTTCTCACCGGGACGGACACTGACAAGATCTCCCACCCGCAAGAACGAGATAGAGACCTCTTCCTCCTGACCATCTCGCACACGACGGGCGGTTTTAGGCTGCAATCCCATCAAGCTCTTGATAGCGGAAGAAGTGCTGTTCTTCGCCCGCTCCTCCAGAAGTTTGCCCAACAGGACGAACGCTATGATCACGCCGGATGCCTCATAATAAACATGCGGCTCCAATCCTTTCTCATACCAGAACTGCGGATATACGGTATTGAAGAAACTGAACAGGAAAGCGATCGAGGTACTCAACGCCACCAATGTATCCATATTGGCGCTACCGTGCAACGCATGGCGCACGCCGTTCACGTAGAACGACCGCCCGAACACGATCATAATCACCAAGGCCAGTGCCATCATGATCCAGTTACCGCCGGGCGTATGCATAAACACCATTCCCAGCAGGGCCAGCGGAATGGAAAGTACCCACTCTCATTTTCTGAGGAGTAATCAAGGATGGATGGTATTTGACGGAAAGCGTATTCGCCGCGAAATTCACCGATGCCTCTTCCACGCCGGGAAGTCCCTTCACCGTATTCTCTACGTTATTGGCACATACAGCGCAACTCATCTCGAGAACCGGTAATATAATTGTCTCCAAATCTTTCATAGATCGTATCACCTGTTTAGTTATATATAAATGAATAACAAAGATACGATAAATATGATTGCAACCAGATTGCAAACTTTACGAAACAGTATTTACGTACGTTAAGAAACCTAGGAACTTAATAGATTTATTTGAGAAATATGACTATTATTTAACAGGGAAATACCCGACATTTGTAAGGATTTTCAAACCAATTACTAAAACTTAATAACAATATGATTCTAGACTCACTTGAGAACTCTAAGCGGATCGAATGTATCCATCCGCTGTTCAAGCAGGCTTTTGACTATGTTAAGTCTACTGATTTTTCAAAAATGGAAGATGGTAAATACGATATAGCGGACGCTGGTTTCACAGTTAGCATCGCCAGCCTCTTCGGAAAGGAGAAGTCGGAAGCGGCCATCGAGACCCACAAGAAATTTATCGATATCCAATTCCCCTTATTGGGCGTAGAGAAAATCGGATGGAAGCCCGGAGATCAATTGCAAGAGGAATCCGTCTCATACAACGAGGAGCAAGATATCGCCTTTTATATCGACAAACCTACCGCCTATACGAAAATCTATCCCGGACAATTCGCCATTTATTTCCCGGAAGACGGGCACGCCCCGGGTATCGGCCAAGGGAATATCCGGAAGGTGGTTATCAAGATCCCGATCCAATAATATCGAATACCCTATCTGTTCCGCAAGAATAACCAGCTGAATACTTATATATTCTATATCGGATCTACTTCTATTCTACAAACCACGGCGTGGTCTTTGTAAACCACGCCATGATCTGTAAAGACCACGCCGTGGTTTATAGGATTCACGACGAGAATCAAGGAATAGATACAGATATGATTATCTTTATTCATAAGAAGATTTCCCTATTCAACCGTATATTCGCATATATGCGTTTGTAATACTTTATTCACCTCAAATCCACTTAAATCTCGTAAATTCTTGTTACCTTTGATGCCCGGTACAAAATAAAAGTAATACAAAGGAAGATGATTTCAGAAGAATTGAAGAACGACCTAAAGATAAAATGGGATCGGATGAGAGATGGTATGGCAAAGATGGGTATGGATGCCTGTTTGCTTACCGTAGATGTAAATCTTTATTATACGACAGGACAAATCTATAGTGGTTATTTTTATTTGCCGGTAGACGGTGAGCCGTGGTTCCTGATCAAGCGACCGAACGGGCTTTCAGGACATCAAGTGGAATACATCCGTAAGCCGGAAGACATCCCAACCTTATTTGCGGAACGAGGAATTAAGATGCCGAAAAGACTCTTATTAGAGGCAGATGAGTTAACTTATAATGAATATATCCGTTTACAAAAGGTATTCCAACCGGAGGAGGCCGGTAACGCCACCGCTTTCATGCGAAACCTTCGCCGGGTAAAAACCCCTTGGGAGATCGGGCAATTCCGTATCGCCGCCCGCAAGCATGAGGCTACTTATAGCGAGATCCCGGAATGTTTCCGTCCCGGTATGACAGACTTGGAGTTTCAGTACGAGATCGAGAAACGTATGCGCAAGAACGGCTCGATCGGTCTTTTCCGTGCTTTCGGAGCCAATATGGATATCTATATGGGCAGTATTCTCGCCGGGGAAAACGCCGAGACCCCATCCCCTTTTGATTTCGCTTTGGGTGGAGGCGGCATAGACGCTTCTTGTCCGCTGGGCGCTAACGGTACTTTATTAAAAGAAGGTACCGCTATCATGGTGGATATGGCCGGCAATTATACGGCTTATATGACGGACATGACCCGTGTCTTCTCCGTAGGCCGCCTGACGGAGGAAGCTTATCGGGCGCATCAAGTGGCCCTTACGATACAGCAGGAGGTGGAAAACGCTACCCGCCCGGGAACCGCTTGTTCGGATTTATATAATATAGCGGCGAATATCGCTAAGAAAGAAGGTCTTTCGGCTAACTTTATGGGAACCGAGCAACAGGCTAAATTCGTAGGACATGGCATCGGTATACAGATCAATGAGCTACCTGTGCTTACCCCTCGCTCGAAAGAGGAGCTTTTACCGAATATGGTGTTCGCCTTGGAGCCCAAATTCGTGATCCCGGGTGTCGGTGCCGTGGGTATCGAGAACAGTTTCCTTGTAACGGAGACGGGCGTGGAGAAGTTGACACGGTTCAACGAGGAGATCATCCCACTTGGAAATTAGGATTTAATAGAAGAATTTGTTATACATTATTAAATTAAAGCACATGAAAAAAACATTAGCTTTTCTGCTTTTGCTGGCTATTATCATCATGCCGGCCAATGCCGTGGAAAAGGAGAACGTGAAGCCTGTCAAGAACGTGATTCTCTTAATCCCGGACGGAACCTCATTGGCGACTATCTCTATCGCCCGTTGGTTGCAATGGTACCAAGATCCCAGCAAACCGAAATTGAACATCGACCCGTATTTGTGCGGAACGGTGCGTACGCATTCTTCTAACGCCCCTATCGGCGACTCCGCTCCTACTACATCATGCTACATGACCGGACAACCGAGCCGTACGGGTTATGTATCCACTTACCCGGAGAACGACGGTGATAACGATATCTACCCGACCGACCCGGCCCGTGCCTTCCAACCGCTTACCACCGTATTGGAGGCTGGAAAGATGTTGCAGGGCAAAGCCACGGGATTGGTTTTCACTTGCGAATTCCCGCACGCTACCCCGGCGGACTGCTCCGCTCATAGCTACAACCGTGGTAAATACGACTGGATCGCTCCGCAGATGGTTCATAATGATATCGATGTCGTTATCGGTGGTGGAGTTTCTATCCTTACAAAGGATATGGAAGATTATCTATTGGCGAACGGATACGGCGTATATAGAAACGACCTGAAAGGTATGCGTGCCGATAATAATCAGAAGATGTGGGCTTTATATGGCAACAAGGAAATGGCTTACGATATCGACCGCAATCCGGAAGAGCAACCTTCTATCGAGGAAATGACTCGTAAGGCGATCGACAAATTATCCAAGAACCCGAATGGCTTCTTCTTAATGGTAGAAGGCAGTAAGGTAGACTGGGCCGCTCATGGAAATGACCCGGTAGGTATGGCTACCGATTTCTTGGCATTCGATCGTGCCTGCGGTGCCGCATTGGAGTTCGCACGCAATAATGGCGAGACTGCCGTTGTCATCGTACCCGACCACGGAAACAGCGGTATCAGCTTAGGTAGAAAAGATTGTAAAGGTTACGATAAATTGACGAAAGACCAATTGTTCCACCAATTCTCCCTGTATAAATTGACAGCCGAGGGTTTCGCCAACAAGGTAAACAGCGTTCCTAACTCAGAAGTGCAAAACGTATTCCGCACCTACGCCGGCTTCGAGCTGACTCCGGAAGAGATGAACGCGTTGAACAATTGCAAGGACTACAAGAACAGCCCGATACCAGAAGACCAACGCAAACCGGAAGATAATTCCTCCATGTACAGTGGCTCGTTAACCGGATTGATGGCGCATATCATCACTTCCCGCACTTGCTTCGGTTTCACGACCGGCGGTCATACGGGCGAGGAAGTATTCCTAGCCGCTTACCATCCGCAAGGAACCTTACCCCTAGGTATGAATACGAACATCGAGCTGAATGAGTACTTATGCAATTTGTTCGGATTGACACACGGAAACTTGGAAGATCTTACAAGCAAGAACTTCGCACGCCACACGGACGTATTCGAGGATTACACTTGCGAGATCGTCCCTGCCGCCGACGAGAAAGGTTCTCCAACCTTGATCGTTAAGAACAAGAAAGATAAGAAAAAACAGCTAACGATCACCCCGTTCTCCAACATCGTGAAGTCCGGGAAGAAAGGCCAAGATGAGATACGGTTAAACTCTGTCGTCGTTTATGTCGATAAAAATAACACATTCTATCTTCCGGCAAGTCTAGTTGATTTCTTAAAATAAAATATAAAGCGGAGGCCCTTCGGTCTCCGCTTTTTTTATACATTCGCGTACATAAGACAGAATATACACAACCTATGAAAAGTAAAAGTTTAGTTTCTATCGATCAATGTTCCAAAGAGGACATTCTTCGTATTCTGGATAACGCAAGGAAGTTTGAGGAAAATCCGAACCGGAAATTACTGGAAGGCAAAGTCGCCGCCACCCTGTTCTTCGAGCCCTCTACACGTACGAGACTGAGTTTCGAGACAGCCGTAAACCGTTTAGGTGGACGGGTGATCGGTTTCTCGGACGCTTCCACGACTAGTTCCTCCAAGGGCGAGACCTTGAAAGATACGATCTTGATGGTAAGCAATTACGTGGACTTGATTATTATGAGACATCATCTGGAAGGAGCCGCCCGCTATGCTTCTGAGGTGACGGATGTCCCTATCATCAACGCTGGTGACGGGGCGAACCAACATCCCTCGCAAACCATGCTGGACCTGTATTCCATCCGCAAGACACAAGGCAAACTGGATAACCTCACCATCACGATGGTCGGCGATTTGAAGTATGGCCGTACGGTTCACTCCTTGATCGTGGGAATGTCTCACTTCCATCCGACCTTCCACTTCGTCGCGCCGAACGAGCTGCGCATGCCGGACGAGCAAAAGAACTTCTGCGACAAGCACGGGCTCAAATACGAGGAGCATACCGATTTCACGGAAGATATCATCAACCAGACGGATATCCTTTATATGACCCGTGTACAACGTGAGCGTTTCACAGACTTGGAAGAGTACGAGCGGGTAAAGAACGTGTATATCCTGCGTAATGACATGCTGAGAAACAGCCGTGAGAACCTGCGTATCTTACATCCGCTACCCCGTGTGAACGAGATCGCTTACGATGTAGATGACAATCCAAAGGCTTATTACATCCAGCAGGCACGCAACGGGCTGTTCGCACGCCAAGCTATCATTTGCGAAGTTTTAGGTATATCTATCGACGAATAAAAACGAAGTTTTATGTCAGCAGAAAAGAAAAAAGAGTTGCAGGTAGCCGCTTTAGAGAACGGTACCGCCATAGACAATTATTCAAGGTAGCCTCTTTACTGGGACTGGAGAAAATGAACAATACGATCACGATCGGCAATAATTTCCATAGCAACAAGATGGGATGCAAGGGTATGATCAAGATCGCCGACAAATTTTTCGAGGAGGACGAGATCAACCGTATCGCCATGATCGCCCCGAATATTATATTGAACATTATCCGTGATTATGAGGTTGTAGAGAAGAAGACGGTTACTTTACCCGACGAGCTGATTGGCTTGGTCAAATGTAACAATCCGAAATGTATCACCAATAATGAGCCGATGCTTTCCCGCTTCCACGTGATCGACAAGGAGAAGGGAACCATTAAATGTCATTATTGCGAACGTAAGATTAATAAAGAAGACATTATCATTAAATAATTGAAAGTTGAGAATTGAGAATTGAAAGTCAAAGACCTTTGTGGAGCTAATTCTCAATTCTCAACTCGCAATTGTAAAAACTGCATTTTATATGAAGCACGATTGGAAACCGGGAACCATGATCTATCCATTGCCAGCCGTAATGGTGAGTTGTGGGAATGAGCCTTCCGAGTACAATATAATAACAGTCGCATGGGTCGGTACGATTTGTACGAATCCGGCGATGTGCTATATATCCGTACGTCCGGAACGATTCTCTTATCCGATCTTGAAGAAGAATATGGAATTCGTCATCAACTTGACGAATCGTGAGCTGGCCTACGCCACGGATTGGTGCGGGGTAAACTCAGGGAAAGACCATCATAAATTCGAAGAGATGAAGCTCACTCCCGGAAAAGCGACCGTCGTTAACGCCCCTACGATAGACGAGTCTCCGCTTTGTATCGAATGCCGGGTAAAAGAGGTAATCGCTCTCGGAAGTCATGATATGTTTATCGCTGATGTCGTAAACGTACAGGCCGACGACCGATATCTAGACCCAGAGACAGGGGCTTTTGATATGCAGAAAGCGGATCTTTTGGCTTACTCGCATGGTAAGTATTACGGGTTAGGTGAATTTGTCGGTAAATTCGGCTGGTCCGTGAAAAAGAAAAAATAACGGTATGAAAAAAGTCTACCTTATAGGAGCGTTGCTATCTTTCGGTCTGTTAGCAGAAGCCCAGAGCTTCATGCGTTTCGAGGACAAGGCATTCAACTTTGGAGCCAAAGTGGGATTCAACGCCACTTTCCCAGTCATAAACTCCCTTTCCATCAATGGGAAGGAAGCGGAGAATATAGACATCGAATATAAGGTAGGTTATCTGGCCGCGGTCTTTTGCCGGGTCAATATCGAACGGTTCTTCCTCCAGCCTAGTTTCTCATGGCATCGCTCCGAGGGAAATATCCGTTTTTCCATACCTCAAAGTTTGCCGGAAAATAATATGCTGTCCAATACATCGGCAACTACCGACCTCTTGATGATGAAAACCAGTTCCTTAGAGGTTCCCATAATGGTAGGCTATAACCTAGTGAAGAAAGGGCCTTACGGACTTAGCCTTATGGTCGGCCCCAAATTAAAATACAACTATAAGATCGCCTATACGGTAGAATCTTCCACCACGCATGTAGAATACGTGAATGACAACACCCCGTTCGGAGTCAATATCGCTACGGGCGTAGGGGTTAGCATCGGACGGCTATTCTTCGACTTTGTCTATGAGTTCGGATTGAATCAAGTGGAATCCGATTTCGAGAAAGTCAACAATCCAGTTCCCGAGATTAATTATGATATCAATATTGACAAGCGAACGAACGTGATGAGTATCTCACTCGGCGTACTCTTCTAAAAAGACATTTTACCCATTTTTCAAGTACTTAACCAAAACCTTATCGATCCGGGCACCATCCATA
>OLWM01001050.1_pt1 | contig 11225 bp, 8 predicted proteins | sample 1644141 | NCBI WGS metagenome assembly OLWM01 (sample SAMEA103958150, study PRJEB25191) | human gut metagenome | biome: human-associated habitat [ENVO:00009003]; feature: intestine environment [ENVO:2100002]; material: feces | place: Germany | collected 2013/2015
GACATCGACTCCGCAGCCTATCGGGTGTTGAGAGCGCGTATGGAATTAGGCTTGTTCGATAGTGGAGAACAGAATCCTTATACGAAAATATCTCCTGCTGTGATAGGATCGGCAGAACATCAGGAAGTGGCTTTGAATGCTGCACGTGAGTGTATTGTATTACTCAAGAATCAAAAGAAAATGTTGCCGCTTAACGCCAGGAAGGTAAAATCCATAGCAGTGGTAGGCATCAATGCGGGTAGCAGTGAGTTTGGTGATTATAGCGGATTGCCGGTAATCGCTCCGATTTCTGTATTACAAGGTATTAAAGACAGGGTAGGCGATGATGTAAAAGTGGTATACGCCCCATGGAAGTCTGCTGTAGACGGAATGGAACTTATACAGGGTGCCAGTTTTCCGGAAGGATTGAAGGCCGAGTATTTTGACAATATCAAGTTGCAGGGAACTCCGAAAGTGCGTAAAGAAGAATGGATCAACTTTGAGCCTGCCAACCAGGCGCCGGATCCCTTCTTGCCTAAATCTCCTTTGTCTGTCCGTTGGACCGGAAAATTGCGTCCTACGGTTACCGGACAATATACACTTAGTTTCACATCGGATGACGGTTGTCGCCTGAGCATTGACGGTAAGATGCTGATTGATGCGTGGCCGGGACATGCTGTCCGGACTGATACCGCTACTATTTATCTGGAAGCCGGAAAAGATTATCAGTTGAAGGCTGAATATTATGATAACCGTGACTATGCTATTGCCAAACTGCAATGGCGTGTTCCACAGGTAGGAAAAGTGACGCGACTGGATTTGTACGGCGAAGCCGGAAAGGCGGTGCGTGAGTGTGAGACAGTGGTTGCCGTATTGGGCATTAATAAGTCAATAGAACGTGAAGGGCAAGACAGATATGATATTCAGCTTCCGGCGGACCAACAAGAGTTCTTGCAGGAAATCTACAAAGTAAATCCGAATATCGTAGTTGTATTGGTAGCAGGTAGCTCATTGGCTATCAACTGGATGGATGAGCATATTCCGGCTATCGTGAATGCTTGGTATCCCGGTGAAAGCGGAGGTAAAGCTGTAGCGGAAGTCTTGTTTGGTGATTATAATCCGGGTGGCCGTCTGCCGTTGACCTATTACAGAAGTCTGGATGAGCTCCCTCCGTTTGATGATTATGATATAACTAAGGGACGTACTTATAAATACTTCAAAGGGGATGTTCTGTATCCTTTCGGTTATGGTTTAAGTTATACCACGTTCAAGTATTCCAACCTGCAAGTGGCAGATGGTGAAGAGGAGATAAATGTTTCTTTCCAACTGAAGAATTCAGGTAAATATGCAGGTGATGAGGTTGCCCAAGTATACGTGAAGTTGCCTGAGCGGGATGAAATAATGCCTATCAAAGAGCTGAAAGGTTTTGAGCGTGTCACATTGAAGAGTGGTGAAAACAAGAAGGTGACTTTGAAATTGCGTAAAGATCTGTTGCGTTATTGGGATGAGGCGAAAGATAAGTTTGTCTGTCCTTCCGGTGATTATACGATCATGGTAGGTGCTTCTTCTGCTGATATTCGTTTACAGAAAGTGGTTTCGGTATTGCAGAAATGACAGAAACAGTGCTATTAATTACTAATATAAAACACATTACTTATGAAAAAGCATTTTTATCCTATTTTTGCATTATTCCTGGTGGGAGTTATGTTCTCTTGTCAGTCGCCTAAAAGCAATTCGACGAAAGAAGAAGCGGCGGGAATTGACAGTATGGCTCCCAATCCATTTATCACGCACATGTACACCGCCGATCCTTCGGCACATGTATGGGCGGACGGACGTTTGTATGTATATGCTTCGCATGATATAGATCCTCCGCGTGGTTGCGATTTGATGGATCGTTATCATGTGTTCTCTACGGATGATATGGTGAATTGGACAGATCATGGTGAAATTCTGAATTCGTCACAAGTGCCCTGGGGACGCAAAGAAGGTGGATTTATGTGGGCTCCCGACTGTGCTTACAAAGATGGTACGTACTATTTCTACTTCCCGCATCCCAGTGATACGAAGTGGAATGATAGTTGGAAGATCGGTGTAGCTACCAGCAAAGAACCGGCTGCTAACTTTACTGTGCAGGGGTATATCGAAGGAATGGACCCGTTGATCGACCCTTGTGTATTTGTGGATGATGACGGTCAGGCTTATATCTATAACGGTGGCGGCCAGATTTGTAAAGGCGGCAAACTGAAAGATAATATGGTGGAACTGGATGGAGAAATGAAGGAAATGGAAGGTCTGGAAGACTTCCACGAAGCTACATGGATTCATAAATATAATGGAAAATACTATCTCTCTTATTCCGATAATCACGATGAAAACTGGAATGACGGTGTGAAAGGTGACAACCGTATGCGCTATGCTATCAGTGATAACCCGCTCGGTCCCTGGAAATCTATGGGTATCTATATGGAGCCTACCGACAGCTATACCAATCACGGTTCTATCGTAGAATATAAAGGTCAGTGGTTTGCATTCTACCACAACAGTGCTTTATCTAATCATGACTGGTTGCGCTCTATTTGTGTAGACAAACTTTACTACAATGAAGACGGAACTATCCAGATGGTGAAACAAAGAAAATAAGATAGCTTATGAGGTTAATAAGTCTGATTTTACTGTTCCTGCTAAGTGGAACTGTTTCAGCGCAGAAGGTCGAATGGTATACTACCACTCAGACTTCTCCGTGGGTGAAACAGAAGGTAAAGCCGGAACGTACAACTACCGGAGCAGAGATTGTGCTTGACCCGGCTCAACGCTTACAATTGATTACGGGTATAGGTGGCTGCTTCAATGAAATGGGTTGGGATGCGCTGAATGCCTTGTCGGCTGAAGATCGTGAAGCTGTTCTTCAAGCTATCTTTGGCAAAGATGGAGCTTGCTTCGACTATTGTCGTCTTCCGATGGGAGCTAATGACTTTGCCATGAGTTTTTACTCTTCGGCGGATGTTGCAGGAGACTTTAATCTGGTGAATTTTAATATCGACCGTGACAGGTATATTCTGATTCCTTATATTAAAGCTGCCCGTCAGATAAATCCTGACTTGCGCATTTGGGCTTCTCCCTGGTGTCCTCCGCCTTGGATGAAGACGAATAATCATTATGCTTCTGCGGTCCGTCCGTCCGGAGAGAAAGACGTGAATGGATTGCTACCGCGTGAAGCTATAGCAGAATTCAGTACCGGTTTCCGGATGGAAGAGGGGTATCTGAAAACGTATGCCGATTACTTTGCGCGTTTTATTAAAGCTTATGAAGCCGAAGGATTACCGCTGGAATGTATCCATGTTCAGAATGAGCCTTGTTCCAACCAGGTTTTTCCCAGTTGTAAATGGCGCACGGAAGATCTGACTTTCTTCCTGGGGCATTATCTGGGGCCGACTTTCGAGCGGGAGAATATCAAAACTGATATTTATTTTGGAACTATCAATACATCCAATCCGGATTATGTGCGCACTGCTTTGCGGGATGAACAGGCAGCTAAGTACATTAAGGGTGTTGGTTTCCAGTGGGATGGTAAGAAGGCTATCCCAACTATCCATCGTGAATATCCTAATCTGAACCTGATGCAAACTGAGACTGAATGTGGCAACGGAGCAAACTCATGGGATTATGCTGAATATACGTGGAACCTGATGAAGCATTATTTCAGTAATGGTATCAATTCCTATCACTATTGGAATATGATTCTTCCTACTCCGGGCATTAGTCCTTGGGGATGGAATCAGAATTCTATGGTGTCCGTTGACAAGAAGCAACAAACCGTAAAGTATAATCCGGAATTTTATCTGATGAAGCATTTAGGGCATTTTGTACAGACAGGCGCTTATAGGCTGGAAACACCGTCGGATAAGAATATGCTGGCTTTCGTTAATCCGGATGGTACAATCACTGCCATCGTTGCAAATGTGACTGATAATGAGGAAACAATGTGTGTAAAAGTGAGGGAACAGAGGGTAACGCTTACGTTGCCTCCCCACTCATTCCATACTGTAAGTTGGAAGTTATAGTGGCAGTACTGGTATCTCAGCTTGAAACTGAGAGTTTCGCGGCATGAAACAAACAGTTTCAAGCAATGAAACTGATAGTTTCACGGCATGAAACAAACGGTTTCAAGTAATGAAATTGACAGTTTCACGGCATGAAATAAAAAGAAGGTGCATTAAGAGTAATCCTAATGCACCTTCTTTCCTTTTCTTTATTACTCTATGTAGAGATAATCGTAGTGTACTACTGGTTTCTTGCCATGCTTTCCCATTGCTTCCCTGGCCTGTGTGGAATCACAGTTTGCCTTACCCACACCGATGGGCTTACCTCCGAAGTCTACAATCCGCACAATGTCATCCTTTTCAAATTCGCCGATGACGTCGATGATGCCTACAGGTAGAATGCTGACTGCCTTATCCGAAAAAAGCAATTCGGTAGCACAGTAATTGATGTGTAACTCGCCTTTGGCAAACCCCTCGCTGTGTGCAATCCATTTCTTTACACTGGATACAGGTTCGGGAGAAGGAGTGAAGCGGGTACATAGCGTACTTTCAGGGTGTTGAATCAAATCGACAAGGATGTTGTCCCGCTTACCATTGGCAATGATAACTGTGATACCTTCATCAGCTACTTTACGGGCAATATTGGTTTTAGTTAGCATTCCGCCACGGCCGAAGCTGGACTTGGAGGTCTGAATGTATGAAGAAAGGTCTTTTCCCTGACCGATTTCACGGATCACTTCAGAAGCTGGATCAGCAGGAGAACCGTTGTAAATTCCGTCAATATTACTGAGAATAATCAAAGCCTGTGCATCCATCATGGAGGCTATCAGGCCGGACAACTCATCATTATCCGTAAACATCAGTTCGCTTACAGAAATCGTATCGTTTTCATTGACGATGGGAATCACTCCATTCTCTAACATCACCGTCATGCAGTTCTTTTGATTGAGATAGTGTCTGCGGGTGGCAAAGTTCTCTTTCATAGTCAGCACTTGACCAACAGGAATACCATGTTCGCGAAAGAGTTCGTAATAACGGTTGATTAGTTTGGCTTGGCCTACGGCAGAGAAAAGCTGGCGCTGATCTACACTGTCCAACTTCTTGGCGGAGTGCACTTCGCTACGTCCGGAAGCTACGGCTCCGGACGACACAAGTATGACTTCTACTCCTGTCTTATGCAGTTCAGCTATCTGATCGACCAAAGCGGACATGCGTGTTACGTCCAGAGTACCGTCACGGCGTGTCAGGACATTGCTGCCTACCTTTACAGCTATTCTCGAAAATTGTTGTTCCATGTGTTGTATATCGTTCTTATGTGGTTTCTGGAGGAAAGTGAAAGGATTATTCTTCGTCTTTTCCTTTATCACGTTCACGGATTATCTCCATGGCATCTTCATATGTTTCCTCGCTGACGAGAATGGTTACATCCGGTGTTATATAAGGTGCGATGGTGCTCATAAGTCCATCTTTGATAATAGTTGCTATACCATTGTTTTCGAGTAAACCCTTAACAAGTTCTGCTTCCCACGGTGATCCTTTGAACACTTCAACTGTGCGGCTATAGTCTGTTGATTTCATAATGGTAAGAATTAATAGATTTATATATTACAAATATAACAAGTATTTCGGAGAAAAGATTTGTTTTATCCTTAAATGTTTGGCAATTATAACTCTATTCGCTGCACAGTTACCGCTTCATTCAGAAAGGTAGATGCCGATTCGGTGAACTTCTCTTCTGCTTCCGTAGTGTAGTAGGTGCAATTTCCGCCTTTTGTACATTTGGCATCCATTTCCGGGTGACGCTGTAAATAATCTTTCAGACTAGTTGCTACTAATTCCCCTTGTGCTACGGTGGTAATGCCCTTGGGCATATGCTTCTCTATTTTAGGTAGCAGTATTGGATAATGGGTACATCCGAGAATGACCGTATCGATTTGTTCATCTTTTGACAGAAGTTCGTTGATATATTTGCGTACAAAATAATCAGTTCCGTCTCCTTCCGCCTCATTGTTTTCTACGAGGGATACCCATAACGGACAGGCTTCACCCTCCACCTGGATATCCGGAAAAAGTTTATGTATTTCCAGCGGATAGGATTCCGACTTTATGGTTCCCGCAGTAGCCAGAATTCCTACATGGCGACTATGGGTAATATTACCGATACATTCCACAGTAGGACGGATGACGCCCAGTACGCGACGTGCAGGATCCATTTCGGGAAGATCGTTCATTTGTATGCTGCGTAATGCCTTGGCGGACGCCGTATTGCATGCCAGGATAACGAGATGGCATCCCATTTCGAACAATCGGGTGACAGCTTGCAATGTGAACTCATACACGATTTCGAAAGAACGTGTACCATAGGGGGAACGTGCATTATCTCCCAAATAGATGTAATCGTACTGGGGCAAGGCTTCCCGTATCTTGCTCAGGATAGTCAGTCCGCCATATCCGGAGTCGAATACACCGATAGGGCCGGGGATAGTGGGTAATTTTTGCTTCATAACAGAAATACTTTGTACACAATGCAAAGATAATGCAAATCGAATGCAGAACTTTCATGCTTGCATGAAAAAAGTTATGCTGAGGTACCGCTTATCTTATTTAAAGATAGAAAAAGGCGTGAACTGTTTGCAGTCCACGCCTTTTTCTATCTTTAAATAAGATATGTCTTTACTTAATTCCCAGTTGGGTTTTAACTTTAGAAGTAACATCTACACTCTCTGCACCTACATAAGGTATTGGTGTGCGAGCTAAATCAAAGATATAGATTGCACCTTCTGCTTTGCCTACAGCCTGGATGGCGTCATCCAATTTTTTATAGATGGGAGCCAATGCATCTTGCTGTGCTTTCTGCATGCTTTGATATGCTTCCTGTTGGAATTCTTCTTGTCTTTGAGCCATCTCTTGCAATTCTTTCTGGCGTCTTTCTGCTATATTTCTCGGCAGAGAGTCAGCTTGCTGTTGGAATTCTTGCACTTTCTTGTTGAATTCTGATTGAGTGCGTTCCATTTCTTGAGAATACTTCTTTGACATAGCTTCCAGATCAGCTTGTGCCTTAGTATATTCCGGCATAACAACAATAACCTCCTGAGAGTTCATGTGAGCAAATTTTTGTGCCATCGCTCCCAAAGGAAGAGCGAACAGTACCACGAGTAGTGCGATTTTTTTAAGCATAATGTTTATTGTTTATTTTAATAATTAGTCGTTGAATAAATGCAAATATAGTGCAAACTGAACGCAAAACAAAATAAGCTTGCTTATTTTTAATGCTGAAGTGCGGCTATATTCGCGAAGCAAATGTATGAAATTAATTTGAATATCCTAACTTAGCAAGCACTTCATTGCTGATATCAATACGCGGAGAAGCAAAAATAATGCTTGTTGCGGATGCACGGTCTACAACTACCGAATATCCTTTCTGCTCCGATATTTCTTTAACCGCATTATAAATTTCATCCTGAATAGGTTGCATCAGACTTTCACGTTTCTTGAATAATTCTCCTTCAGGACCAAAATAAGTGCGGCGAAGTTCAGCGGCTTCTTTCTCCTTAGCGACAATCGCTTCCTCTTTCTTTCCCTTTTGTTCTTCTGAAAGAAAGACGGCTTCCGATTGATAGTTCTTGTATAAGGTTTTGGCTTCCTCGGCAACTTTCTCTACTTCACTCTGCCATTTCTTGGAAACCTGGTTCAACTGTTCGTTAGCACGTTCGTAAGCCGGAATGTTCTTCAGGATATACTCCATATCGATCAAGGCAAACTTTTGTGCGCTGGCTGTCATACCTACGGCAAACAGCAAGATCATTAATAAAACAGACTTTCTCATAACGTTTGGTTTTTGTGATACAATTAGAATTCTTGTCCTAAGATAAAGTGGAATTGACTGCCACCGTAATCTGAGGAACCACGTATTTTATCGAAACCATAAGCCCAGTCAATACCCATCATACCGATCATCGGCAGGAAGATACGAACACCGACACCTGCGGAACGTTTCAATTCGAATGGATTGAAATTCTTCACATCATGCCATGCATTACCGGCTTCTACAAAACCTAACGCATAAATACTGGTACTTGTTTCCAGCATCAGCGGATATCTTAACTCAAGTCCGAGACGGGTATAAGCATAACCTTCGTAACCGTAAGGAGTCAATGAACTGTTTTCATAACCACGAAGGGCAATACTTTCCGTTGCGTAGCTGGAGTAACCGGTCATACCGTCACCACCTACATCGAATGTTTCGAACGGAGACTTCTTATACTTGTTGTAGTGTCCCAGCAAACCGAATTCAACACGGCCCATCAATACCGGAGTACGTTTAACTGCTACCGGGTCCATCAACGGGATGTACACCTTGGATTTGAATTTCCATTTGTGATATTCAATCCATTTGTGCATCTTGTTCATGTCGTCCTGGCTGGTAGTACTGTACTTGCTGTAGTCAGTTCCATCAAACAGTGAGTACGGCGGAGTTAACTGTACTGACAATGAGAACTCTGAACCGGAACGGGGATAGATCGGATTGTCAATAGAACTACGAGACAATGTCAGGTTGATACTAAGGTTGTTACACTTACCGTTTGTAACGGGGAAGTACTGCCAGTCGCTCAGGATATAGCGTTGGTAAGATAACTCAGCAGTAAACTGGAAGTAGTCATCCGGCCATTTCAAACGTTTACCGAACATAGCTGCTACACCGAACATCTTGATAGACTTGTCGGGGTCGTAATAGTTCTCATAGCTGTTGTAGTTACCGTAGTTATACATACCATAACCGTACATACCACTATACATACTGTTGTAGTAGCTATTCATATATGCCGAGTTGTAGTAACGGCTACTGATATCTGTCTGTACGGAATAGAAGGCCGACAGAGAGAATGCGTTCGGACGTTTACCACCGAACCATGGGTCATAGAATGAAATGCTATAGGATTGGTAATACTTGGCATTAGTCTGTCCGCTGACGGTCAAGGTCTGGCCATCACCCTGCGGCAGGATACCACGGTAGTTTTCACCCGGACGCAGCAAGTTGGCAACAGAGAAGTTGGTAAATTTCAGACTCAGCTTACCGATGATACCTGTTTGTCCCCAACCGGCAGAGAATTCTACCTGGTCATTGGCTTTAGATGTCAAAGGCAGACCTATATCAACTGTTCCGTTTACAGGGTCCGGCTGAATATCCGGTTGCAGTTTTTCAGGGTCAAAGTGTCCCATCTGCTGGATTTCACGCAATGAACGCATCAGGTCATCCTTGCTGAACAACTGTCCCGGACGAATACGAAGCTCACGACGAACTACGTTTTCGTACAGACGGTCGTTACCGCTGATGTTGATCTTATTAATCGTAGCCTGACGGCCTTCATAAATTCTCATTTCGAGGTCGATGGAGTCACCGACGATATTTACTTCTACCGGATCAAGATTGTAGAACAAATAACCGTTATTGTAATATAAGTTACCGATTGCGTCGTCATCTGTAGAGGTACGTTCTCCCAGCAACTTCTGGTTATAAACATCACCCTTCTTCATGCGGAGCAGGAAGTTCAGCTGTTCTGAAGGATACAGTGTGTTACCTACCCATGTTACATTACGAAGGTAATATTTCTGACCTTCGTCTATATCCATATATACATCTACCGTCTTTGCATCGTACTGTGCTACACTGTCTTTTACGATCATTGCGTCACGATATCCCAGCTCGTTATACTTATCTATGATCAGCTGCTTATCTGCTTCAAAGTTTTCCGGAACAAATTTCTTGGTGCGGAACAGATTCAGAAGTTTGCCTTTTTCATTGGTCTTCTTCATCACTTTCTTCAGCTTGGATGTTTTGATAGCCGAGTTTCCGGTGATATGGATAGCGTGCACTTTAATCTTTTCCTTCTTGTCGATATCAATGTCAACAATCACCTGATTTTCGTTAGATGGATCGTCCTTTTGCGCGATAATCACTTCCGCATTCTTAAAGCCTTTATCATCAAAATAACGTTTGATCAATGTCTTTGCACGGTCAACGGTATTCGGAGTGATCTGCATACCTTTTACCATACCCAGCTTGTTTTCAAGGTCTGTACGTTCCGACTTTTTCACGCCATGATAGCGCACATCCGCAATACGGGGACGCTGTGTCAGACTGATTTTTAACCAAATCTTGTTGCCTTCTATCTTTTCGGCAGTAATCTGTACGTTAGAGAACAAACCATGTTTCCAGTAGCGCTTGATTGCTCCGGTAATCCGATTAACACATAGTCTTCATAATTCTTCACGCCTTCAACCTTGATGTCTGCTATCTCATACTTTTTAGGCGTTCCTGAGTATAAGATGACTGGCTTAGAGTCTTCGTCAGTGTTGGTATTCTGCGTAAAGCCCGTGGCTGCAAAGCAGAACAGGCAGATAAACGTTACGAATATAAAGGAAATACGATAATGCATTTATGTTATAATTTGATGTTTCGAATTATGTTAGCTGATTTGTTCACTTGTTTTGCCGAACCGGCGCTCTCTTTGCTGATACTCATAAATGGCTTTGCAGAATTCTTCTTTATCGAAGTCCGGCCAGAATGTATCACAAAAATAAAGCTCCGAATAAGCACATTGCCATAGCAGGTAGTTGCTTAGTCGGATTTCTCCTCCCGTGCGGATCAGTAAATCCGGGTCGGGCATAAAGTTTGTGGTCAGATGAGCAGTTATGTATTCATCTGTTATTTGTTCAGGAGATATTTCTCCCGTTTTCGCAAGCGTTGCAATCTGTCGGACTGCTTCAGTCATTTCCCAGCGGGAAGAGTAGCTGAGTGCCAGTACCAGACAGGTTCCTGTATTATTAGCTGTGTGTTCTATACATCTTGACAGACCTTCCTGTACTTCGGCAGGTAATTTCTTTATATCGCCAATAATGCGGAAACGGATATTGTTCTTCATCAGAGTTTCTTCTTCGATAGAATCCAGCAATAGATTCATCAAAGCTGCTACTTCTTCCTGCGGACGGTTCCAGTTCTCAGTGGAGAAGGTATATAAAGTCAGATATTTGACCCCCAGACGTGCAGCATCCTCGATAATTTTATGTACCGTTTCTGCGCCTGCCTGGTGACCGTAAGTTCGTTCTTTTCCCCGCTGTTTAGCCCATCTCCCATTCCCATCCATAATGATGGCTATGTGCTGGGGAATCCGATTTTTGTCTATTTTCTCTATATAGGACATG
>OLWM01001058.1_pt1 | contig 11166 bp, 10 predicted proteins | sample 1644141 | NCBI WGS metagenome assembly OLWM01 (sample SAMEA103958150, study PRJEB25191) | human gut metagenome | biome: human-associated habitat [ENVO:00009003]; feature: intestine environment [ENVO:2100002]; material: feces | place: Germany | collected 2013/2015
CTCCAAAGCATCTGTCCAGAGAAGCTCGCCTGTATATCAATATCTCCACGTATGTTACGACCGGCAATCGAGAAGGATTTGAACGATGGGCAAAACTCAATAACCTGAAAGAAGCAGCCCGCACCTTCAACTATCTTTCCGAAAATAACCTGCTGAATTATGAAGATTTCCAACAGCATGTTTCTGATGTTGATGCTTCTGTTAAAGCGGCTGATCAGAGAATAGCACAACTCAACAGTGAGCTGAGCACACAGAAAATCATTCAAAAACATTGTGACTCTTATCGGCTCTGTCGTAAAGTTATCGAAGATGCAAAATCAGCTCCAAATCCCACAGCATACCGGAGTAGACATCAGGCTGAATATCAGCTCCACGATTCGTTAAAAAAAGAGCTTCAGGATTTCGGCATTACCAAAATCCCAAGCTCTGAAAAAATCCAGAAACGAATTGACAATCTTGTATCTGAGAAAGCATCTACCATACGAGAGAAGCAGGAATTGCGGGAAAAGCAAAAGACACTGGAGATCATTAGACAGAATTTCACTGCACTGCTTAATGCTACGAAGATGCAAATTTCTTTATCGGAAAAAGAAAACATTCTGTAAAATTGAAGATTCCGGCTTGGGTTTCCGTGTCCGGAATGTTGGTTTCCACTACACGGAATCAAGGTTTCTTGAAGCAAGAATATTCAATAAAATGAAGATTTGTTTTATCATCTTGAGGTACACCTTTTATTTTCATTTTTCTTGTTCTAGTCTTTTGAGCTTCATTCTCACCAATCGAAACTTTTGGGAATTTGCCAAAAATGAGTTCAAAAAAGCAGCAAATCTTTTTCCAATTTACTGCTTCATGTGCGACTACGAGACTTCAGGATAATATTTGAAACGTGCCTGTTTTGCTGGTTCAATAGAACCAGCAGCTGTAGAAGTAATCAGTAAAAGAGCCCCGCTTACTTCAAGCATCCTGACTGCCTTTGGTTTGTTTCTTTGTATATTTATTTCCGCCAGATTAAACGATGTAAGCTTCTTGTCCGCTATAAGCAGGCAGAATATCATATTGTGTTTGAAAATAACTCTATATCATATCAACAATACCGCGTTCATCAACAACGATCACTAATTTTGGATTCAAAATCATGCACCTTCGTTCTTTATATGATATATAGTAATGTTTATACTTAAAACTGCACCTCCAGTGGGTCAATTTTACTTGACAATCAACAGTAAATCTCAAAAATTCTTCAACTTTCTATGATACTCTTTGCTAGTTCTTTCAATAACCCAATCTAATAAGCAGTAAAAAACAAGCAGTTTGGAAACTTTTTCGCAAAAAACGGAAGAAAACGAATCCATCATGCTAAATCAACTTGATGGTTTCGCTTCTCCCGGCTTCAGTGCTGTAGAAATCTCTTGCTGAATAATCCGGGGTGAAATCCATCACCTGTCCGGCGTATGGAAATCAATATTCCGTTTTTTACGGAATCACGATTCCGGAAAAAAGGGAATCGCATTTTTCCTAAAACCTTATAATGATGTTATGCACTTTATAGTGTAAATTCATTATGAGGAGGTCACGATTATGACCCATATATCGAGAAATCATCCGGCTTACTGGATTGGGATTCTCACAACGCAACATCATGGCAAGCTGTGGTGTTTCACAAAAAACTGTCGTCAAAGTTCAAAAACGTGCCAGAGAACTAAATATCTCTTGGCCTCTTGATGAATCAATGACCGACACAGAACTTCAAAGGCTCATGTTCTCTAAAGAGAGCAAGGTATCTGCCAAGAAGCGGATGCCGGATTATGATTACATCCGTAAGGAGCTGCTTCGCAACGGCGTAAGCAAAAAACTCCTATGGACGGAATACATGGAGGATTGCCGTGCCAATGGTGAAGAACCACTCATGTATTCACAGTTCTGCTATCACATCCAACAGGATGAGCAGAAGCATCGTGCTACCATGCATATCAACCGTAAACCCGGTGAGCAGGTTGAAGTTGACTGGGCAGGTGATCCTGCAACAGTCATTGATCCTGATACCGGCGAAATCATCAAAGCATACATATTTGTCGGTGTAATGACTTACAGCCAGTATGCATACGTGGAAGCATTTCTGGACATGAAACAGAAATCATGGATCAATGCACATGTCCATATGTACGAATATTTTGGTGGTGTTGCCAGAATCCTCGTACCGGATAATTGCAAAACTGCAGTTGTTCATAATGGCGGATGGAAAGACCAGCAGATCAATGAGACCTATCAGGAACTGGCTGAGCATTATGGCACTGCTATTATTCCGGCGCGTGTCAGGGCTCCCAAGGATAAGCCGAATGCTGAAGGGACGGTAGGAAATATCTCTACCTGGATTACAGCAGCACTTCGGGATGAACAGTTCTTCTCCTTTGCCGAATTAAATCGTGCAATCAGAGACAAGCTCGAACTGTTCAACCAAAGGCTCTTTCAAAAGAAAGAGGGTAGTCGGCGAAGCTTATTTCTTGAGGAAGAAAAACCATTGCTGGCACCATTACCTTCTACCCGTTTTGAACTGAGCGACTGGAAGACAGCCACCGTCCAGTTCAAATAATCTTAAGAAAATCTGTATGAAATTGCATCGGCAAGGGAAAATAATTGTTTCATCTGTAACAAATAGAAAATATTCAAGTATTCCGGCAAGTTATGATACAGTTATAGGTGTACGAGGGAAAGTTTTCTCATCTCCTATGACGTATTGGTTTAATAAACGAGATAAAATACAGTTAATAGCAGACATGACGCCTGTTTTTACTGATTTTCGATTGAATCGATATTTTATGTTTTCTGGAAACAGTAAAGCGGCAGCATTGGCAAGCGGAGTAATAGCAAATTATTTTAGTAGAGGATTAGTTGGGAATATAGAAGAATTAAATGAATATATGATGCAAAATAGTGAAAAGCAGGAATGGGGGAAAATCAATTTTGAATCACAAATAGGAGAGTTTTTTGTGCCAGTAGTTTTGAAAGAGGTAGACCTAGAAATGATGCGTACGAAGATATACTCATTAGTGAAAAGACATATAACGTTGGGGCAAGATTTTTTACCAGAAGAGTCATTATTTAATGTTGGCGTAATTACAGAAATAACTGTGAAGAAACTATTTGAATCACTTAGTGAGCTATTTAATATAACTATTAATTTGAAAAATATATCACCCAAAGATATAGTGGGTATCAATAATTTAGTGCTAGCGATCCAGAGAATATGTATTGAACAGGGGAAATGGTATGTATAAAAGAATGTTAAAATATACGAAAGGTAATATGAAGTGGTATTTTTTTCAGATTATTTGTCTGGGAATAAAGAGTGCAGAGGCTCTTATTTCGCCATTGCTTGGATAACGCCATCCGGACTCTATTGCTGAGCCACAACTATAACTAGATATCAAGAGGTTTGCAACATTAACTTCTATGATATATTTTGCAATACTAAGTGCCAGTTTTTGAATGGACTGGAATTTAATTTTCCAATTCACCAATTATCGAGATATCCAATACCTCTTCCGCCTGCTGTTCATTATAACATTCACTCCATATTTACGCATAAAAAAGGATGCTGGGATTGACTCCCTACACCCTTCATTAGAATTATAATGTTACACCTGTCTTACATCCCGATCAGCCTCTCTCTCCGGCTTATCTTTTCCCTGTTTTTCTTGAATAATCCTCTTATTAATCTCAAGCCATTCATGAATGGATAATTTCTTATCTTTTCCATCTACCGACTGCTTCTGCTGTGCCGGTTTTCTATCTGTTTTTCCTACATCCTTAACAACTTCATTCGCTTCGGTACTTGTTACCCTCTCATCTGCTCTTCCTTCATATCTTTCTGCTATCTGCTGTTCTCGTCTCTCCTTCACACCTTTTTCCTCCAGATTACAAAAACTCTGCAGATACGGAAGCACATGATTCTGCATGTCTGTCAGATCTTCCATATACTTTTGGAACTCTTCACTTCCTTTGCCTTTCTGGTAATTGTTCCAATACTCATCTGTAAAAAAGTATAAACGATATTATGATTGTAATCTTCATATTTATTTTACAGTGTCAAAATACCCGATAATTCCTATGCATACGTCTTTCTTCATTGGCGACCACAGCGTATGCAATTTCATTTTATACTTCTGACTATTATTTTCCACTGTCGCTTTTATCTGCACAGAGATTTCTTTATTTTGTACAGATGTCTGGTGTAACAAAACCCGAATATATTGAACATCTTCTTCATTTACTCCGAATTCTTTGAACAGATCAATTTTTGGATTATTTCTCTGACATAATATCTGCCGTTTTCCATTTAATATAGTGAGCTGACCTGAAACCGCATTGTAATCAATCGAATTCATGCCACTGTTCGATTTGAAGAAATCGATTTTTTCCTGCATGACCTTGAATTGTCCACATTGTCCGTCCAGGATCATTTGAATCGCTGTATCATGATCAAAAGCTTTCTTATAGCATCTTTCACTTGTAAGCGCATCATAAACATCAACAATCGATACCACCTGTGCGGAGATTGGTATTTCTTCACCTTTCAATCCATCCGGATAGCCCTTTCCATCCCATCTTTCATGGTGCCACCTGCAGATTTCCCATGCGGTATGTACCAGTGGATGATCTTGTGGAAAATCCATGTCCTTAATTATAGCCGCGCCAAGCTCACTATTGGTTTTCATAATCTTAAATTCTTCATCGGTAAGTCTGCCTGGTTTATTCAATATTTCTTCCGGAATACGAATCTTACCAATATCATGAAGGGAAGAAGCAGTTGTAATCAAAGCAATATCTGCCTCTGTCAAAGGATAAGCATCTGTTACTTTTACCAGTTGTCTCAGCATCATCTCCGTTGCTGTTTTAATATGCAGGATGTGTTCTCTGCTCTCGCTGTTACGGGATTCCAATATATTACTCATAATCCGGATCATGATATTATTATTTTCTTCTTTTTCGTAAACCTGATCATAAAGCACATTGATTCGCTTCTTGCAGTACTGCACGAACTACTTTCTCCTCATAGAATCCCTTTTTTCCTTGTATAATACTGTCAATATCCGCTTCTTCTAGCAACACATCATAATCCGCATGCATCCGAGCTGTAATCCGGTTGTAAAGACTAATGATTCCCGTTTCCATAGAGTCGCAGATCTCCATATCCTCAATTCCGGAACGGAACATCAGATAATCTGTTGTAAATCCGCCAATGTCCACACCTACTACTTTAGGGTAAGAACGTATCTCCCGGTGCTGCAACATAATCGCCGCATAATCCTGGGGAAATGCCCTAACATCTGTGATAGTTACATGATATTCTTTTTGCTTATAATTAAATTGAAGCATTTCTCCAGTTCCCCGGAAAAACGTCTCATATTTATCATAGAGTTCCGCAAAATGCTTCGGCGGCAGTCCTATTGGCATTTGAACTTGGATTAAATCACCTTTTTCGATATTCGGGTTTAATTCCAGTTCCTTTGCTATTCCTAAAAGTGTCAATAAGAAAAATCTTTGATCGGCAGTCTTATCTCTCTGATATGGGATTCTCCTGTTACTCGGCACGTAAAACTTTCCGTTATACTCCAGATAATCAATTCCCCTGCCTGTGCTAATATCGCTTTCACTGATTCCAGTCGTAAATACTGTATGAACCGTTTTGATATTTCTGTTTCCATGGTCGATTGCAATTCTGATTTATTTTATTATATAAAATCTCTCCTTTTTCTTTTCTATTTATTACATACTTTTCCTACATATGAAACGCAAAATGATAAATAGAAAATCACAAGAAAAGATTCTATATTTTAATATATGTCTTCTTACAACCATCCTTTGCCTTTTTCTTGATGTTCCTTTAGTTTAAGGAAAGATTCGTCACTGATGCAGTGTTCAATACGGCAAGCCTCCGTTTCCGCTATATTAGGGCTTACTCCAGCAGATATAAGTTGCTCCTTAAAAAATTTATGTCGCTCATAAATTTTCTCCGCAACCTTTCCCCCCTCCTCTGTTAAAGAAATAAAGTGCTTATCGTCCTTTGTAAGAAAACCGCCGTCACATAAGACATTAACTGCATGGCATACGCTAGGCTTTGAAACTCCTACATAACAGGCGACATCTACCGAACGTACCTCTCCCATTTTCTTTTGAAGTATTAACACGGCTTCTAAATAATCTTCTCCTGACTCATATAGGTGCATTTAAATCCTCCAAACATATAAGTGTAGACTATTCAATACCCAACAACCAGTTGGGACTTCATCCTCCCATTGTTTAAGCTGTATAATAATTAGGCATAAATCTAGCTATGTATCCTGGATCATATGTATTTAAAAAACTCAATCAGCCCTTCATTGCCACCGTTCATTTATCCAAGTCGAACTACCATCGTTCGTTTGAGTTCACAGAAAATAGCGTCAGGAACGCAGAAGACTTTTTAACTAATTAGCAACTATACATTTACTTACATTTCAACGTGAACGATTTCCACCACTTTTTTAATCCAAACTTGACTTCTGATCATTTTCTCTTTTACATATTCTATATTTTTCAACCTCTTGTTTTTTGTTTTGAATAACCCCCAGAATAGTTTCTGCTACAATAATCCAATCAGGATCTAACATCATTGCATGACATATATTTGGAAAAATTACAGTTGTTGCCCCTAAATCATTTCCCATTTTAACCAAGTCATTTAATATAATCCCCCTATCCGCAAAACTACCAATAATTATTATTTTTTTATCATTCGGCAAATATGGTAATATAAATGGTTTTAACAATTGGATAGATAGCTTAAAAGAGCCTTTGGCAAATTATTCTTCGTAGTTCTGAATAACACTTTTGTTTAATCGATTCGAGAAATAAATATCCGATAAATTATATGAAGAAATATGTTTACCAAAAATACTAATATAATTTCTAAACATACCTCTATTAGTAGCAGGCGCTAAAAGTACAATTTTTGAAGAAATATCTGGAAGTAAATCTAATAACTTTAATGCTATAGCCTTCTCTCTCAAAGGCAGTGTATCAATATCCAATCTTCTGCCTTAAAATGTATTTCCTCCCTTATTGGGTGTCCGAATACATTTTAAGGCCATTCTAAGAAATTATTTTTCATTCTATTTCACACTTAGACTTAATTTGCGAAAGAAAAAAACTCTGCAATACATTTTTTATTATCCTCTGTCCATCTGCCACTCCATACCGTTTTGCCATGCTCAATAAACACAAAGTAATTACAACATTTTGCAATCAATTCCGGATCATGAGTTATAATAAACAATGTTTTCCCCATATCGCTAAGCCTTTGCAAATTGTCAGCAACTTCCAGCATATGATGATAGTCCAGACCACTAGTCGGCTCGTCAAATACCAAAATTTCTTTGTCCGATGCAATTGCACTTCCTATTGCTACCCGTTGCTTTTGACCACCGGATAATGACATCGGATGCAGTTCTTTATACTCTAATAGATTCAAACTGCTAAGTATTTCCTCCGTTTGGTTTTTATCGGTCTGTTCGTCCTGCCCTTGCATACTGAGCATAATTTCATCAGACACGCTTTCCGTAAAAAGCTGATGATTTACATCCTGCATGACCATATAACACTTTTTGATTCGCTGCTTTGCTCCCAAAGTTTCTTTTCCGATTTGCAGCGTACCTTTTGCCGATTTCTCCAATCCACACAAACATTTTGCAAATGTGGTCTTTCCTGCTCCATTATCTCCAAGAATTCCTACAATCGCTCCTTGCGGAACGGACATTTTCGGTATATTCATTGCTTCTATCTTTCCATATGAGAACAAAAAATCTTTAACTTCAATGCAACTACCTCCTATAACCACATTCGGTATGTTGCTAAAGCGAGCTGGATGAAGAGAACGGAGCCCCATCGTCCGAAGCTGCTCTTCACTAAATTGTGCAAATGCAGTGGCAGACATATCCTTTTCAATCCGGCCATTTTTTAAGTAAATCACCCGGTCTGCAATATCCATCAAATAATAAAGCCTATGTTCTGCAATAATAACCGTCTTGCCCATCGATTTCCATTTTGCAACAATGTGCTTCAAATCAGCAATCGTAGCCACATCAAGATTCGAGGACGGTTCATCCAGCACGAAAATTTCCGGCTCCATAGCAGAAACAGATGCACACGCTATTTTCTGCTTTTCGCCGCCAGAAAGGGCGAACAAGCTACGGTCAAGCAACTTTTGTATTCTCAATTCTCCAGTAACCTGCCCAATCCGCCTATATATCTCTTCCTTTGGTAATCCGATGTTCTCACATCCAAAAGCAATTTCCCCAGTAGTATCCACATTAAAGAACTGGGAGCGTGGATTCTGAAATACAGAACCGACCACCTTTGAAAGCTCGTACAGCGGTGTTTTAGTTGTTTCCTTTCCGTTTACCAATACAATCCCATCCAGTTTTCCCTCATAGTATTCTGGTGTCAATCCATTAATCAATCGGGTAAGTGTTGTTTTACCGCAACCAGATTCTCCACAAAGCAAAACTATCTGTCCATCCGGGATTGTTAAGTTTAAATCATAAACACCGCTCTCTCGCTCTGTGCTTTGATAAGTAAAAGTGACATTTTGAAATTCAATCATAGATTTGCCACCTCCTACAAACAAGCCCACACCAGCAGACCAGCCGAAAGTACGGCAATAATGAGGTCATATACTGTAAAACCAATGTGTGCAATACTCGTTCTGTGATTTAATCCCCCTAACCCTCTGGTGAGTGCTGCCGCTGATAATTCATCCCCAATTTTGACAACAGACATCATCAACGGAATTACCCGGTATTCCAAAAGTGCAGTAGGATTTTGCCAGAACTTCTTTGTTCCAAACTGAATTTCACGCATCCGCATAGCGTCCGTAATAGCTGCCGATTCTTCCCCTAATGTTGGAATAAAACGAAAAACAACAGTAATCGGAATGATGAACGCCTCCGGAACATGCCATTTCTCCATAGCAGCCACAAATTCATCGGTGGATGTAGATTCAATAATGTAATAGCCCAACATAAAAATCGGGAATAAACGAATCACCATTGCAACTAGCAGCACAGAAACCATGTTCAGGATTGCCGGCAATACATACATCCCCTGCGTCAGCTTTGCTACAATTGCCAAAGCGAACAGCCCTCCATAAATGAGAGCCGTCCGCATTTGGCGATTAATCAATAGCAAGGTCAACGGGATTATCGCCACCGCAGCATCCATCGCAAGATTCTCATATACAAAGAACATCAACATTGTAACAAACGCCATAAATAAGACTTTTGTACGCGGATCAAGATAAAAGCCTTTCTTTTTGGGTGGTTGATAAGCCTCGTACCGTTCCATTAGACAATACCTGCCCTTTCAAAATGTTTTTTCAACATCTTACGTCCAAGCAATGCTCCTAACAGAGAGCCAATGAATATAATTGCTATTGCGGCAATTCCCATCCATGAAGGCATATAATGGGCTAACTCGCTTGCATACTGTTCCCCCATAGATGCCTCTACCTGTGCCATATATGTATCTGCCATCACCCACATTGGAGCCTGACAACCGATCATACCGCAGGAGAACAACCAATAACCAATCACATCCACTTTAAAGTTCTTATATTTTCCCGCCTTTAATACCAAATCAGCAATCAGTCCAAATACAACGTAACCTACTATTGCTGTCCATGTATATCCCATAAAGAACCAAAAAACGCCACAAATCACAGACATAATTGTAACCATACCAAATTTCTCAGTCTTTGTCAGAAACAACATAAATGGGATTCCAGAAATCAGCGGAATCAATACATACAAGAACGGATAAAGCACCGGAATTGCATTGAGCATACCTACAACGAAAAAGAATACGATGTAGATAGCGGTATAAATACCGACATTGATAAGGTCTTTCGCTTTGAGCTTTTTATTTGTTTCCATTTTAGAGAACCCTCCTTAAAATTTGTTGTTTATCTATTTGACTGCTGCAAAACAGTACAAATCCTGTTTAGTTGCCGGCATTCAGCTTCCAGCCGATTGTCTCCTTGCGCCCAAGTACAAAATCAGCATAAATGCCCTGCTGTTTAATCAAATCGTCATGTTTACCCTGCTGCACGATTTTTCCGTTATCCACCACCAGTATCTGGTCTGCATTCCGCACAGTTTTCAGCCTGTGTGCAATCATAATGATTGTTTTATCCTTTGTCAGTTCCTCAATGGCTTTCTGCAGGCGATCCTCGTTCTCAGGGTCTACATTTGCAGTTGCTTCATCTAAAATAACGATAGGTGCATCTTTTAACATAGCCCTTGCAATGCTGAGCCTTTGCTTTTCACCTCCGGAAAGAGAAGCTCCGCCCTCACCGATAACCGTATTGTAACCGTCAGGAAGCGCCTCGATAAAATCATCACAGCAGGCTCTTTTTGCTGCCGCAACAACTTCGGCATGGGTAGCCTCCGGTCTGCCAAACTTAATGTTATTTTCAATCGTATCTGCAAAAAGATAGACATTCTGGAACACCATGCTAATCTGCTCCATCAGGGATTCCAGCGTGTAATCCCTCACATCTTTTCCGCCAATTTTAACCGAGCCGCTATTTACATCCCAAAACCGGGCAATCAGGTTACAAAGCGTTGTTTTGCCGGAACCAGAGGGACCGATCACTGCGGTAGTGGTTTTGTCTGGAATCTGCAAGTTGATTCCATGAAGAATTTCTTTGCTTTCATAGGAGAAATGCACATCATCAAATACAATGTCATGTTTCTTCACAGCAAGTGCTTTGCCGCTTTCGTCCATCTGCTCCATGTCCTCTGTCTGTAATGTTCTTTCGATGCTACTGTCTGCCAGACGCAGCATGGAAATACCCATTCCGAACAGCTTGATCTGCCCAAACACCAGAAATGACATAATAATCACCATCAAAGTATTAACTAATGTCATTGTTCCATTTATCCAGAACACAACCGCTGCCAGCATCATGCCGATACCCGCAATCTGCAATACAAGCTCCTGAAAAATCGTGTAAGGCGTCATAAGCTGCTCCATACCAAGATTGCTTTTCCGGTTATATTCCAGCGCATCCTGAAGATTTTTATCGCCCCGCCCACTCAGGTTAAAAGACTTGATAACGCCCATTCCCTG
>OLWM01001067.1_pt1 | contig 11083 bp, 8 predicted proteins | sample 1644141 | NCBI WGS metagenome assembly OLWM01 (sample SAMEA103958150, study PRJEB25191) | human gut metagenome | biome: human-associated habitat [ENVO:00009003]; feature: intestine environment [ENVO:2100002]; material: feces | place: Germany | collected 2013/2015
CTTGCAATCAGTTTGGAAATCAGGCACCGGGCACCAACGAGGAGATCGTGTCATTTTGTGATGCAAAGTTTGGAATCACATTCAAGCACTATGCAAAAATTGATGTGAACGGCGCAGATGCTCATCCACTGTATCAGTTTTTGAAGGAGCAGAAAGGGTTTGCAGGTTTTGATCAGGACAATCCGCTGACACCAATGCTTGAAAGTATGCTGACAAGAACACGGCCGGACTATATGGAGAGCGCAGATATCAAATGGAACTTTACAAAATTTTTAATTGACCGGAATGGCAACGTGGTAGAACGGTTTGAGCCGACAGCGGATATGGATGTGGTAGAGGAAAAAATCAGAGAAATTCTATAATGTTGTAAAAACAACGGAAATTCTGCTCCCAATTGCGTATAGTAAAGATACAAAAAAAGGAAACTATATATGAAAATAAATCGCACAGTATCATTGCCAAAAGGAGCGTAGGAAGTATGAATAGAGAAGAGCAGATCGCAAATGCTGAAAAAGCAACGGTGGATTCGATCCGGGAACAGAGATTTGCAAAGACAGCGGAGCTTGTGAAGATTCCGGGGCATCCACTTCACACATTTACGTTGGAGAACGAAGCACTTGCCAAAACGATTAAAAAATGCAGGGAAGCATTAAAGAGCGGGCATGTAGAGTACAAGCTTATAGAAGAAGTCCGGCAGCTTGCAATCCATTATGCCAAAAAGGGAGATCTTCTTTATCCGCATTTAAAGGTAAAGTATGAGATCAGCGGTCCGTCGGATGTTATGTGGACGGTGGATGATGAGATACGGGATGAATTTGCTGCGCTGGCGAAAAAAGCGGATTCACAGGATGATGAGTGGAAAAAACGTTTCGAGGCGGCACTCACAAGAGCAGACGAGATGATCTATAAAGAAGCCAATATTCTTTTTCCAAATTGTGCATTGTCTTGGTGTAGAAAACGGAGTCTGGGAGGACGCAGAGAAGGCACAGGACGTAAAGACGCCGTCCATCAGTCAGGATGAGATTGTCATGGCAGGCGGTCACATGACCGTGGAGCAGTTGACAGCAATGCTGAATACCATCCCACTGGAGATTTCGTTTGTGGACACAGACAATATCAACCGCTTTTTTAACCTTTGCAATAATATCATAATCAACCTTGCCGGAATACATTTGCATTCTGGTTCTTCCGTGTACGGTTATGGCGGCTGCACCGTTTTTTTCTGCAATTTTTGCAAGTTCAACTGCGGTTATGTTTTCATCATCCCAGCCTTTTCGTATTTTTACCGTTACGGGAATATCAACAGCTTTGCTGACTGCTTTTATTATCTCACCTGCCAAAAGCGGATTTTTCATAAGGCTTGCACCGCCGCCGTTCATAGCGATTTTGGGTGCCGGGCAACCCATATTTATGTCAATAATATTTGGGTGATATTTTATGCACATTTTTGCCGCCTGTGCCATTATTTCAGGGTTGTCACCGAAAATTTGCACACCTGCGGGGTTTTCAATTTCGCCAAGGGTTAAAAGCTCGCCGCTTTTTTTATCCCCCATGGTAAGCCCTTTTGATGATACCATTTCGCTTACCGTGTAGCCTGCACCGTAATTTATGCAAAGTTCACGAAAGGCTCTGTCGGCAATGCCTGCCATTGGTGCTAAAAATACATTGTTTTCAAATTCAACATCTTTTATTTTCATATTTATTACCTTATTTGTATTACTTGCAACTAATATATCACAATATCAATTGTAAATCAATTAAATATATGATATAATATTATGATTTTAAATAAAGGAATTGAACTTATGAAGCTTCTTGTTTTAGACGGAAACAGCATTGTAAACCGTGCTTTTTACGGAATAAAATTATTAACAACCAAAAGCGGAGAATATACCAATGCAATTTACGGTTTTTTAAATATTCTTTTAAAGCTTGAAGATATTTGCACACCTGACGCGGTGGCAGTTGCGTTTGATGTGCATGCACCTACTTTCAGGCATAAAATGTATGATGAATATAAAGCAGGCAGAAAGGGTATGCCTGATGAACTTCGCTCTCAAATGCCGGTGTTAAAAGAAATACTCAATTCTCTCGGTATCAAAACGATTGAAAAAGAGGGCTGGGAAGCTGACGATATTTTAGGTACGCTTGCTTTCGCTTGCAGAAATAACGGTGACGAGTGTTTTATCGCAACGGGTGACCGTGACTCGCTTCAGCTTGCGCACGGCGGTGTTAAGGTTTTGCTTGCAAGAACTAAAATGGGGCAGGCGGTAACAGATATTTATGATGAAAAAGCGATTGATGAAGAATACGGTATTACACCGCAGGAGCTTATTCAGGTAAAGGCACTTCAGGGGGATGCATCCGATAATATTCCGGGTGTTGCGGGAATAGGTCCAAAGGGTGCAGGCGACCTCATTCAGAGATATCACACGGTTGAGTATATCTATGACCATCTTGATGAACTTGAAATCAAGGACGGTGTGCGTAAAAAGCTGACTGCGTCAAAGGAAAATGCAATTCTCAGCCGTATGCTCGGTGAAATAAACTGCAACGCTCCTGTTGACACAAGTGTCAAAAATTATGTTGTAGATATGAAAGATGCCGATGAATGTGCCGGATTTATGGCGAAACTTGAACTGTTTTCTTTAATAGAAAAATACGGCATCAAGGCTGACAAAAATGCAAAGCCCGAAAAGGTTGAGAAAAATTCGCTTGAGGTTGTGTCTGATTTTGATGAAAATGAACTTTTAAAAAATGTTAAGTCAGAGAAAAAGCTCTATCTCAACTTTGAAACAGAGAATAAAGAATTAAAATCCTTTGCCGTACTTTTTGACGGCAAGGTGTATATAAGCACGGATGAAGAGCTTTTTGTTAAGTTTATTGCCGACAGTGAACTTGAAAAGTACACAAGAAACATCAAAACGCTCTACGCTTATGCCGATGAGAAAAATATTGATGTTGAAAATATTGTGTTTGATATTGAGCTTGCGGCATATCTGATTGAACCGTCGTCAAAGGATTATTCGGACAAAAATCTTTGTGCCTCTTACGAAATCGCTCTGCCTGTCTGCACTGATGAGCAGAATGAAAAATACGAGGCATTTGCCTGTTACGCAGAATTGTGCGAAAAACTCGGAGATAAAATCAAGGCTCACGGTCAGGAAAAGTTGTTAAGTGAAATTGAAATTCCGCTTGCAAAGGTGCTTGCAAGAATGGAAAATATCGGTGTCTGTGTTGACCGACAGGGCATTGAAAGCTACGGCGAAATGCTTTCTGCACAGATTAAGGAGCTTGAAACCGCAATTTACGAAAGTGCGGGCTGTGAGTTTAACATCAATTCTCCGAAACAGCTTGGCGTAGTTTTATTTGAAAACCTCGGACTCCCTTGCAAAAAGAAAACGAAGAGCGGTTACAGCACAAATGCAGAGGTGCTTGAAAGCCTGAGGTATGAACATCCCGTTGTTGAAATGGTGCTGAGATACAGAACGCTCTCAAAGCTGAATTCAACCTACTGCGAGGGACTTTTAAAGGTCATTGCAGATGACGGTAGAATCCATTCAAATTTCAATCAGACCGAAACAAGAACAGGCAGAATCAGCTCAACAGAGCCGAATCTCCAGAATATCCCCGTAAGAACCGAGCTTGGCAGAGAGATGAGAAAGTTTTTCTGTGCAAGAGAGGGCTGGGCGCTTGTTGACGCTGACTATTCGCAGATTGAACTCCGTGTGCTTGCCCATATTTCGGGTGACAAAAATATGATTAAAGCGTTCAAGGATAACGAAGATATCCACGCAATCACAGCGTCACAGGTGTTCAATATGCCGCTTGATATGGTAACTCCGATTATGAGAAGCCGTGCAAAGGCGGTTAACTTCGGTATTGTTTACGGAATCGGCGCATTTTCACTTGCAAAGGATATCGGTGTTTCAAATAAAGAGGCAAAGCACTACATTGAAAGCTATCTTGCCCATTACAGCGGTGTTGACAGCTATATGAAAAATGTTGTTGAAAAGGCGAACGCTGACGGCTATGTTGAAACGATGTTCGGCAGAAGAAGAAATCTTCCCGAACTCACCTCGAGCAAGCATATGATCCGTGCATTCGGCGAGAGAGTTGCAAGAAATATGCCTATTCAGGGCACAGCCGCAGACATTATCAAAATTGCAATGATTAAGGTTGACGAGCGAATGAAAGCCGAAAATCTCCGTGCAAGGCTTGTGTTGCAGGTTCACGATGAACTTATTGTCGAAGCTCCACAGGATGAGAGCATGAGAGTTGCACTCATCGTTCAGGAAGAAATGGAAAACGCAGTTAAAATGAGCGTTCCGCTCACAGCTGATGCGGCAATCGGAAGGACTTGGTATGATGCAAAAGGATAACAGAACGATTGCCTTTGTATGCACGGGCAACACCTGTCGCAGTCCCATGGCAGAGGCAATTTTTAATGATATGGCAGAGAAAAACGGTGTTTGCGTCAGGGCGGAAAGCTTTGGCATTGCGACCTCAACGGGACTTCCTGTGTCGGAAAATTCCGTGATTGCCTGTAAGGAAATCGGAATTAACCTTTCGGGCAAAGCTTCAACAGCCGTGGCTGATGCCGGCATTGAAAAATACGAAAAATTTTACTGTATGTCGCAAAGTCACGCAAAAATGTTGATGCAGTTTTTTCTTGTACAGCCCGAAAAAATCGCCGTGCTCGGTATAAGCGATCCCTACGGCGGCGACATTGAGGTGTACAGACATTGCCGTGATGAAATTGTTAATTCTGTAAAGGAAATATTGAAAGCGTATGAAAATTGACAGAATGACCGAAAATCAGCTTGAGGCGGTTGCACAGCTTGAACAGCGGTGTTTTTCACATCCGTGGTCGTTTAACAGCCTTGAAGAAGAACTGAACAACGAAACCTCGCTGTTTTTTACCGCAACGGAAGACAATGCCGTTGTCGGATATATAGGAATGAGTGTTGTTGTTGATGAGGGTTACATTTTCAATGTTGCCGTTGACAGTACACACAGAAATCGGGGAATAGGTTCGGCGCTTGTTGAAACGCTTGTGACCTATGCCAAGAAAAATAACCTTTGCTTTCTCACTCTTGAGGTTCGTGAAAGTAACGGGAACGCCCGTTCTCTCTATGAAAAATTCGGATTCATCAAGGTGGGAGAGAGGAAAAATTACTACTCCTCTCCAACCGAAAACGCTGTTTTAATGACACGCTGTTTTTGACACATATATGTAATAAAACATTATATTAACGATATTACGGAACTTCATCATAAATGTTTCGTAGTGAAAGGAAAATTATGAAGATACTCGCAATAGAATCGTCCTGTGACGAAACTGCGGCAGCGGTTGTTGAGGACGGCAGAAACATAATATCCTCGGTGGTTGCTTCTCAGGTTGAGGAACACAAGCTTTACGGCGGAGTTGTTCCCGAAATCGCATCACGCCGTCACGCAGAGGCAATTGTTCCTGTTGTAAGACAGGCTCTTGAAGATGCAGACTGTAGGCTTTCCGACATTGACGCAATCGGTGTTACATATGCCCCCGGACTTATCGGAGCGTTGCTTGTGGGAGTGAATTTTGCAAAAGGACTTTCACTTGCAACAGGAATTCCGCTTGTTCCTGTTCACCATCTTCGTTCACACATTGCGTCAAATTATATTTCAAATAAAGAATTAAAACCGCCGTTCCTTTGCCTTGTTGTGTCAGGCGGTCACAGCCATATTGTTATGGTTGAGGACTACACAAAGATGAAAATTATCGGCAAAACCCGTGATGATGCCGCAGGCGAGGCTTTTGACAAAGCCGCAAGGACAATGGGAATGCCGTATCCGGGCGGAATTGAAATGGACAGAGTTGCGGAAAACGGCAATCCGTTTGCATTCAAGCTTCCTCGTCCCGCAGTTCACGATGCACCGTATGATTTCAGCTTTTCGGGACTTAAAACAGCCGTAATCAACCTCATTCACAATTCGGCACAAAAGGGTGTTGAGCTTAACAAAGCCGATGTCTGTGCATCATTCCGCTATGCTGTTGTCGATTGCCTTGTTACAAACTTTATCAAGGCGGCTGAAGACTTGGGACAGAAAAAGCTTGTAATCGCAGGCGGTGTTTCGGCAAATTCACTTCTCAGAAGAACCCTTGCAGAAGAGTGTAAAAAGCGTGATTGGGAAATGTATATGCCCGAAAAATCTCTTTGCGGTGATAATGCCGCCATGGTCGGTTCACAGGGATATTACGAGTTTCTTAGCGGAAATATTGCAGGAACAGACCTCAATGCTTTTGCTACAATGAGCATTGAAAAAGGCTGATTTATTCGCAAATAATCACTAAAACACTTGCTATTTTATCAAGAATATACTAAAATAGTGTTAATAAACCGAAAGGACGATTTAAAATGAGCAATCCTATTGTTACTTTTGAAATGGAAAACGGAAAAACAATCAAAGCGGAGCTTTATCCCGAAATTGCTCCGAATACTGTAAATAATTTTCTCAGCCTTGTAAACAAGGGTTACTATGACGGTCTTACATTTCACCGTGTAATCTACGGTTTCATGATTCAGGGCGGTTGCCCCGAAGGCACGGGTATGGGCGGTCCCGGATATTCAATCAAGGGCGAATTTGCCGTGAACGGCTTTGAAAACAATCTCAAGCATACAGAGGGTGTTCTCTCAATGGCTCGCTCAATGATGCCCGACTCCGCAGGCTCGCAGTTCTTCATTATGCACAAAAACGCTCCGCACCTTGACGGTCAGTATGCCGCATTCGGTAAGGTAATTGAGGGTATGAATGTTGTCAATGAAATTGCAGAGTGTGACACAGACTATTCCGACAAGCCTCTTGATCCTCAGATTATGGCAAAGGTTACAGCCGAAACTTTTGGTGTTGACTATCCCGAGCCTGAAAAATGCTGATGTTAAGAAAGGAATTTTAAAATGAATGTTTTGCTTGCAGGCGGCGCCGGATATATCGGCTCGCACACTTGTGTTGAACTCATCAACGCAGGTCACGATGTTGTAATTGCAGATAATTTTTCAAACAGCTGTCCCGTAGCGGTTGAAAGAGTTGAAGAGCTGACAGGCAGAAAAATTCCGCTCTATGAGGCCGATGTATGTGACAGAGATGCCGTTGAAAAGATTTTTTCGGAGAATAAGATTGATGCGGTAATTCACTTTGCAGGTCTTAAAGCAGTAGGCGAAAGCTGTGAAAAGCCTGTTGAATATTACCGTAACAACATTGATTCAACGCTCACATTGCTTGAAGTGATGAAAAAACATGGTGTGAATAACTTTATTTTCAGCTCAAGTGCTACGGTTTACGGTACTCCGGAAACTGTTCCGCTTGTTGAAACAATACCAAAGGGTTCTCCTACAAATCCGTATGGCTGGACAAAGTTTATGATGGAACAAATTCTTACAGACACCGCAAACGCAAATCCCGATATGTCTGTTGTTCTTCTTCGTTACTTTAACCCAATCGGCGCTCACGAAAGCGGCAGAATCGGTGAAGATCCTAACGGAATCCCGAATAACCTTATGCCGTACATAACACAGGTTGCCGCCGGCAGACTCAAGTGTCTCGGTGTTTTCGGCAACGATTATCCTACGCATGACGGCACGGGTGTGCGTGACTATATCCATGTTGTTGACCTTGCAAAAGGTCATGTAAAGGCTATTGAATATTCCGCAGAGCACAAGGGAACCGAGATTTTTAATCTCGGAACAGGTGTGGGCTACAGCGTTCTTGATATTGTAAAGGCTTTTGAAAAGGCAAATTCGATTGAAATTCCTTATGTTATAAAGCCACGCCGAGCAGGCGACATTGCAGAATGCTTTGCCGACGCAACAAAAGCCAAGAAAATACTTGGATGGATTGCCGAGAAAAGTCTTGAGGATATGTGCCGTGACAGTTGGAACTGGCAATCTCACAATGTGAATGGTTACAAATAACAAATAAATGATATTTTATTTGTGCATTCCTACAAAAAAACAATATTTTGTCAAATAATCAGTCAGCAAGAGTTTTTAGCATTGACTTTTGGTGGTTGATTGTTGTATAATTAAACTGCTTATAGAAGCATTATCACATAAGGAGGAAAAGAAAATGTTCAAAAAAGCACTTAGCCTTTTACTGTCTATGATGCTTGTTGTGACATCACTCGTTGCAACTGTAGTGAGCGTTTCTGCTGCCGGCGATTCATATTTCGTATCCGGTTCTGAAGAACTCACAGGTTACAAGTGGGCTGAGACTGAAGCAACTTGCGGAGATAATGTAATGACAGAAAACGGCGATGGTAACTACGAAAAAGTATTTACCAACGTAGCAGTCGGCAACGGCTACCAGTTCAAGATCGTTAAAAACGATAAAGAGTGGATTGGTGTAGGCGATACCGGCAATGACAACTTCACATTCAATGTAACAAAGGAATGTGATGTAACAGTAACTTACAACCCTACAACAAATGAAATCACTGCAACAGGTGAAGGTGTTGTAATTCCGAAAGAACTTGTTGTTGACCACATTACAGTCGTTGGTAACGGTGAAGATGCATGGCTCAACGGTAAGGACTGGAAGGTAGATGCTGAAGCTAACTACATGACAGAAACATCTGAGGGTTCAAAGGTTTACCAGATTAAGTTTGAGAGCCTTGACGCTTATGAGAACTATCAGTTCAAGTTTGCTGCCAACGGTTCATGGGCAGATAACTGGGGCCTTCCTGAGCAGGGCACAGCTCCTCTCAATGAGTGGTTTGACCTTACATACAACGGTCAGAACATGATCATTGATACAGATGCAGCTGGTTACGAAGACGGTTATGACATCGTTCTTACACTTGACCTTTCAAACTTTAACTATGCTACAAAGCAGGGTGCAAAGGGTAAGGTTGACATCGTTACTGATGCAGAGCCTACAACAGTAGCAGAGCCTACAACAGTAGAGCCTACAACTGCAGCTCCTGCAAAGGGTCTCACAGTTACAGCTACTTCAAACCTCTTCACTGAGAAGCAGGTTATTCTCAGCGCAGATAAGAAGACTGTAAAGGTTACATACATGTTCCAGTCTAAGGATAAGGACATGTTGGACTTCCAGTGGGATATGAACTACGATGCAAATGTACTCAAGCCAACAGCTAACACAACCAGAGCTAAATCATTTGAATATCCAAAGATTGGTAGTTATGTTTGGAATGCTCTTCCGGGTGTAATTAAAGCTAACGGTAATACACTCAGCCTTTATGACACAACATCAAAGGAAATCGTATTTGCTTCTGCTGAGTTTGAAGTAATTGATCCTGAGGCTACAGCAACTACTGTTAATCTTGATGTACAGGTACTTCGTCTTTCAAAGGTTGATCCTGCAACAGACATGGAAATCGGCGATGAAGAAGTTTCGGTTGCTGACAAGTCAATCGTTGACCAGGAAGTATTTGATAAGTATGTTGTAGCTAATAATACTGTAACAGATCCCGACGGTTCAGAAGAGCCTACAACAGAAGAGCCTACAACAGCTCCTGCTGCCGATACTACATATGTAGTTGCCGGTACAACAAATCTTACAGGCTACGAATGGGTTGGTACACCTGATGCAGCTCCTGAAAATGTTATGACAGCTGACGGTAGCGTATTCACAAAGACATTCTCTGCTGTTCCTGCCGGTAAAAACTATCAGCTCAAGGTTGTTGCAAACACAGGCGACGAGCAGAAGTGGATCGGTCTTGACGGTACAGATAACAATGTAACTTTCGATGTAGAAACAGCTTGTGATGTTACTGTAACATTCGATCCTGCTACAAACAAGATTACTGTAACAGGTGACGGCGTTAAAATGGTAACAGACCTTGAAGTTAACAGTATTACAGTTGTTGGTAACGGTGAAGACAACTGGCTCAACGGTGTAGCATGGGGTGTTGACGCTGAAGTTAACCACATGACTCAGGTTTCTGACAAGGTATATCAGATTAAGTATGAAAATATTGAATCTGCAGACGATGCTTATCAGTTCAAGTTTGCTGCAAACGATGATTGGGCAGCTAGCTGGGGTCTTCCCGAGCAGAGCGCAACTCCTATAGGCGAAGAATTTGACCTTACATTCAATGGTCAGAATATGCTTCTTAACACAGTTTCTGCAGGTTTTGAAGAAGATTCACTCGTTGATGTAACAATCACACTCGACATTACAAACTTTGATTATTCAACACGTTCAGGCGCTAAGGCTACTGTTAAGGTTGAGCCTTCAACTCCTGCAGTTGATAATTTAACAATCAACGCTACATCTAATATTTGCCAGGCTAACGGTTCAGGCACATTTAATGTAGGCGACAAGGTATCAGTTTACTATCTCCTTGACACTAAGGACGCACAGCTTGAAGAAGTACAGTGGGCTCTTACATATGATAAGAACCTCCTTACACTTGATTCACTTACAATGCCTGAAATCGCTGACGGCATGGTAAATATGGATGATGTTTCAGGCAATGCTTCAAACCTTGCACTTTATGATTTTGCAGGCGGCAAGAAGCTTGTTGAGGCTGTGTTCACAGTTAACGGTACAGGTACAACAAATGTTGACCTCAATGTAGTTGATCTTACACTTGGTAAGCTCAATCCTGCAACAGGCACAGTTGATGCTGATTCAGAATATGAAGCAGTAGTTAACGGCGACATGGCTAATGATCTCTTTGATCACATTAACTCAGACGCTAAGGTTGAGGCATATGTTGAGCCTACAACAACAGAGCCTGCTACAACAGAGCCTACAACAGTAGAGCCTACAACAACAGAGCCTGCTACAACAGAGCCTGCTACAACAGAGCCTGTTACAACAGAGCCTGCTACAGAGCCTACAGACGCTCCTACAACAGAGCCTACAACAACAGAGCCTGCTACAGAGCCTACAGATGCTCCTGCAACAGATGCTCCGGCTACAGTAGCTCCTACTACACCTGATGCTACATCTGCTACACAGGCTGCAACAAAGGGTCAGTCAACAGCTGACACAGCTACTTCTGACACACCGGCTAACGGCACAAGCAGCAACGCAGTACAGACAGGTAATGCTTCTATGGCAGTAGTTATCC
>OLWM01001084.1_pt1 | contig 10909 bp, 5 predicted proteins | sample 1644141 | NCBI WGS metagenome assembly OLWM01 (sample SAMEA103958150, study PRJEB25191) | human gut metagenome | biome: human-associated habitat [ENVO:00009003]; feature: intestine environment [ENVO:2100002]; material: feces | place: Germany | collected 2013/2015
ATAAAACAGTGCTGATTGTAACCTTTGTTTTGCTCATATCCGAATAAGTCAGGAGGCATTTTTGATTGTTTCTAAAAAGATTATTGGCAGGAGTAATGACAGCTATGATGATTACAGGAATGTGTGCGGCTGATGTTTCGGCAGCGGAAAAGAAAACTGTAACAGATTATCAGGCATATGCTGCAAATCTGGATAAGTCGGCATATTCAGGTAATGATTTGGGGGCTTCTTACTCAAAAAAGGCAACTACCTTCAAGGTATGGTCGCCTAATGCGGCGTCTGTTCGTGTGAATATTTTTGAACACGGCAGTGATAATGAGGGAGATGCAGGTTCTATAATGTCAAGAGCCATGTCGCTTGACAAAACAACGGGCGTGTGGTCTGTTACAATTAACGGTGACCTGCTTAACAAATATTATACCTACTCGGTAACACACGGAAAAACTACCAAGGAAACAGCCGATGTCTATGCAAAGGCGTGCGGTGTGAACGGTCAACGCTCAATGGTTGTCGATTTAAGCACAACCAATCCCGAGGGTTGGGAAAATGATAAGCATGTGCTTGTACAGAATCAGACTGATGCGTCGGTCTGGGAAATTTCTGTAGCAGACTTTTCATCATCCGAATCAAGCGGCGTGAGTGAGGCTAACCGTGGCAAGTACCTTGCTTTTACCGAAGAAGGTACAACAGTCAACGGTGTTCAGGGTGCATCATCAACCTGCGTTGACTATCTGAAAAAGCTCGGCGTTAAGTATGTTCAGATTATGCCGTTCTATGATTTCGGTTCTGTTGACGAGAGCAAGAACATTATGGACCAGTACAACTGGGGCTACGATCCCGTCAACTACAACTGCCCCGAGGGTTCTTATTCAACAAATCCTAAAAAGGGTGAAGTGAGAATCAAGGAATGTAAGCAGATGATTCAGGCACTTCATAATGCCGGAATCGGTGTAATTATGGATGTTGTCTATAACCACACCTACACCTCTGATTCTTGGCTTCAGAGAACAGTTCCGAATTATTACTACAGAATGAACAATGACGGAACTTTCTCAAACGGTTCGGGCTGTTCAAACGATACAGCAAGCGAACATCTTATGTTCAGAAAGTATATGATTGATTCCGTTACATATTGGGCAAGCGAATATCACATTGACGGTTTCCGCTTTGACCTTATGGGACTTCATGATGTAACAACTATGAATTCAATTCGTACCGCACTTGACAATCTTTATGCAGACGGCAGCGGCAGTCAGATTCTTATGTACGGTGAGGCGTGGGATATGGCAACCAATTGTGACGAAGGCACAGTATTGGCAAGTCAGAAAAATCTCAAGCAGTTGAGCGACCGCATCGGTGCGTTTGATGATACAATCCGTGATGCAATCAAGGGCAGTACAGGTGGTACGGACGGTGCTTTTGTTCAGAAAGGTTCACGCAGAGCCAACCTGAAAACAGGCATAGCAGGCCAGAGTGACACAACAACAGGCTGGGCAAATGTTCCGTCACAATGCGTAACATATGCATCATGTCACGATAACCTTTGTCTTTACGATAAGCTTGTCGGCTCTGTTTACGGTGCCGACGGTAAATATCGCAAAAGATATGAAGATCTTGTTGCAATGAACAAGCTTTCTGCGGCAATTGTTATTACTTCACAGGGTATTCCGTTCTCACTCGGCGGTGAGGAGTTTTGTCGCAGTAAAGACGGTGATGAAAACAGCTATGCGTCAAGCAGAAAAGAAAATATGCTTGACTGGGAAAATGTCGATCTCTATTCAGATGTAATTGAATATTACAGAGGTCTTTATAAAATCCGTGACGCTTTTGCGGCATTCTCGGATTCTACTGCTGCAACAGCCAACAGCCTTACATATCTTTCTGATGTTCCAAAGGGTGTTATGGGTTACACAATAAATAACACCGAGAGCGGAAAATGGAGTCAGATGTGCGTAATCTTCAACGGCTCTGATTCTGCACAGAATGTTACCGCAAAAGGCGACTGGGTTGTTCTTGCAGATAACAAGACAGCCGGACTTCGCAACATAAAGAATGTTACAAACAGCGTAAAGGTTGAAGCTCATTCAGCCGTTATTATGGTTGATACAAAGAGCTATGATTCTGCGGGAATTATGGATGATGAGGGCGCTGTTGTCATTGATTATTATGACAACAAAACCGAAAAACTCATCAAGTCACAGACGCTCACAGGCGAACTCGGTACAAGCTATGATGTGACAAATCTTGCGTCAACTCTTAATTATGATGTTAAGAAAACCGACGGTGAAATCAAAGGTGTGTTCACGGATCAGGTAGGTCATGCAAAGGTTTATGTTGAAGAATATGACGGTGAGATATCAACGGTTACCGTAAAGTTTGTTGACGAAACAAATAATACGGAAATTGAAGATTCTTTTCTTGTAAAAAACAGAAAGGGCGAGCAGTATTATACTCCCGACCTTCCGTCAATTAAAAATTACAAGCTTGTTCTTGACGACCTCCCGACAAACGGTGCAGGCAAGCTTGATTCCGCAAGCAAGACCGTTACATACAAATATACCCGTGTAACTGATGATGAGGATAAGACTGTTTGCAGAGTCAATGCCATTTATATGGACGATTCGGGTAAAATTCTTGATACAAAGACAATCACAGGTGTTGAAGGACAGGCTTATTCACTCTCTCAAAATACATATGAGGAAAAAGATCTTGTAAGCGTTCCCGAAAAGGCAAACGGAACATTTAAATCGGGCGAAATCAATGTAGTGTTCAGCTACTCGTCAAATCCCGATCCGCTCAAGCAGATGCTTCCGTTTGTGTATGTCGGCACCGGTCTTATAATTGCTCTGTGTGCGGCGTCGGTTATTTATTCTTCAAACAAGCGTAAAAAACGCATTATGGCAGAGCTTGATATTGAAGAAGATTAATTAAAGGTAGTTATTTCCGTATGCTGACGGAATAGATTATAAGAATTAATAAGGAGGAATATTATCTATGAGAACTACGAAGAAAATTGTTTCTGCAGTTCTTGCAGCGTGCATGCTTGCCTCAACAGCGGTTGTATCAAGCTTTGCCGCAACAGCCGATGACAGTTCGGCAGTTTCAAGCGACTACGCAAGGGACAATTCTTACACAAAGGCTGCTGAAGATATTGACGCTCAGTATGCTTACTCCGGCAATGATCTTGGTGTTACTTACACAAAAGATGCTACAACATTCAAGGTTTGGTCACCGACAGCAACCGGTGTTAAGCTCAATATCTTTACAAAAGGTTCGGATGACGAGCAGGGTGCATCTAAAGTTGCCAGCTACACACTTGAAAAAATGCTCGTTGACGGTGAGTGGAACGGCGTTTGGACGATTACACTCGTCGGCGAATGGAAGGATTATTATTACACATACTCAGTCACAACAACAGACACAACACACATCGGTTCAGATGCAACAAAGACTTATGAAACACAGGATGTATACTCAACGGCAACAGGCGTAAACGGCAAGCGCTCAATGATTGTTGATCTTGACGAGACAGATCCTGAGGGTTGGTCAAACGATAACCATGTTCTTCTTGACAAATCAACAAAGTCATCAGTATGGGAACTCCATATCAAGGACTTTTCTTATGACAAGGCCTCGGGCGTAAGCGACGCTAACAGAGGCAAGTACCTTGCTTTCACAGAATCAGGTACAACTCTTAACGGCGAGGGCAAGGTTTCAACCTGTATTGATTACCTCAAGGAACTCGGTGTAACAACAGTACAGCTTAACCCGTTCTATGACTTCCAGTCAGTAAATGAGGCAGGCGATGATTCTCAGTTTAACTGGGGTTATGATCCGGTAAACTACAATGTTCCGGAGGGCTCGTATTCTTCAAATCCGTATGACGGTAAAGTAAGAATCAAAGAGTGCAAGGAAATGATCAAGGCTCTCCATGACGCCGGCATTTCTGTTGTAATGGATGTTGTTTACAACCATACTTATTCAACTGATTCATGCTTCCAGTACACAGTTCCTAACTACTACTACAGAATGAAAACAACAGGCGCATTCTCAGACGGTTCTGGTTGCGGCAACGAAGGTGCAACAGAGCGTGCAATGTACAGACAGTATGTTATTGATTCACTCAAGTATTGGGTAAACGAATACCATGTTGACGGCTTCCGTTTTGACCTTATGGGTCTTATGGATGTTGAAACAATGAATATGGCAAGAGAAGCGCTTGACCAAATTGACCCACGAATCACAATGTGGGGTGAAGGCTGGGCCGGCGGTGACTCCTACCACCCGACTAACACTTGCTCAGGCACAAAATTCTATCCTGCAACACAGGCTAATGCGTCAAGACTCAGCGACAGAATCGCTATTTTCAATGACGGCATCCGTGACGGTATAAAGGGAAGTGCAATGGAAATCAACGATGTTGGTTTTATACAGGGCTCAAAGTCATCCGCAAAGGGTGTAAGCTACGGTGTTCGTGCCAACAGCTCAGGTACATACAAGTGGAAGGCTCAGGCTCCTTCACAGTGCGTAACCTATGATGCGTGTCACGATAACGCAACACTTTACGATCAGATTATTGCGTCAACAGGTCTGGCAGACTACGGAGAGAGAAATTCCGAGGCTGTTAAGATGAACAGGCTTGCAAGTGCAATTATCTACACATCACAGGGTATTTCATTCACACTTGCCGGTGAAGAAATGGCTCGTTCAAAAGACGGTGACACAAACAGCTACAAGTCGGCAGCCGACCTTAATATGATTAAATGGCAGAATGTTGTTGACTATGCCGATGTAGTTTCTTACTACAAGGGTATGATGCAGATTAAGTCAGCATTCTCGCCTCTCACAGCTATGGATAATTCATATGCTGACAAATACACATTCACAAAAAAGGTTTCTGCTTCAACAAATCAGATTTCATTCACAATTCAGAACGATGTTGAGGGTGAATGGAACAAGATGGCTGTTATTTATAACAATGCAACCACAGCTGCAGATGTAACCCTTTCGGATACATCCGTAACAGATTGGGTTGTTATCGCTAACGGTGAAACAGCAGGTCTTGACTCACTCGGCGAGGTGACAGGCTCAACATTCACAGTTCCTGCTCGTTCGGCTATCGTAGCTGTTGACAAGGCAGGCTATGAGTCGGCAGGCATCCAATCTTCAAACGGTAAGGTTAAGGTTAACTATGTTTACGAAGCAACAGGCGAAAAGCTTGAAGATTCTGTAATCCTTCAGGGTCCTGTAGGCTCAGGTTATGTAACAGTTCCGAGTGCAGTTATTCCCGATACATACATCGTAAGTCGTATTGGCGGAAATGCAGAAGGTAAATATACTTCCGATATGCAGGAGGTTACATACTACTACACAGACTACATTCCTGAATCACTCAAGAACGCTGACTTCAACGGTGACGGTGAAATTAATGTAATTGACGCTACACTTCTTCAGAAGTATATTGCAAAGCTTGAAACTCCTACAGTTGATGAATCAGTTCTTGACCTAAACTATGACGGTACTTTCAACATTGAAGATTCAACAATGATAATGAAGTATGTTGCTAGCATTCCTGTATCTTCCGGTAAAGTAACAGTAAACTACTACTACACAGACGCTGACGGAAAACAGCAGAAGCTCACTGATTCAATCGTATTCGCAGGCAGAGCAGGCAGCACATATAAGTCAACTGCATTCAAGGTTGTTGGCTACGCTGTTGATCCGGACAGAATGCCGGAAAATCAGTCTGGCTTAATTCCTTACGGTGAGTCTGAGGTAAACTACTACTACATCGCTTCAAGCCTTGATATCAAACTTCACGTAAAGCACAACGGTTCACTTACATGGACGCCATACCTCTGGATATGGGGTTCAGACCTCAAGGGCAAAGACTCAGGCAACTTTATGTCAGAGTGGCCGGGTGATCCTATGACTAAAGGTGAAAACGGTTGGTTTGATTACGGCTTCACATATAAGGGAGCAGGTACATACAATGTAATTGTATCCGATAACGCTACTAACCAAACAATTGACTACAAGGGCTTTGTAGATAACGAAATGTGGATTGTAATTGATGACTCTGCTGTTATGGGCAGTACATACCTTACATTCTACACATAACCCTGATACTAACCCCAACGCTCCAATCGCTGAGCAGGTTACACTCGGTTAATCTTAAATCACAAACACAAATTGCAAAAGAGGGCTGACCTTAAACGGTCAGCCCTTTTAATCGCTAAAAAAGGTTATTATTGCTCTGTAACGGAAAACTCCCCGACAGTTTATAAAACTGTCGGGGAGTCATTGGTTTATCAGTTGTTGTTCATTCTGTAGCAGAGAGTCATAAGGCTGTCGCTGAGATGAACATTCTCTACCATAGTATCATTATAACGAGCATTTATATCATAGTGGCTGAAATTCCAGTAATTCTTGATTCCGTGTGAATAAAGCTTATCAAGAACATTTTCAACACAAACACGGGGAATGCACAAAAACGCTGTGTCAATATGATTTTTATTACAAAAATCGTCGAGTTCACTTTCGTTTTTAACTGTAATTCCGTTGAGCTTTGAACCGACTTTTTGTTCGTTGCTGTCAAAACAAGCGATAAGCTCAAAACCGAGTTTTTCAAAATTCATATGCATTGCAACGGCCTTACCAAGATTACCCGCACCGATAAGAATGGCCTTGTAATCGTTGTTAAGTCCCAGAATGTTCTTGATTTCCTCTTTCAGCTGACTTACGCTGTAACCGTAACCCTGCTGACCGAATCCGCCGAAGCAGTTAAGATCCTGCCTTACCTGTGAGGCGGTCACATTCATAATTTGTGCAAGCTTAGTTGAAGAAATTTTGTCAATGTTCTGGTCATTCAGTTCTGATAAAAAGCGGTAATATCTTGGCAAACGCCTGATAACCGACATTGAAATACTGTCATTCTTAGACATTACTCACTATGCTCCTTTAACTTTAAAATCAGAGAGATGCTGCAAGGCGCTCGTCAATAGCCTTGAGAAATTCTTCTGTGTTTACTTTCTTTTTGTTCTCAAGTGTCGAGATAGCGTAGAGATCGCCTGTCATAACGCCGTCCTCAATTGTCTTGATTGTTGCTGCCTCAAGCTTGTCTGCAAACTTTATAAGATCGTCAAGACCGTCAAGCTCGCCTCTTTTGCGGAGAGCGCCTGTCCATGCAAACAATGTTGCAACAGAGTTTGTGGAAGTTTCTTCGCCCTTGAGATACTTGTAGTAGTGGCGCTGAACTGTGCCGTGAGCAGCCTCGTATTCATAGATGCCGTCGGGAGAAACAAGCACGCTTGTCATCATTGCGAGCGAACCGAATGCAGTTGCAATCATATCACTCATAACATCACCGTCATAGTTCTTACAAGCCCACATATAACCGCCTTCACTTCTGATAACTCTTGCAACAGCGTCATCAATAAGTGTGTAGAAATATGTAATACCTGCGTTCTCAAACTTCTCTTTGTACTCATTCTCAAAGATTTCACTGAAGATGTCCTTGAATCTGTGGTCATAAATTTTGCTGATTGTATCCTTTGTAGCAAACCAAACATCAAGCTTCTGATCAAGTGCATAGTTAAAGCATGAACGGGCAAATGATGAGATACTCTTGTCAATGTTGTGCATACCCTGAATAATACCGTCAGTCTTAAAGTCAAAGATTGTGCTTCTTTCCTCGGTACCATCAGGCTTTGTAACGCAAAGCTCTGCCTTGCTTCCTGCCTCAACCTTCATCTCTGTGTTCTTATAAACATCTCCGTATGCGTGACGGGCAATGCAGATTGGCTTTTTCCATGTAGGAATGTAGGGAACAATGCCCTTAACAAGAATCGGGCTTCTGAATACCGTACCGTCAAGGATAGCACGAATCGTACCGTTAGGTGATTTCCACATACTCTTGAGGTTGTACTCAGTCATTCTTGCGGCATTAGGTGTGATTGTGGCACACTTAACGGCAACACCGTATTTCTTTGTTGCGTTGGCGCTGTCAACCGTAACCTGATCGTCTGTCTCGTTTCTGTGCTCAAGACCGAGGTCATAATATTCTGTTTTGAGGTCAACATAAGGTGTGATGAGAATGTCTTTAATCTGTTTCCAGATGACTCTTGTCATCTCGTCGCCGTCCATCTCTACGAGAGGAGTGACCATTTTAATTTTTTCCATATCAGCTGTTCTCCTTTGTGTAGTCAAGCAGACCGCCTGCAATGATAATGTTTCTTGTTCTGTCTGAAAGCTCACAGTCAGCAACAATTGTGTCGCCTGTTGTCTTGTTTACAACAGTAACCTGCTTGCCGTTTGCAATTTCGTCCTTAACATTCGGGAGTTCAAGCATATCGCCAAGCTTGATTTTATCATAATCTTCTGCGTTTACAAATGTAAGCGGAAGAATACCTGCATTGATAAGGTTGCTCTTGTGAATTCTTGCAAAGCTTTTTACGAGTACAGCCTTAACACCGAGGAAAAGGGGAGCGAGAGCCGCATGCTCACGGGATGAACCCTGACCGTAGTTTTCACCGCCGACAATAATGCTTTTGCCGAGTGTCTTTGCACGGGTTGGGAATTCCTTGTCGCATACTGTAAAGCAATGCTCTGAAATTTTCGGAATATTTGAACGGAGCGGAAGAATCTTTGCGCCTGCAGGCATAATATGGTCGGTTGTAATGTTGTCGCCGACCTTGAGTGAACATGACGCCTCGATAGAATCTGTGAGCGGATGAGTTTCGGGATAGCTCTTGATGTTAGGACCACGGAGAATTTCTACGCTGTCCATTTCTTCAACAGGAGCGGGATCAATAACCATATTGTCATTGATGAGGAATTTTTCGGGCATTTCAATCTCAGCAGCCGCACCAAGACATCTCGGGTCTGTAAATACGCCGTTGATTGCAGAAACAGCCGCAGTTTCCGGAGATACAAGATAAATCTGACCGTCTGCCGTTCCGCTTCTGCCCTCAAAGTTACGGTTGAATGTTCTGAGTGAGATACCGCCGCTGTTAGGTGACTGTCCCATACCGATACACGGACCGCAGGCACTTTCAAGGATTCTTGCACCTGCCGCAATCATATCACCGAGTGCGCCGTTGAGAGCGAGCATATTAAATACCTGCTTTGAACCCGGAGCAATTGCGAGCGATACATTGTCTGCAACCTTTTTGCCCTTGAGAATGTGAGCAACTCTCATAAGGTCAAGGTAGCTTGAGTTTGTACATGAACCGATACAAACCTGATCAATCGTCTTGCCCTCAAGCTCTTTGATTGGCTTAACATTGTCGGGTGAGTGAGGACAGGCTGCAAGCGGTTCAAGCTCTGAAAGGTTGATTTCGATAACCTCATCATAAACTGCATCGTCATCAGCTTTGAGTTCTGTATAATCTTCCTCACGGCCCTGAGCCTTGAGGAACTTTCTTGTTGTTTCATCAGACGGGAATACAGAAGTTGTAGCACCAAGCTCTGCACCCATGTTTGTGATTGTTGCTCTTTCGGGAACTGTAAGTGTGGCAACACCCTCGCCACCGTATTCAACAATCTTGCCAACGCCGCCCTTAACGCTCATAACACGAAGAACTGCGAGAATAATATCTTTTGCAGAAACCCACGGACTGAGTTTGCCCGTAAGATTAACTCTTACCATTTTCGGCATAGTAATATAGTATGCGCCGCCGCCCATTGCAACAGCAACATCAAGACCGCCTGCGCCGATTGCGAGCATACCGATACCGCCACCCGTCGGAGTGTGGCTGTCAGAACCGATTAAAGTCTTTCCCGGTTTACCGAATCTTTCAAGGTGAACCTGGTGACAAATGCCGTTGCCGGGTCTTGAAAAATAGATACCGTGTTTTTTACAAACAGACTGAATGAATCTGTGGTCATCGGCGTTTTCAAAACCTGTCTGAAGTGTGTTGTGGTCAATGTAAGCAACGCTTTTTTCTGTTTTTACTCTCGGAATGCCCATAGCCTCATATTCGATATAAGCCATAGTGCCTGTTGCATCCTGAGTAAGAGTCTGGTCGATTTTAAGACCGATATCACTACCAACGGTCATTTCTCCGCAGACAAGATGATTCTTGATGATTTTCTGCGCAATCGTGTAGCCCATAATATTACCTCCTAAAAATTAATGCCTATCATAATTCAGTCCTGCAAAAAAATGCAAAACACTATGTTAATTATATAACAATCTTGAGATATTGTAAAGAAAAATTCACGCAAAATGAGCAAAAATCGTTATTTTTTCACTAAAAAATATTTTTTGCGGTTTTCTATCGGAAAAATGTTCAAAAAGTGTCGGATATTAGCATAAAAGGTGATGAAAAATATACGTCAGATGGAGATAAACTGACCTGGGCTACAGACGGTGAGGACATCTATTATCAGGGAACGACAGATAAGAAACTTCCGGTATCTGTTAAATTAAAATATTACCTGGATGGAAAAGAGATGAAACCATCTGAGTTAAAAGGAAAGAGCGGACACCTGAAGATCACAGTGGATTATAAGAATAATGAAAAGAAGAATGTATCTGTAGACGGAAAAGATACAGAAGTATGTACACCATTCGTCATGATGACAGGTATGATACTTCCGAATGAGACATTCAGCAATGTAACGATTGATAACGGCAAGATTATTTCCGATGGAAATAAGAATATCGTGGTCGGATTCGTTATAAATGTGGATATAATAATGGCAAAACTCTCCATGGCAAATGTAACTGTGTGTGGTAAAGGCCGGAATGATATACATAAGCCCGGGATGCAAATCTTGTTTTTTGTCGGGTAGTTCGATTTGTGCATACCCTTTCGTTACATAATATATTCGGGTGAACGGGCTACAGATGTTTTTGTAGTTCCAGTTCTCTCTGCAACAAGCTTCCCCGATGTGAAGCACGAGG
>OLWM01001105.1_pt1 | contig 10750 bp, 9 predicted proteins | sample 1644141 | NCBI WGS metagenome assembly OLWM01 (sample SAMEA103958150, study PRJEB25191) | human gut metagenome | biome: human-associated habitat [ENVO:00009003]; feature: intestine environment [ENVO:2100002]; material: feces | place: Germany | collected 2013/2015
AATCATAGTTACCTGTATAAAGCTGAATTTTACCAAAGTCAACATCACAAATATGAGTACAAACCTTATTTAAGAAATGACGGTCATGCGATACTACAATAACCGTATTTTCAAAATCCATAAGGAAGTTTTCAAGCCAGCGAATAGCCGAAAGGTCAAGGTGGTTTGTCGGCTCATCAAGAAGAAGAATATCAGGATTGCCAAAAAGTGCCTGTGCAAGAAGAACCTTAACTTTCAGTGTTCCAACCGTCCATATCGGCAAATTCAGCTTCAAGCTCACCTGCTTTAATACCGTCCTCTTCAGAAAAATCCTCTTTCATATAAAGGGCGTCTTTTTCTTCCATTACTTCAATAAGGCGCGGATTACCCATAAGAACTGTTCTGATTACTTCATATTCATCATAAGCAAAGTGGTCTTGCTTTAAAACAGAAAGCCTTTCACCCGGAGTAATAAAAACTTCGCCTTTTTGCGGGTCAAGCTCACCTGAAAGAACTTTTAAAAAAGTAGATTTGCCGGCACCGTTAGCACCGATAATACCGTAGCAATTGCCCGGTGTAAACTTCATGTTCACATCCTGAAAAAGGATGCGTTTTCCAAACTGTACGTCCAGATTGTTAACTGTTATCATATTTCGTATACCTATTAAATTGCGATTGAGGATGCAAAGGTACGAAAAATATTGTTTATCTTATCATTGGATGTCATACATCCCGCTCGTTCTCTCCCTTTTTTAGGCTAATTATCTTTTGGGCGTTGAGCGGTGAGATAACGCTTTTCCCGGTTTTGGCTTCCAGCTCTAATCGGGCGTTACGAGCCACCTCGCCTCCTTGTTGGGCGACATTTATGTGCTCGCTAAAGGTGTCTGGTTCCGATGCTTCTGATATTTCCTTGGTAGATAACTCGGCCAGCATGTTTAATACAAGCTCTTTGTTTGTCATATTATCTCGAAGATTCTCTTTTCTTAATCCTTTGAATCGTTTATATTCCTTGGAGGTCATGTCGGACCATGACTTATAGATTATGTCGGTTAATGTAGCGAAATGGAGGCCTTCTTCCAGTCCTCTCTTCTTCCATTCGTCTGTTAGATCTTTCCGTATCTCGATGGATTTCAATCGTTGGTTGATCCAATTATCCGAATAGCCCAATCGTTTATAATCGGCCATGGCTTGCTCGATAGACAATTCCGGGTCTTGCATTTGATCCAAACGTTCCTTCGCTACTTGGGCGATCCATAACTTAAAAGGTTCTGCTTTTGGAGATGGTACTGATTGGATAAGGCGGAAGAGTTGCTCGGTATTGGCTACGTCGGTTAAATATTTCTTGCCATCAGCGGCCTGCATTTTCAGTTGACTACAATTTGTAGTCAACTCGCTACCTTCTCTTTTCATTCTGGTTTTTAATACACTCCAGTATTTTCGAGGGTTGGGGCTATCTGTTAAAATAGATATAACATCAACGATCGAGAAATACCATTCCTCTTGTTCGTCATCCCATATGGCGCGAACTTTTCTTTCTTCGAATAAGCGGATAGATTCTTTTTGTGTCATTTGTAGTTGCTTTGAGTAGTTATAGACAAAGGTAAATGAGAATTTAGTATATCCATAGTTTAATAGTTTGATTAAAAGTTTATTTATCGCAAAGTAAGTATATTAATCTCATTTAAGCAAACGATACGCGGTTTAAATGAGAAGGTACGAAAAATATTGCTTATCTTTGCATTATACATTAATATCCAATAGTGTAATGAATAAACAATCTGTCATATCTCTTCTTCGGAAAGCAAAGCAGCCTTTGTCGCAGAGTTGCGGTGTAAAGCAGTTGGGGCTTTTTGGCTCTACTGTTCGTGAGAGTAATACGGAAAGTAGTGATGTGGATATATTGATCGACTTTGAGGATGATAAAGAGACTTATTCCAATTTCCTTTTGGCTTGTGAGATATTAGAGAAGCTTTTTGACAGATTGAAAGTGGATATAGTCACGCTTAAAGGGTTAAGCCCTTTTATTGGCCAGCAGATATTAAAGGAGGTAGAGTATGTGTAAGACCCCTATCGCTTATTTGCTGCATATATTGGAGGAATGTAACTACATCCTTTCATTCAATGGAAACATATGGCTGGAATGAGAGATCGGTTGATTCATGACTATATGGGTGTTAATTATCTGATTGTTTGGGATGTGGCAAAGAATATTATTCCAAAATTGCAACCTCAAATAGAAGCGGTGATAGAGAAAGAACAGAGTCGTTGAGAGAGTTGTCTTGATCCATTCGCATATCACCGACGGAATTTCGTGGTCGATATGCGTCTGTTGCTGATGCCTTCGGTAGGGCTTTATGCGATTTTGGCTGTGTGCGACCTCTGTTTTATGGGAGAACCATGGTGCCGATACCTGCATAACGTGGGGATTATCGTGGGGTGCGTGTGCTTTATCAGCCTCACGGCGACCTGTTTGGAGCGAGGGCTTTGTCGGGTAAGCGGTTTTCTGGCGGGGAGCAGCTTCTTTGTTTATGCTTATCATGGGATGCCGTTGGCGTTGGCTATCAAGGTGGTGGTTCGGTATCTCCCTCCGGGGTCTGAGTTAGAGGTGATAGGCTTGTATTTGGGATCTGCCTGTGTGGTGATAGGGATCGGACTCGCTTTGTATGGCGGGATGAGGCGGTGTGTCCCTTCCTTTTTATTGCTGATTACTGGTGGACGATAGTTCTCATCACTAAAATGGCTTGTCTGCGTAATTCGCTTATTCGTGGCTTTTTGCTTGGAATGGGCGCTTTTCGCTGACAAGCCATTCCTTTGAATAGACTGAAATAGCGGGAATAGAGGGGAGAAAAGAGAGGATTTGGTTGTCTTTTCATGCTGCGGATAGGCATTGTAAGGTTGTTACGATCCAGTTGTAGGGTGTTTACGGCGGCGTTGTTAGTTGCTTTCGACTACGAATGCTATTGTTTTCGAGTGAAAAGTCTATTGTTTTCGAATAAGAAGTCTATTGTTTGTATGTTTGAGGGTGATAAGAGACGGGAATCCTCGCTAGAATAAAAGCTCCAAAAACGATATATCCTTGGAAGATAACTAATTGCGGATTTTTATTCTCAAATTTGGAAGCCGACTGTACTCTGGGGCGAAATATTCGATTCTCTGGAGCTTTAGAATACAAAATGTCAGAATGTCAAATTGGGCGATCTTCTATTATTAACAAAGGAAATCTCATTGTCATATGTTGTAGAGACGGGGCGTGCCCCGTCTCCCGTATCATGTGCGATGGATTCATGTTTCTTTGGCTATGGATGAAATTTGGTATGGTTGCCTTGTTTTTATCTGAATAATAAGGCTGGATTGGAAATAAATATCTACTTTTGTGCTCTAAAACATTAAAGTAAACGAAAATAGAAAGATGGCTGCAACGAAACGAATGAAACGTGCCTTGGTCTCTGTGTTTCACAAAGACGGGCTGGACGAAATCCTAAAGAAATTGCATAGCGAGGGTGTGAGCTTTGTATCAACAGGTGGTACTCAATCATTTATCGAGTCATTGGGTTTGCCTTGTGATGCGGTAGAGGACTTGACTTCTTATCCGTCTATTTTGGGCGGTCGTGTGAAGACGCTTCATCCGAAGGTATTCGGTGGTATCTTGGCTCGCCGTGAGAACGAGAATGACCAGAAACAATTAGCTGAATATGAGATCCCGGAGATTGACTTGGTTATCGTTGACCTATATCCTTTCGAGGAGACTGTCGCTTCCGGCGCTGAGGAACAAGCAATTATTGAGAAAATAGATATAGGCGGTATCTCTTTGATACGTGCCGCCGCGAAGAACTTCAAGGATGTGGTAATCGTAGCTTCCAAGGCTCAATACCAGCCGTTGATGGATCTTTTGAACGAGAAGGGCGCTGAGACAAGCATCGAGGATCGTAGATGGTTCGCCAAAGAGGCGTTCGCCGTTTCCTCGGGTTACGACTCCGCTATCTTCAATTATTTTGATGGCTGCGAAGGTTCCCATTTCCGTGCAACGGTAGATAGCCCGATGCATTTGCGTTATGGCGAGAATCCTCATCAAGCCGCTAAGTTCTATGGTAAGTTTAACGATATGTTCGATCAAATCCATGGAAAAGAGATTTCTTACAACAACTTATTGGATATCGACGCTGCCGTGAACTTGATCGATGAGTTTGACGAGCTGACGTTCGCTATCTTAAAACATAATAACGCTTGCGGTATCGCTTCCCGCGGTAATGTGGTTGAGGCTTGGAAAGAGGCTTTGGCCGGTGACCCGGTTTCCGCTTTCGGTGGCATCTTGATCACGAATACTACGATTAACAAGGAAGTGGCCGAGGAAATCAACAAGATTTTCTTCGAGGTGATTATCGCTCCGGCTTACGACGCTGATGCGCTGGAGGTACTTCAACAGAAGAAGAACCGTATCATCTTGATCCGTAAGGATTGTAAGACTTGCCCGATGCAGTTCCGTTCTTTATTGAATGGTGTCTTGATGCAGGAGAAGGACTTGAGTATCCAAGGTAAGGCTGATTTGGAGCCTATGACGGATAAGCAGCCGACAGCCTCGGAGGTTGAGGACCTGTTGTTCGCCAACAAAATCGTGAAGAACAGCAAGTCCAATGCGATCACCTTGGTGAAGAACAAGCAGCTTTGCGCCAGCGGTATCGGGCAGACCTCTCGTGTGGACTCTTTGAGACAGGCCATAGAGAAGGCTAAATCATTCGGCTTCGACTTGAATGGCGCCGTGATGGCTTCCGACGCTTTCTTCCCGTTCCCCGATTGCGTTGAGATCGCAGACCAAGCAGGTATCACGGCCGTAATCCAGCCGGGAGGCTCTATCAATGATAAGTTGTCTGTCGAGTACTGTAACCAACATGGTTTGGCTATGGTGAAGACAGGTGTTCGTCATTTTAAACATTAATAATAAGACTAATGGGATTGTTTTCTTTCACACAAGAAGTTGCCATAGATTTGGGTACCGCTAATACCATTATCACGTGTAATGATAAGATGGTGGTAGACGAACCTTCGGTGATTGCTTTGGATGCTCGCTCGGACAAGGTGCTGGCTGTCGGTAAGGTGGCCCGTGAGATGTACGAGAAGACGCACCCGAATATTCGTACCGTACGACCGCTTCGTGAGGGAGTTATCGCGGATTTCTACGCTGCCGAGCAAATGATTCGCGGCTTTATCAAGATGGCGAGCGGAAGGAAGCGCTGGTTCGCTCCGTCCTTACGTATGGTGATCGGTATCCCTTCTGGCAGTACGGAGGTAGAGATACGTGCCGTGCGAGACTCTGCCGAGCATGCCGGTGGACGTGATGTGTACATGGTTTTTGAGCCGATGGCTGCCGCTATCGGTGTCGGTATAGATGTCTTGGCCCCTGAGGGTAATATGATCGTGGATATAGGAGGTGGTACTACCGAGATCGCTGTCATATCCTTAGGTGGTATCGTGTCGAATAAATCAATCCGTATGGCGGGTGACGATTTAACGGCTGATATCGTGGAGTATATGCGTCGCCAACACAACGTGAAGGTGAGTGAGCGTATGGCCGAGCGTATCAAGATCAACGTGGGTTCCGCGCTTACGGTATTGGAGGACGCTCCAGAGGATTACGTGGTTCATGGCCCGAATCAGATGACTGCCTTACCGATGGAGGTACCCGTCTCTTATCAGGAGATCGCCCACTGTCTGGATAAGTCTATCTCGAAGATCGAGGCGGCTATCTTGAGCGCCTTAGAGCAAACCCCTCCCGAGTTATATGCCGATATCGTGAAAAACGGTATCTATTTGGCTGGCGGTGGTGCTATGCTTCGCGGTTTGGATAAGCGCTTGCGGGATAAGATGAATATCCAGTTCCATATCGCCGAGGATCCGTTGCATGCCGTGGCGAAAGGTACGGGAGTCGCTTTGAAGAATATTGAGAAGTTTAATTTCTTAATCCGATAAGAGTAAATAATTGAGAATTGAGAATTGAAAGTTGAAAATTAGCGAGCCGATAGGTCTGGTTCTTTTCAATTTTCAATTCTCAACTTTCAGTTTTCAATTCCTATGCGTAAGTTACTAGAATTCCTGATCGGGAAGAGGCATTGGTTTTTGTTCATTCTGCTTGAGGCTGTTTCGTTGATGTTGGTCTATCGTAATAACGCGTACCAACGGAATATTATATTCAGCTCAGCGAATGTCGTGACAGGATATATCGCCTCGATATCCGGATCTGTCACTTCTTATTTGAATCTTCGGGATATCAATAAGGAGTTATTGGAGCGTAACGGACAGTTGGAATTGCAAATGCTGGATCTGCAAGATCAGTTAGATGCGCTGATTGCGGATACGGTTAGTTTTAAGGGATTTGCGCCGGATTCGACGGAGCAATTTCCTTATTCGTTTGTCGTGGCGGATGTAGTGAACAACAGTGTCACGCATTTGTCTAATTATATTACCGTGGATAAAGGGAAGCTGGACGGGATCATGCCCGATATGGGAGTTGTCTCGGAACGAGGTGTGGTGGGTATCGTATCGACGGTTTCCGATCATTTCTCCGTGATCATTCCGTTGCTGAATCCTAAGTTCCGGTTGAGTTGTAAGGTATTAGGTAGTAGTTATTTCGGGTCATTAAGCTGGAATGGACGCAATACGCTGTACGCCAACCTCGATGAGTTGCCGCGCCATGTGGAGTTCCAGAAAGGCGATACGATCGTGACGAGCGGTTACTCCGCCGTATTCCCCTCGGGTATTATCGTAGGTACGGTCGCTGATTTCGAGAAACAACACGATGATAATTTCTATTCATTACAGGTCGAGCTGGCTACGGATTTTCAAGCGTTGAACAACGTGCGTATTATCAAGAATTTCCGTCAGACGGAGCAAATTGGTGTAGAACAAGAGGCGAAAAGAAATGATTAATAATTTACTGCGTGGTTTCATATATTTCGTGGTGTTTGTGTTGATTCAGGTCTTGATCTTGAACAACATTCATTTCTTGCGGATCGCTACCCCGTTTCTGTATCTCTATTTCATTATTAAGATGCCGGTCGGTAGCTCACGGACGCAAGTCGTTTTCTTCTCTTTCATAGCCGGGGTGGTTATCGATACGTTCAGCAACACACCGGGTATGCATGCGGCCGCCTGTACATTGGCGGGATTTTGCAGGGAGCCCTTAATCCGTGTATTCATGGGGAAAGATTTGCCGGAAGGTATTTACCCGTCTTATAAGACCTTTGGTTTCGGAGGCTTTTTCCGATATGTGTTATCGTTTGTGTTGATACAACATACGACTCTTTTCGTGATTGAGTCGTTGACTTTATTTGACCCGTTGTTTCTGGTTGTCCGTATCCTCTCGAGCGTGGTGATGACAACCTTATTGATTTGTACGGTAGAAGCATTCAATATAGAGTCTCAGAAAAGTGGAGAATAATACCAAGTATGAGTTTGAGAACAGGCGCTATGTCTTAGGTGGGGCGGTGATCCTGTTGGTTATCATCTTTATTATCCGTTTGTTCATCCTTCAGGTGGTCGACAACGATTATAAAGCTTGGGCGGATAGTAATGCTTTCTTGAAAAAGACCTTATATCCTTCCCGAGGCATGATGTACGACCGTAATGGTAAATTATTGGTCTATAACCAGCCCGCTTACGACGTGATGCTTATCATGCGTGAGATACAGCCTTTCGATACCCTCGATTTCTGCGATGTGCTGGGCATCACGAAAGAGCAATTCCTCAAACGTATAGCGGATATTAAGAACCGGCGGTTAAATCCCGGTTATTCTTCCTATGTCCCTCAAGTATTTATGAACCAGCTTTCCGCGCAGGAATATGGCGTGTTGCAGGAGAAGTTATACAAATTTCCCGGCTTCTATATACAGAATCGCACGATCCGCCAATACGAGTATCCCAATGCCGCTCTTGTGCTGGGAAATATCGGCGAGGTAAACCGGAAAGATATAGAGAGTGACTCTTATTATACACAAGGCGATTACTCCGGCAGGACCGGGATCGAACAATCGTACGAGGAATATTTGCGGGGCGTGAAGGGTGTCGAGATCCTGTTGCGTGACGCTCACGGACGTATCAAGGGGCGATACGAGGAAGGCCTGCACGATATCCAGCCGGAATCCGGCAAAAACTTGAAATTATCCTTGGATATGGACTTGCAGGCTTATGGGGAGAAGTTAATGCAGAATAAATTAGGGGGTATCGTGATGATAGAGCCGGAGACAGGGGAGGTGCTTTGTATGGTTTCCGCCCCTACGTATGATCCGAGTATCTTGATCGGGCGCCAGCGGGGAAAGAACTACGTGGCTTTGCAGAAGGACCCGTTGAAACCTCTGTTCAACCGTCCGCTCATGGCGCAATATCCTCCCGGATCTACTTTTAAACCGACCCAAGGTTTGATCTTCTTGCAAGAAGGTGTGATTACCCCGGAAACTCAATATACCTGTGCGCATGGATACACCTTCCGGGGTGGTAAGCCGGCTTGCCACGGGCATCCGTCTCCTCTGAATCTGGTCGGGGCGTTGGCGACCTCTTGTAACTCTTTTTTCCCTTGGGGACTGCATGATATGATCGACAGCCGGAAGCGATATCCCTCGGTACAGGAGGCTTTTGAGGTTTGGAAGAATCACATGGTCTCAATGGGATATGGCTATAAGTTGGGAATTGATCTTCCGGGAGAGAAGCGAGGGTTCATTCCGAATAGTAAGTTCTACGATAAGGTGTACCGGGGACGTTGGAATTCCAGTACGGTTATCTCGATCGCTATCGGTCAGGGTGAGATATTGGCTACGCCTTTGCAAATCTGTAATTTGGCGGCTACTGTCGCTAATCGGGGATATTATATTACTCCGCATGTCGTAAAAGAGATTCAAGACACTCCGCTGGATACATTATATAGTAAGAGGCATTATACATCGGTGGATACGCATTATTATAGTTATATTGCCGAGGGTATGCGAGGGGCTGTTACGGGAACCGCTTATGGTGGAACCTGTCGTGGGGCGGCTTTACCGGATATTGAGGTTTGTGGAAAGACGGGAACGTCGGAGAATCCGCATGGTAAGGACCATTCTATTTTTATGGGATTCGCTCCTTATCAAAAGCCGAAGGTCGCCATTGCCGTGTTTGTGGAAAACGCCGGATTCGGTGCTACCTATGCGGTGCCTATCGGTAAATTGATGTTGGAGAAATATTTGAAAGGAGAAATATCCGAGGCTAACAAGGCGACGGAGGAATATATTATGAATGCCGTAATACTACCGAACAATGCGCTATAGGAAAACGGAAATATGGAAGTCGGTAGACTGGATTACCATTTTGTTGTATTTGATTATGGTAATCGCCGGTTGGTTTAGTATTTGTGGGGCGAGCTACGAGTTTGATAACGTTGGCTTGTTCGACCCGTCGGGCCGTCCGGGGATGCAGATGATTTGGATCGGTACCTCACTCGCCCTTATTTTCGTCATATTGATGCTGGAAAGTGACTTCTTCGATATATTCGCCTATCTGATCTATGCGTGCGTGATCGTATTGTTGATCGCCACTATATTTTTAGCACCTAATATCAAGGGATCGCATTCTTGGCTCGTATTGGGACCTATCCGTTTGCAACCAGCGGAGTTGGCTAAGTTCGCTACCGCTTTGGCCGTGGCGAAGTTTATGAATGGCTATGGCTTTAAGCTAACGACGGTCAAGAATTTCTCAATCACTTTGTTCTTGATCTTCTTGCCGATGGTTTGTATTCTTTTACAGAAAGAGACGGGGTCGGCATTGGTTTACTTGGCATTCTTTCTGATGTTATACCGGGAAGGAATGACTGGATATATTTTGTTGATAGGAGTTTGTGCGGTCGTCTTTTTCGTTACGGGAATGAAATATTCAGAGGTGATGGTGGGTATTACCCCATTGGGTGAATTAATCGTCTCTTGCCTTGTCTTATTAATAACCATGGGATTAGTTGGGAGTGTCCGTAAGGATTATATAAGCGTTAAGATCATGCTTGGGGGAATTGCTTCGACATTCTTGATCGGGTATGTCGTTTCTTTGTTTGTCCCGGTAAACTTCGCTTGGATATCGATAGGCTTGGTAGGAGCCGCGTCAATCTATTTATTCTATTTATCCATTCGAAACTGGGTATGGCATTATGCGTTAATCGCTCTGTTCGCTTTAGGTTCTATCGGTTTCCTGTTTTCTGTGGATTATGTGTTTAATGACATATTGGAACCTCACCAACAAATTCGTATTAAAGTCTCTTTAGGCTTGGAGGATGATCCTAGCGGGGCGGGGTATAATGTGAATCAATCCAAGATCGCTATCGGTTCCGGAGGATTATCCGGAAAAGGATTCTTGAATGGGACGCAGACCAAATTGAAGTATGTGCCGGAACAGGATACGGATTTTATCTTTTGTACGGTAGGCGAGGAGCAAGGCTTTTTGGGAGCCTCTGCCGTATTGATCGTATTTGGACTTTTTATTCTTCGTCTGATTGTATTGGCGGAGCGGCAAGATAATGCTTTCGGGCGAGTCTATGGCTATAGCGTAGCCTCCATATTCTTTTTCCATCTGGCGATTAATGTCGGCATGGTGACGGGATTGACTCCGGTTATCGGCATTCCCTTGCCTTTCTTTAGCTATGGAGGTTCCTCGCTCTGGGGATTTACGATCTTATTGTTTATTTTTCTTCGTTTGGACGCTTCCCGGAAGGAGCGTTAGTGGAAGAAGGTAAGACCCGTAAGCCGATTTCCTGAATGCCCGGAAG
>OLWM01001111.1_pt1 | contig 10717 bp, 9 predicted proteins | sample 1644141 | NCBI WGS metagenome assembly OLWM01 (sample SAMEA103958150, study PRJEB25191) | human gut metagenome | biome: human-associated habitat [ENVO:00009003]; feature: intestine environment [ENVO:2100002]; material: feces | place: Germany | collected 2013/2015
AGTGCTTTATATTACGCAGTTCCTTTCTGTTATACTCCAATTCTTCCGCCACCAGTTGCATCGCGGCCCGCACCTCTTTTTGACGACTATGCTCCGTAACCTTATCGCTTCCCCAAAAGGTAACGATAATACCTGCCGCCACAATACTGAACTGACGGAAATAGTCTCCCAATCTCCAGCCTTTAATCGCGGACTTTATCTTATCTATATTTCCCATAAGTATTTATCTTGAACCATATTTCTGTTCAATGGTTTGAATCATCTTATCAATCTTTTGCTCTATACGTTCTTGATAGCCAGGAATAAAATATCCCTGTGGAATTTTCAAAAAGTTTCGCAACTTCCTATCTGAAAGATATATTTCCCATGCTTCCCATTTTCCCTCATTAACCGTATTTGTCTGTTCATCAGTCAAAGTCAAATAAAAGGGAATAGCCGCATCTTCCTTCATATCATAATACCCATTCATTGATAGTTTAAATCCTTCTAATGCTTCATAAACATCAATCAATGAAAGCAAAAACTCTTTATCGGATATTTTCTGCATCAGCATAGAGTTCTTAAGTATGTCCAGCGCATTCCGGGTATAATAGAAACTACGAATCTGCCCTATAGAATAACGAAATTGCTTCAGCGAATCTTCCGGTATCAGCCGAACATTCATATCATGTTCCACCAACAAAGCAGAAAGGCGCTCATCTGTGCTGAATTCAGACACAATACCTTCAAAGTTCTTCCGATTACTTTTCAGTTCATCCTTAATCAGCAACATAGTAGATTTAATATCCGCTTGTTCCGAACATCTGGTGACCAGTTCACTGCCAACGAAGGTTATCAGCACACCGATCACAACAATAGAAGTTTGCCGTATATACTCGCCAGGCTTCCAATTTCTGATAGTAGCTTTTACCCTATTCCAATCTATCTTTTCCATACTTTCCAAGTATCTATGAAAAAAGCCTCTCATTAAGATTGCAATATGATGGCAAACTTATGAGAGGCTTCTTGCTATTTTCTAAATACAGCCTTTCGCCTTTGTCAACATGCTTTAAAACTCATATCTAATCCTTTTACAGAATGGGTCAGAGCACCTACAGAGATAAAGTCTACGCCACATTCGGCATAATCGCGCAGCGTATCGAAAGTGATACCACCCGAAGACTCGGTTTCATAACGACCGCCTACCATATCCACAGCCTTCTTTGTCATTTCAGGCGTGAAGTTATCAAACATGATACGGTCTATGCCACCAAGATCAAGCACTTGTTGCAATTCATCGAAGTTACGTACTTCAATCTCTATCTTGAGGTCTTTATCTTTTTCCTTGCAATATTCTTTAGCACGATTGATAGCCTTGTCGATGCCTCCGGCAAAATCCACATGATTGTCTTTCAACAAAATCATGTCGAACAGTCCGATACGATGATTTACACCACCGCCAATCTTTACAGCCATCTTCTCAAGGATACGCATACCGGGAGTAGTCTTACGGGTATCGAGCACACGCGTATTCGTACCTTTCAGTTTCTCGGCATATTTATGCGTCATGGTAGCAATGCCACTCATGCGTTGCATAATGTTCAGCATCAGACGTTCTGTCTGCAACAGAGACTGCACCTTGCCTTCCACTACCATTGCTATATCGCCCGGCTTCACCTCAGCTCCATCATTGATGAAGACTTCTACCTTCATAGTAGGGTCGAAACGACGGAACACTTCTTTGGCAACTTCTATACCAGCCAGAATACCCGGCTCTTTAATCAAAAGTTTGGATTTACCCATTGCCGTAGCGGGAATACACGAAAGGGTGGTATGATCTCCGTCACCTATATCTTCTGCAAAGGCGAGATCTATCAGCCTGTCAATCAGTTCTTCTTCCTTATTCATTCGTTTTATCTATTCTTATTTGATGTATCACGTATTTGTCCGCCACTTTTCTAAAGAAACAATTCACCCGGAAGTTTCCGTTTGCGGTTGCCAACGTACCGACTATGAAGCCCGATTCATTGCGTTTTCCCTGATGGTTCACCGTAAAACCGCTCACCTGATTACCGGAAAAGAAAGCGGCCATAGTTCCTTCTGCCGTTTGCTTGTCAGCATTGGTCGTGCGATTATGGATAATCAGATCCACCTTATCACCCAGATACCTGTTTAGTTCCTGAGAGTTTCCCTTCTTGAAGGCCACAACCACCCCCACAGGTACGTCCTGAGCAAAGATCGAGGACACCCATAAGAAAAGGCAGGTCAACAATAAAACTACTCGTTTTTTCATAATCACAAGTATTAATGATACGCAAAGGTAAGCATTTATTGTAAAATACAATAAAAAAGCGCTAATTTTGTGCACAAATCAGAATGTAAGCAGCATGAAAACAACATTACTCGTCGTAGGAAGAACTGTAGAACAGCACTTTATAACTGCCATTAACGACTATGTACAGCGTACTAAACGCTACTTATCCTTCGAAATGGAAGTTATCCCGGAATTGAAGAATACGAAAAGTCTTTCAATGGAAGTTCAGAAAGAAAAAGAAGGGGAATTGATATGCAAGGCATTCCAGCCTGGCGACGTGATTGTATTGCTGGACGAAGGGGGAAAAGAAATGCGCTCCATAGAGTTCGCGGACTATATGAAGCGCAAGATGAACACCGTAAATAAACGGCTTGTATTTGTTATCGGTGGACCGTATGGTTTCTCACCCAAAGTATATCAGGCAGCACATGAGAAAATGTCCCTTTCTAAAATGACTTTCTCGCATCAGATGGTGCGGCTGATTTTTGTAGAGCAGTTATACCGGGCCATGAATATACTCAATGGCGGTCCTTACCATCACGAATAACGATCTTAATTAAGATCTTGACACCTGGAATCCTGTTCCCGACAACGCCATTTCTACAAATCGTGCTCGAGGGTTCGGTACATCCTGCGTCAGTATCTCACGGATGCGCAATGCAGCCTGCGGATCTTTCGCCACCATATACAAATAACCTCCCCCACCTGCACCCGGCAATTTATATCCCAGTGTGTAGTCCTTAATCTTATTGATAATTTCTTCTACTGCCGGAGGATTAGTACCGCAATCCAGAGCTTGGTTCTGCATCCACGTTTTACCAATCAATGCGCCATAGGTTTCAAAGTCGTTCCTTTGAATGGTTTCTGCCATATCCAATGCATGCGCTTTCATATTTTCCAATATAGCCAAATGCGCAGATGAGTTTAGGAACATGGAACGCACAATCTCTGCCAGGATACCTTTAGCAGTACGTGTAATTCCCGTATAATATAATAGGTGGCAGTCACGATATTCAGGATGCGTAAAGAGATGTTCAGGCAACCAGTGTATTAACGGATTCTGTACAAATCCGGTTTCTGTTTGCAACAGTTTGATGCCTTGTAACACTCCGCCATACTGATCTTGCCAACCACCGCCCGTTGTTAGTAACTGTTCCAAAGCAAGTGTACGACGGCATATTTCATTCTTATCCCACATCAAGCCACAGAAATCGCTCAAAGAGCCTAAAACCGTAGAAGCTAATATAGAACTGGTTCCCAAGCCCGAGCCTGCAGGAATAGCAGACAATAAAGTAATCTCTATACCTGTGCCGAATGCCTGCAACTGTTTCTCCAACGAAGGATAAACCACTTCTGAAAACGCCGGACCAAAACCAGCCAATGTCAACGCTGCTTTCGGAATAGAGAAAGGAGAACCTATCTTACAGTAATCCTGCAATTCCTCGAAAGTATTCACTACTTCCATCGCTCCCATATCAATAGAACGCAACACAACGCGATACTCTTTGCAAGGTTTCACATAAACCTGCAAAGGAGGTTGTCCATTCAGTTCAATCGCCAGATTCACTACATTCCCACCAGCAAAAAGAGAATATGGCGGAGTATCCGTCCAACCACCTGCAACATCAATACGTACGGGACTGCGCCCCCAAACAATCTGATCGCTGTATACATTCAGATATGGGCTGCTTTTCTTTTCATATAAATCAGAAAGTAATCCTTCGCGCAGTAATCCGAAAGCCTCTTTTTCATCATTCTGAAAGTCTTTTCCGTTCAGTTTATCTATCTGAGCCCGAAGCATCCGATTATGAATACGCTGCATCTGAGGTGCATCAGCCGGCAACACATCCGGTTTATCTATCTTCAAACAATGGAAATCCTCGGCAACATCAGCCAAATCCAACTGATAGAAGACACTCTTCTCATAATTGCGTGCCAGCAATTCCCAATTACCTTTCCGGAAACTCTCGCGCTGGGCATATAATTGACGTAAATCAGCTTTCGCTGAGATTTCATCGGCAGAAAGACGTTGACTGTTCAGCCAGATTTCCTTACCTTCTGTCAATTCCGGCTCCGAAGTCATCCAGCGAAGTACTGCGCCCATCTGCTCAACACCTTCTACCACAGGGAAGATTCCGGCAGCCTGTAAGTCATCTTTTCTTCCAGTTACATCATCCGGAGTCAGTCCACGCTCCGCTAACCAATCAGGGAAGGAAATCCCCAGATACAAAGTTTTTTCATCCCGGATATCTCCTTTAGATACATCATCGAAACCATACGGACGAACTGCCCAATGCTTCTCTGCAAGAGGCACAATATCTATACAAACTCCATCCGGTAATTCTAACGTCCAGTCATTTTCCGGTACTCCCGTAATGATTTGCCGGGAACCTATCTTCCATGATGTACCAACAAAGCTATTTTCAATCCAAAGGTTATCATTATTGGAAGAAAGAGAGATACCTACTTCTGCATTCTGTACAAATATTGCAGGATTGGGCTTTACTTTCCGGTGCATGATCTGACGCTGATCGTACACCCTATTTTGTAAAGTAACAGTTGAGGAAAGTAGTTCACGACTCGTGCCGTAGTGGTAGAATTCTCCACCAGGTAATGGCAATATAGCTACAGACAACCTATTCAACTCATCATCAGTAATGCGTGGATGATTACCAAGGGATAAACCGAAATCTGAATACAAGTCATAGTACTTTAAATCAGAACCCGAGCCATCTTTCAGCGAACGCTTCATCAATAACTCTACAGCCCGATCACTCAGTAACCAGATTCCTATATCCATCAGGAAGAGATGAGTCTTGGAAAGATTCTCCAGTTCCTGCAATGACGGTTTCTGCAACATAAAATCCAATGCTTCCGGTTGTTTCCGGTCAGAAACAAACACTCCATGATGTGTCGCTAATACCGGATCTACCCAAAGTCCGTAACATACCACATCTGCATCCGGTATTTCCTGCAAAGGTTTCTCAGCACGAATATACACATCTCCACTCGCAATCAAAGTACGCAGTTTTTCCGGTGCCCGTTCCATGATTTTCTCATAAAGTGGAACTTGCAAAGACAATAAATTCTGTCCCAACTTCTGTCCACGTGCCCAGCGAAATACAGGTATCGGAGTTAATATTTTCCCGGAGGGAGCGTATCCAGGGAGGCGGCGGCTTTGTCCACCGGCATGCAGCAGAATACGTTTCTCTGTTGAGTGTTCTGTTTGTTGGTTTCTATACCATTCCCGCAGAAGCCAAGTGGTTCCACCACCCGACCCCAGTTTCATCCCTATAGGGTCAGATGTACAAAACCATTCCGTACGGTCTACATTTTCCAGTTCATAGAATGCCGACACAAGATTAGGCGGCAAGGATAATAATTGCATATTCAATTGCTATAATGCTTAATATATTAGCTGCAAATTAAAGCAATCTTAAGCAAAATCCACGAAAAATTTTAATATTTTTGAAGATGGAGATAAAATTATCTCCATCTTCTATTTTTCCAGCAAACCCACTATTTGTTGTAAGAGTTCAGGCATCTCATGAGTAGTACTTTTGATCGCAGTGATTTGTTCTTTTCCTTCTGCAGTCAATGAAAAATGCATTTGGCGCTTATCCACTTTACCAATAATACGGGCTATTAACTTCTTTTCTTCGACAGAACGTATCAACTTGGAAGTATTAGAACAAGTTAATCCCAAGGCTTCTGCTATTTCCCCGGAAGTAAGCCGGGGAGTATTCAGAAGTGTACAGAGCAACATTCCTTCATTCAGCGAAAGATTGTATTGCTGCATAAATTGGGTTTCAAACTCAGCTATCGCCCGGTAAACATCACGTATTTTACATAAGTCTTCCATATATTTTTCTTCTTTATTTGTTAAATAACAAATAACTATATGAAAAGGTTGACATTGGCTTTATCTGCGCGCTCCATGTAAGTTGCAACACCACCGATAGTTACCTCATCCAACAACTCTTCACGACAGATTCCCATCATGTCCATAGACATCTGACAGGCTATAAATTCCACTCCTTGAGCAAGCGCCTGCGAACGAAGTGATTCCAAAGAATCTACCCCTTTACGCTTCATTAAAAAGCGCATCATGCGACTTCCCATACCGAACATATTCATCTGAGACAATTTCAGTTTCAAAGAACTGGAAGGAAGCATCATACCGAACATCCTGCCGAAAATATCTTTCTTTACTTTCGGTTTCTGCACTTTTTTCAAAACATTTAATCCCCAGAAAGTGAAGAATACCGTAACTTTTTGCCCGGTTGCCGCAGCCCCGTTTGCCAATACAAAAGTAGCTAAAGCTTTATCCAAATCATCACTAAAAAGGATCAATGTTTTTCCCCTACCCGCTGCTACAGTTCCGGTGGAAGAAGGACAGACCACATTCGAATTACCTTTTTCTATAACTACCGTATAGCGTCCTTTATCCTCATGGCTCCCCACCAAACGATTCCCCGTCGTATCACACCAGGCAGAAGCATCACGTGCAAATCCGGCATCAGTTGCCACAATCTCCACCTGTTCTCCCGGTTCAAGAGTATCCATTGCCTTCTTCACTTGCATGATAGGTCCCGGACATTGTAAACCACAGGCATTGATTTTCAATGGTTCTTTAGATGAACCTCCAGCTGATAATATAGAATCGGATTGCACAACAGTTCCCGAAGTTTCAGTAGAGCCAAAAGTTACGCGAGCATCAACTGAAGCAGCCGCTATAGAAGGTACCGGTACCGGAGCAACCGCAGCAGAATACAGTTTGTATCCTCCCGAAAGATTACGCACATTCTTATATCCATTTCCCATCAGGATACGCTGTGCCAGATATCCACGCAAACCTACAGCACAAAACAATACAATGGGCTTGTCAGTAGGAACTTCGAGCATACGCTCTCTTAAATCATCCAACGGAATATTAATTGCTCCCGGAATAGTTCCAAAAGAGAATTCTTCAGCCGTACGGGTATCTATTAACATTACTTCATTCTTATGCTGCACCAGTTCTCGCCAAGTTACGACAGGCATTGCACCACTGATAATATTAGAAGCAACATATCCGGCAATAGCAATAGGATCTTTTGCAGAAGAAAACGGAGGAGCGTAAGTATGCTCCGTTTCCATCAAGTCATATACCGTTCCACCACGCTTAATCAAGCCGGCAATCTGGTCAATACGTTTGTCCACACCCTCATAACCAATACCCTGCGCGCCATATAATTTTCCCGTAACAGGATGAAATGTTAATTTTAAAGTCAAGGGTAATGCATCCGGATAGTACCCTGCATGAGAAGACGAATGAGTAACAGAACTTTGATATTCTATCTCCCATTGCTTCAGACGTTTAGCAGCAAGTCCCGTAGAAGCAACCGTCATATCAAATACTTTTGCGATGGAAGTACCGATAGCACCTTCGTAAGCAACCTTATTACCAAATACCATATTATCAGCCACAATACGTCCCTGACGATTAGCCGGATTTGCCAGATAATTCAACCACGGTTTCCCGGTCAATGGATGCGGATATTCAATAGCATCCCCTACAGCATAAATATCTTTTGCAGAAGTTTCCAGATATTCATTTACCCAGATACCACCTGCTTCACCTATCTTCAGTCCAGCTTGTTTAGCCAAAGCCGTTGCAGGGCGCACTCCGATAGAAAGCAATACCATATCTGCCGGAATTGTTTTTCCACTTTTCAAAAAGACGGTAATACCTTGTTCTGTACGCTGGAAATGAGTTACTCCTTCTTCCAGATAGAGCGACACACCTTTCTGTATCAAATGTTGATGAACAGGCGCAGCCATCGAAAAATCAATAGGCGCCATCACTTGATTACCCATTTCCACAACAGATACGGCAACTCCGGCATGATGCAAATTTTCTGCCATCTCTAGTCCAATAAAGCCCGCACCTACTACAACCGCTCGCTTTACGGAGTTTTCCGTAAGATAAGCCTTTATATGATCGGTATCTTCAACATTACGGAGAGTGAAAATTCCTTCAGAATCGATACCTTCCAGTGGTGGTCGAACAGGTGTAGCACCCGGAGACAACAAAAGTTTATCATAGGTTTCTTCATATTCGCGACCGTCTGCAGTGCGAACAGTAATCGTTTTATCTTTAGGATGAATAGCGATAACTTCATTCTCCACACGTACATCTACACGAAAGCGTTGGCCGAAAGAAGTCGGCGTTTGCACCAGCAATTTCTCACGCTCTGCGATGACACCACCTATATAATAAGGCAAGCCGCAATTTGCATACGAAATGTATTTCCCTTTCTCAAATAAAAGAATATCAGATTTCTCATCAACTCTTCTTAAACGTGCCGCCGCCGTAGCTCCCCCGGCAACACCTCCAATAATTATATACTTCATACTTCTTTATTTTAGTTTTGATAGTGCAAAGAAAAGAATATTTTCTAAAACAAAATAATTTCCAATGGAAAATAATGTTAAATCACAATACAACAACAAAATAGCGCACATTAAGTCCATTAGAAACATACTACATATTCAAAGAGAGAAAGTTCATATACCCTTAATTTAGGCGCATAAGAAGAGACACAGACATCTGGTTTGAGGCTAATTTACAGGCTCAAACACCACACTTATATATTAAAAAGAAAATATTACCAGCCTAATGCGGCAAAGCCGGCGGATGTATACCACTCAGTAGAGCGATATGCTTTATCAGTAGATAAATTGACTCCTGGAATAAATTGAGAAACCCCATAAGTATCATCCATTAAAAACACGCCACCTTGATCTGAAAAATTTGTTTTTGTAGTATTCCAATATACAATAGCCGCATCATAAGCCGATTTCCAAGTATCAAAAACAACATCATCATTTACCAAATGACGCATCATACCGACCAAATCATAATACATAGGATTAGAACGCTTGTCATAGGAAAAAATTTTATTGCGCAACCCTACATTATCTATAACCTCATTAGGTAATGATTGCTTAGTAACACTTGACAAGTGTTCCAACTCAGAACTTTTTATGACAGAAATTGACGCTCCTGCCACCCAGACATTTCCTGCTTTCCAAGGATTACGTGAACCGATCACAAGGCTTTCATTATAATTATCAGCATAAGTACTGATATATGCCTCACCTATTGCCTGAGCAAAACCATCAGCGTAAAACATGGCTGGCACAAGCTTGTCATAAGGTGCACCGGGGGCCGGTATCTCAGTAGGAGAAGCTAGAAAATAATCAGTATATGACCGCAACTCATAAGCAACCTCAACTGACTGCATAAAACATGCATCAAAAAGCAAAAAATCCAAATGGGGAATTTCATCCAACACGGAAGCTAATGCAGAAATATTCATTCGTTTATCACCGTCTCCTGTATCCTGCCCTACCCAACGGGTAGACGTAACCGGATATGGTATCCAGCCTTCACCATGCGACCAATAAACCAATCCATAACTCTCTGCAGGATAAGAGGTGAAAACATGATTCACGACTTCGGACATGACAGCTACATCTGTAGAAACCTGTTCTTCATACGTTGCAATTATATCTTTAACAACTTCTCCTTTTCCATTTTTAGTAAAATGATAAAGTACAGGAGAAGAAGATTTATCATCTACATAAAGACAAAGGTTACATGATGAAATATCTACATCCTTCATCCCTATCATCATCTCTTCAACATCCACAGACGCAAAACTATGCAGAGTATTATCCGCCACCATATACACCAATACAGTTCTATTTGCAGGTATTGGCGAAGGCGTAGGTGGTTCATCCTCGCTGCCTCCACAGGCAGATAAAATGAAAATAATTCCTAGCGCAAGTAAAATATATACATTCTTTATCATACACGTAAATTTACTCTTCCGGCTTCTTGAATCGGAAAGCTTCAGGAGCAATAGGCATCAATACTATCGTTTTATTCTTCTTATACTTGCTCTTCACTTTTGCAGCCTCCTTTTCTAACTTCTTCTTGTTTTCAGAAAAGTAGATCATACACGTATAATCAAGAGATTTCAAATCATATTCCAAATAATTCTTCAACTGATACGTATAAAGATCACGCTTAGGCAAGAAGCCACCCTTATCCAGCTTCACACTGTCCAATACCTGAATATCAGTAAAATACACTACTGTGTCATTGAAAGAGGCAGCAACACCAAATGCATACACAACTTTTTCTCCTTTACCCTTCTTGAATGAGAATGCCGAACATACCATAAAAACTAAAGCTACAGCAAAAAGTATACGAACGTATTTCATAATCTGTTTTTTATTATATATTGTTGGCGACAAAGATAATGCAAACCGAGAGCAAAATAAAAAGAATTCATTCATTTTTTATGCTGAGATACAGCTTATCTTCACTTTTATAATAATGATAACAAAAAAACCGGTGATCAGATCATGACC
>OLWM01001112.1_pt1 | contig 10713 bp, 9 predicted proteins | sample 1644141 | NCBI WGS metagenome assembly OLWM01 (sample SAMEA103958150, study PRJEB25191) | human gut metagenome | biome: human-associated habitat [ENVO:00009003]; feature: intestine environment [ENVO:2100002]; material: feces | place: Germany | collected 2013/2015
TGCCAGCTCCCCCAAAGGGGGAGCTTTTATCATACGTTACGATTAGATGGATGAAACCTCGCCCTTCGGGAGAGGTGGATTTGCGAAGCAAAGACAGAGAGGGTTATAAAATAAACTTCTCCACAGCCTCGGCCACACCGTCGTGGTCGTTGTCGGCGGCAGTCACATAGTCGGCCACGGCCTTTACCGGCTCTTCAGCGTTCTGCATGGCCACGCCTACACCGGCGTACTCGATCATGGAGCGGTCGTTCAGGCCGTCGCCGCAGGCCATCAGGTTCTCCCGGGTCAGGCCCATCCGCTCCAGCAGAGCGGCAAGGCTCCTGTCCTTTGCCACGCCCAGCGGCACGGCCTCGATGAAGAAGGGGCTGGAGGGGTACAGGTCGATCCGGCCCGCAAACTGCTCCTTTCCGGCGGCGCAGACAGCATCCCGCCGGGCAGGGTCAAGAGTGATGAGCATTTTGCAGATCGGATAGTCCACATAGGAGGCCAGATCATCCACATGGATCATCGGCAGCTTTGTGGTAAAGCACTCCTTGTTTGCCCACACGTCCTGATCCCGCTCACACACGATGCCCTCGCTGTTATAGGTCAGGATGGCCACATCCTGCCGGGCTGCAAATTCGCAGAGCTCCGGGACGAACTCCGCCCCCAGCTGCACCTGATACAGGGCCTCGCCGGTCACGCAGTCCACGATCTTGCCGCCGTTGTAGGCCAGCACACAGCCGCCCTTTTTGTCCAGCCCCAGCGCCTTTGCCAGCGGCAGAATGCCCGCTGTGGGGCGGCCGGAGGCCAGCACGATGGTCACGCCCTGTGCGGCGGCGGCATCCAGCGCCGCGCGAGTGCGGGGGGTAACGATCTTTTCGTCATTGGTCAGGGTACCGTCCAAGTCCAGAGCCAGCACCCGGATATTCGATCTTGCCATGATTTTTATTCCTCGTTCTCAGGCAGGGGCTTCCCGCCGGATATTTTATTACTTACCCATCTATTTTACAATGCTTTCCCTTTTCTGTAAAGCAGGAAACGTGCGCCCCGCCCAGGAGCACACAAAAAGCCGCCCGGCGAGCAAAACCGGACGGCTGAGAAGGAAGAAAACGCTGTGTTACAGGATGTCGATGTATTCCCCGGCCAGTGCCTTGTTCATGCTGCGGACGGCGCAAAACTTGCCGCACATGGAGCAGGTGTCGCTGTGGTCATCCTCAGGCAGGCGGGCATCCCGGATGGCCTTGGCGGTCTCGGGGTCGAGAGCGCAGGCGAACTGGGCATCCCAGTCCAGCACGCGGCGGGCATCGCCCATCTTGTCGTCGATATCCCGGGCATGGGGGATGCCCTTGGCGATATCGGCTGCATGGGCGGCGATCTTGGAGGCCACGATGCCCTGCTTCACATCGTCCACGTTGGGCAGAGCCAGATGCTCGGCGGGGGTGACATAGCACAGGAAGGCTGCACCGCTCATGGCGGCAACGGCACCGCCGATGGCAGCCGTGATGTGGTCATAACCGGGGGCAATGTCGGTAACGAGGGGTCCCAGCACATAGAAGGGAGCGCCCATGCAGATGCTCTTCTGCACCTCCATGTTGGCGGCCACCTGATTCAGAGGCACATGGCCCGGGCCCTCCACCATGACCTGCACGTTGTGTGCCCAGGCGCGCTTGGTCAGCTCGCCCAGACGTACCAGCTCCTCGATCTGGCAGACATCGGTGGCATCGGCCAGGCAGCCGGGGCGGCAGGCATCGCCCAGCGAGATGGTCACGTCGTGCTCGGCGCAGATCTCACAGATCTCGTCAAAGTGCTCGTAGAAGGGGTTCTCGTTGCCGGTCATGCTCATCCAGGCGAACACCAGAGAGCCGCCGCGGCTGACAATGTTCATCTTCCGCTTGTGGGTGCGGATCTGGTCGATGGTCTTGCGGGTGATGCCGCAGTGCAGGGTGACAAAGTCCACGCCGTCCTCAGCGTGCAGGCGCACCACGTCGATGAAGTCCTGCGCGGTCAGGGTGGCAAGGTCGCGCTGATAGTGGATGACGGAATCGTACACGGGCACAGTGCCGATCATCACGGGGCACTCGTGGGTCAGCTTCTGGCGGAAGGGCTGGGTGTTGCCATGGCTGGACAGGTCCATGATGGCTTCCGCGCCCATATTGACAGCGCTCATCACCTTTTCCATCTCCACGTTGTAATCCTTGCAGTCGCGGGAAACGCCCAGATTCACGTTGATCTTGGTGCGCAGCATGGAACCGATGCCCTCGGGGTTCAGGCAGGTGTGGTGCTTGTTGGCGGGAATGGCCACCTTGCCCTCAGCCACCAGCTGACGGATCTCCTCCGTGGTGCGGTATTCCTTTTTGGCCACGATCTCCATTTCCGGCGTGACGATGCCCTTGCGGGCAGCGTCCATCTGTGTGGTATAGTTCTGCATGGTACTTTCCTCCAAATGACAGTTTATCTCTGAACAGCAGGGTGCTGGTCATACAGGGGTAGGGGCAGGCAGCCGTCATTCAGAAAAAACAGTACGCTCTGGATGCCGGCACCTGCGCAAAATACGCTTTTCATGTTGGTTTTCTCCATGAATTTTGTAACGCGGCCCAAGGTGGTGCCCCCGGTTTGCCGCGGGATGACAGATTATTTTACGATCTGCTCCGCCAGTGCCTTCAGCTCCCTGCACTCGGCCTCGATGTCCTCCGCGCCGAAGATCGCGCTGACAAGGGCCACACCGTTCACGCCGGTGCCCTTGAGCCGGAGCAGGTTCTCCTTGTGGATGCCGCCGATGGCCACAACGGGGATGTCCACGGCATCGCAGATGGCTTTCATCATGCCCTCGGGCAGAACGTCCACGTCCTCCTTGGTGTGGGTAGAGAAGGCTGCCCCCACGCCCAGACAGTCGGCACCGTGCCGGACGGCCTCCAGGGCCTCCTCCACGCTGTGGACGGATACGCCGATCATCATCTCATCGCCCACGCGCTGGCGCACCTGAGCAGCGGCCATATCCTCCTGCCCCACATGGATGCCCTCGGCGTGGCAGCGGATGGCAATGTCCACGTTATCGTTGATAAAAAAGGGCACGTTGTACTTTTTGCACAGGTCGTGGAGCTCAAACGCCTCCTTCAGGAAGGCTTCCTCGTCCAGCTCCTTTTCCCGCAGCTGAACGCAGGTCACGCCGCCCTTCAGGGCGCTCTCCACCTGCTGATAGAGGGTCTGACGGCCCACCCAGGCACGGTCGGTAACGGCATAGAGCCGCATATATTCTTCAGCGCACTTCATACTTGGCACCCTCTTCCAGCTGAGCCGGAGTCATATTGTAAATGGCATCAATGATGTAATTGCGGTAGGTAGCGTTGCCGTCCAGCGGGGTCAGCCGTGCATGGGCGATCTCGCCCGCAAGGCCCATGGCGCAGACGGCGGCAGCTGCAGCCTCCAGCGGCTGACCGGGGTTGGCAGTGAGAAAGGCCGCCGTCAGGGCAGAGAGCTGGCAGCCCGTGCCGGTGATGGCACTCATCATCGGGTGGCCGTTGCGGATGCAGTAGGCTTTTGCCCCATCGGCCACGATGTCAATGGCACCGGTGATAGCCACAACGGCACCGGTCTTTGCGGCAAAAGCCTTGGCAAAGGCCACCGCGCCGTCCAGATTTTCCTCGGTGACCCTGTCGGCCACATCGGCATCCACGCCCTTGGTGGTGCCCGCGCCGGAAGCCAGCGTCTTTACCTCGGAGATATTGCCCCGGATGACCGTGAACCGCACCTCGTCCAGCAGGCGGTAGGCCGTCTCGGTGCGCAGGGCGGAAGCGCCTGCGCCCACAGGGTCCAGCACCACGGGGTGGCCCAGTGCATTGGCCTTTTTGCCTGCCTTGAGCATGGATTCAATGGTGCGGCTGTTCAGGGTGCCAATGTTGATGTTCAGCCCGCCGCAGATGGTGGTGATATCCTCCACCTCGGCGGCATCGTCGGCCATAATGGGCGAAGCACCGCAGGCCAGCACCATGTTGGCGCAGTCGTTCACGGTGACGTAGTTGGTAATATTATGAACGAGGGGGCTTTTGGCGCGGACATTGGCAAACTGCTCTGCAAACATGACGCACCCCCGTCAGGAAAGGCTGCTCTGCATGGAGCGCAGGGCACCGGAGTGCTGCAGGCTGTACACCAGCACGCCCGCAATGACCGCACCCACAGCGGTGGAGATGAGGAAGGGCACGATGTAGGCGTAGAACGCGATATCACCGGCGCTCTTGCCCATCAGGCAGATGGCCACCGGGTAAGCGCACAGGCCGCCCAGAATGCTGGTGCCGAACACCTCGCCCACCAGGGTGGCGATCAGGTTTTTGGTCTTTGCGTAGACCAGGCCGCAGAGCAGGGCACCAAACATGCTGCCCGGGAAGGCCATCAGGCTGCCCAGACCCAGGATATTGCGGAGCAGCGAAGCCACAAAGGCCACGCCCACGCCCCACCAGGGGCCCAGCAGCACGGCGCAGAGCACATTGACCATGTGCTGCACAGGGGCGCACTTGCTGCCGAACATCGGGAAGCTGAACACACTGCCCACCACGCACAGGGCGCAGAACATTCCAGCGAGAGCCAGCTTTTTCACAGAGAATTTTTTCATTGGAAACTCCTCTTTCTCAAAAAGCGGTCGAGGCTTGCTGGCCTCCTCTCACGCCGGAACACGGCTTCCCATCGCAGTCATTTCAAGGCTCAGGGCGCTCCCCCTCAGCCCGGAGCCGCCCGTTGCGGCGGCTTGCGGCAACAAAAAACAGGAGACACCACAGCGGTGCCTCCTGCAAAAAATCATTTTCCTATGACTTCCTACGGCGGCATTATCCGCATCAGGTCAAGGGTCGAAGTTTGGTTACTTCCTCTCAGCCCGCCTCACGAGCTCCCCTGTGTTTTGTTTTTCGTAGGGTATTGTACACCCGCCGGGGCAAAAAAGCAAGAACAAGTTTTTCTTTCGCCTTTTTGCCGCCTTTTTGCCAAATCGCTTTTACAATTTCCCGGATTATGTTATACTTGTCCCAAATTTCGCAGCGCCCGGGGGGAGCCACTCCCCGCTTTGGGGCACTGCCCGGCACAAAAGGAGATTGAAGTTATGGGTCTCATCAAAGCAGCCATGGGCGCGGCATCCGGCGTGATGGGCGACCAGTGGAAGGAATATTTTTATTGTGACGCTCTGCCTGCGGAGGTGCTGGCTGTCAAGGGCCAGAAGCGGACCAACGGCCGCTCCGCCAACCGGCACGGCAGCGAAAACGTCATCTCGGACGGCTCTGTGATCGCCGTAGCCGACGGCCAGTGCGTGCTGATCGTGGAGCAGGGCAAGGTGGTGGACCTCTGCGCTGAGCCCGGCGAGTACACCTACAGCACCGGCACCCAGCCCTCCCTGCTCAGCGGCGGGCTGAAGAACATCGACAGCGTGTTTGCCGAGCTGGGCAAGCGGTTCAGCTTTGGCGGGCAGGCCGGTTCCGACCAGCGCATCTACTATATCAATACCCGGGAGCTCACCGGCAACAAGTACGGCACCCCCAACCCGGTGCCTTTCCGGGTGGTGGACCAGCGCGCCGGTATCGATATCGACATCGGCATCCGGTGCTTCGGCGAATACAGTTACCGGGTGGTCAACCCCATCCTGTTTTACACCAATGTCTGCGGCAATGTGGAAAACGCCTACACCCGCGACGCGCTGGACGGCCAGCTCAAGACCGAGCTGATGACCGCCCTGCAGCCCGCCTTTGCCCGGATCAGCGAGCAGGGCATCCGCTACTCCGCCCTGCCCGGCCACACCGCCGAGCTGGCCGAGGCCCTGAATCAGGAGCTGAGCGCCAAGTGGAGCAGGCTGCGCGGCATCGAGATCGTCTCTCTGGGCGTTTCCGGTGTCAAGGCCAGCGAAGAGGACGAGCAGATGATCAAGGAGCTGCAGCGCAGTGCGGCCTTTATGGACCCCACCCGCGCCGCCGCGCACCTGGTGGGCGCACAGGCCTCCGCCATGCAGGCTGCCGCCTCCAACACCGCCGCCGGCCCCGCCATGGCCTTTATGGGCATGAATATGGCCGGTGCAGCCGGCGGTATGAACGCCCAGAACCTGTACCAGATGGGTGCCCAGCAGCAGGCCGCCGCACAGCCCGCCCCGGCCCCGGCCTCTGCCCCCGCAGGCTGGACCTGCAGCTGCGGCCACACCGGAAACACGGGCAAGTTCTGTGCCGAATGCGGCAAGCCACGACCCGAGGCCCCGGCTGTCTGGGTGTGCAGCTGCGGTGCAAAGAACAGCGGCAAATTCTGCTCGGAGTGCGGCAGACCCCGGCCCGCCGCCAAGTGCGCCAACTGCGGCTTTGTGCCTGCCGACCCGGCCAACCCGCCCAAGTTCTGCCCCGAGTGCGGCAAGCCCTTTGGGGCCTGAGAGGGGTCTGACGCATGGCTGAAAAGACAACGAATTATCAGTGCCCGGCCTGTACCGGCCCCCTGCACTACGATGGTGCCAGCGGCAAGCTGGTCTGCGATTACTGCGGCTCGGCCTACGACGTAAAGGACATCGAGGCCCGCTACGCCAAAAAGCAGGCCGCTGCCGACACTGCCGCCGAGGGCGATGCCCAAAAAGCCGCCCGCCTGCCCCGGCAGGACAGCCCGGTGTGGAGCGAGGCCGAGGCGGAGGGCCTGAACAGCTACTCCTGCCCCACCTGCGGGGCCGAGCTGGTCTGTGACGAGACCACCGCCGCCACCACCTGCCCCTACTGCGGCAACCCCACAGTGCTGGGCGGCAAGCTCTCCGGCAAGCTGAAGCCGGAGTACATCCTGCCCTTCAAGCTGGACAAAAAGGCCGCCATTGCCCAGCTGACCAGATATTACAAAGGCAAGGCCTTCCTGCCCAAGGCGTTCAAGAGCCAGAACCACATCGCGGAGATCCAGGGCGTATATGTCCCCTTCTGGCTCTACGATGCCAAGGCCGACGCGCGCGGCCGGTACGAGGGCCAGAACTCCGAGAGCCACCGCGAGGGCGATTACATGGTGACCACCACCCAGCACTACGATGTGCGCCGCGAGGGCTCGGCCGACTTTACCAAGGTGCCGGTGGATGGCTCCAGCAAGATGCCCAACACCCACATGGATGCCATTGAGCCCTTTGATTACGGTGACCTGAAGCCCTTCTCCACGGCCTACCTGCCCGGCTATCTGGCCGACCGGTATGACGAGGATGCCGATGCCTGTGCCGAGCGCGCCTACCGCCGGATGTACAACTCCACGGCCGATGCGCTCCACGCCACCACCGGCGGCTACAGCGAGATCCACCCCATTTCCGAGAACATCAACGTGGATATGACCCACGCCCACTACGCCCTGCTGCCGGTCTGGATGCTCCACACCCGGTGGAAGGACAAGGACTTCCTGTTCGCCATGAACGGGCAGACCGGGCGGCTCATCGGCGACCTGCCGGTGGACAAGAGCCGGGTGGCCGCGTGGTTTGCGGGCATCAGCCTGCCCCTGATGGCAGTGCTGGCGTTCCTGCTGTTGTTATAAGGGGGTGGCAGAATGAAACACACTGCAAAACGCTTTGCCGCCCTGCTGGCCGCTCTGGTGCTGGCGCTCTGCCTGAGCATCCCCGCCTTTGCCGCCGCACCGCTGGTGCGGGACGAGATGGGCCTGTTCGATGCGGATACTTACAGCCAGCTGGAAGCTTCCGCCGAAGCCGCCAGCGACGGCCACGACTGCGACGTGTATTTTCTGGTGGTGGACAGCATCGGCGATGCCGACCAGCGCCAGTACGCCAAAGATTACTACCTTGCCAACGGTCTGGGCAGCGGCTCTGAACAGAGCGGCATCCTCTTCCTGCTGGCAGTCGGCTCCCGCAAGTATGTCACCATCACCTACGGCGGCGGCGTGACAGCCTTTACCGATTACCGCATCGAGCAGATCGAAGATGCCGTTGTTCCCTATCTCTCAGACGATGACTGGGCCGAGGCCGCCTCCGAGTACCTCTCCATGTGCGCCGACACGCTGGATTTCTACGCCGAGCACGGCGAACCGCTGGATGTTGACAACGACACCAGCGGCTGGCCCATCCTGCTCCTCATCGTCATCGGCGTTCCCATAATCATTGCCGGTATCGTCTGCGGCGTGCTGTACAGCCAGATGAAAACAGCCCGGCTCAAGACCGAGGCCAACGATTACATCGGCGCAGGCTTAAAGCTGCGGGTGCAGGTGGACAACTACACCCACACCGACCGTGTGCAGGTCTACGACCCGCCCCACGAGGAGAGCAGCAGCTCCGGCGGCTCCTCCGTGGACAGCGACGGCTTTGGCGGCTCCTCCGGCGGCTCGTTCTGAGCGCCCTTTTCTCCAGCAATAAACCACCGGTTCTGCCGGTGGTTTTCGCTTGTTTTTATTTCCGTATAACATGCAAAAGAAAGGAAACCCAACGAATGTCAAAGAAGATCACCGCCCTGATCCCCGGAGCCGCGCTGGCACTGGGCATCGCCTGCATCGCCAAGTGGCTGGAAACGCTGGAAAGCAGCGCCGGGCTCCACCTCATTGGCGCATCGGTCATCGCCCTGTTTATCGGCATGGCCATCAATGCGTTTTTCCAGCCCAACAAAACAACCGCGCCGGGCATCAAATTCACCTCTAAGAAGGTCCTGAAATTCGCCATCGTCCTTCTGGGTGCCAGCCTGAACATCCGCACCGTGCTGACCGTGGGCCGTTTTTCGCTGACGGTCATGCTCTTCACCCTGGCCACCTGCTTTGGGCTGGGCGCGCTGATCGGCAAAGCGCTCGGGCTCAACTGGAAAACCAGCAGCCTGATCAACGCCGGAACCGGCATCTGCGGCGGTTCTGCCATTGCCGCCATTGCACCGGTGATTGAGGCCGATGACATGGATATCGCCTACGGTATGTCCGCCACCTTCCTGTTCGATACGGTGATGATCGTTGTGTTCCCGCTCCTTGGCCGGTGGCTTGGGCTTTCCGATGCCGCATTCGGTCTCTGGGCCGGTACGGCGGTCAATGATACTTCGAGCGTCGTAGCCACCGGTTACGCTTTCAGTGAAGCAGCCGGCGACTTTGCAACGATGGTCAAGCTGACCCGCACGCTGGCGATCATTCCGGCTGTTCTGGTCTTTGCCGCCATCAACCTGCACCTGAAAAAGAAAGAGAGTGCCCAGGCCAACGGTGTCAAGGTGCGCATCCGTTCCATTTTCCCCTGGTTCATCCTTGCGTTCCTTGCCATGTCTCTGCTGACCAGTCTGGGCCTTCTGCCCGCCGGGCTGGTTTCCGGCCTGAAGACCATCAGCAAGTTTCTGATGGTCGCAGCCCTGGCGGCCATTGGTCTGAACACGAACTTCAAATCACTCTGCCGTTCCGGCGCAAAGCCCATGCTGCACGGCTTCATCATCTCCACATTGGTCGTTCTGGTCGCCATTGGTGTTGAGTACATGATCGGCATTGCACCCTACGGCACGCTGTAACGCTCCTGCCAGCTGAATTTTCCCACAAAGAAAGAGCAGTGCTCTCCAATGGGTCCACCCACCGGAAGCACTGCTCTTTTATTGTTCCGCTTTGCTCCACAAACGCGAACTTGTCGGGGCAAAGCCCCTCCATCTTGCTACGCAAGACCGTTCTGTCGCTTAAAAGCCCCACTGGGGCTTTCATTGTTCTGCTTCGCTCCACAAACGCGAAGTTATCTGGTTGATGCCATTTTATCAGTCGGCCATGATCTCCTGAGAGCCCCATAGGAGATTAAGAAGTTCGCAAGCCAACCAGCTGGTACAGCAAGCCAGACAAAGGCAATGCCGAAACGCGGTGCACAGATCAGGGCAACGGACAGACGAATCGCAAGGTTCACCATGTTTGCAACGAGGAACGGACGCATAATTCCGAGACCGCGAAGAACTCCATCGGTTGCCATCTTGATACCCATGAAGATGAAAAAGTAACCAAGCCACCTCATATAGTCACCAGACACCTGATAGGCCAACGCCGTTCCGTCTTTTCCCAAGAACAGCGAGGAAATCTGCGTGTGCAGCGCTTCAATGACCACAAACGCAATGGCTGCAAAGCACAGATCCAGCACCAGTGCAGCGTGGTACCCTTTTTTGATGCGTTGGGGCTTGCCTGCGCCAAGGTTTTGGGAAACAAACGGCGAAACCGCATTGCCGATGGAGACAAAAATCAAAGAGAACACATTCTCTACTCGCATCGTCGCCGAATAACCTGCCAGCGCCTGTGTGCCGAATGGATTTACAACTGCCTGCACAATCAGCATACCGATGGACACCGTAGACTGCTGAAGAATCGACGGCACGGCAATTTGCAGCATGGATTGCAGCTCCCGCCAGTCAAATCGTTGAAATGGGCTCTCGTATCGCCGCATCCGATGAAGAAAAATCAGAAGGGAAAATACGGCGGAAATGCCTTGGGCAATCAAGGTTGCAAGAGCGGCACCGAACACGCCCAGACCAAGCCCAGCAACCATCCAAAGATCCATTAAAATATTCAGGATGGACGAAAAAATCAGCAGTCCTAGCGGAATTTTGGATTCGCCGATGGAGGTGAACATGTTGGAGAGAATGTTATACATAAACAAGAACGGAAAACCCGCAAAATAGACCCGCAGATACAGCACCGCCTCATCCAGAATGTCGGGAGGGGTTTGCAAGCCCCGCATCATCGGGAGGGAAAAGCATAAGCCAAAAACGCCAAGGACTATACTTAGAAGCAAAAAGCTAATCAAGGAGGTTGACACGATTGTTT
>OLWM01001115.1_pt1 | contig 10683 bp, 11 predicted proteins | sample 1644141 | NCBI WGS metagenome assembly OLWM01 (sample SAMEA103958150, study PRJEB25191) | human gut metagenome | biome: human-associated habitat [ENVO:00009003]; feature: intestine environment [ENVO:2100002]; material: feces | place: Germany | collected 2013/2015
GGCGAGGGCGGCGCCCTCGGGGCTGTCCTTGAGCGCGCAGAAAAGGGAGTCGCTCTTTCGGATGTTGCGTTCCAAGAGTGTCTTGGCTGTGGCGGTGAGCGCCTTGAATTCGGTCTTGTCCATTCGCTCCACCCAGTCGGTGAGCGAAGACTTCTGCATCAGCGAGAGTGCACGGTGGCAGCGAAGCGCGTCGCGGCGCGTTTCGGCGTAGAGCTCAAAGACATCATTGGATTGTGCGGCGTCGAGATCGTCCTGAGAGGGAAGGCCGTCCTTGGTGAGTTCGAGCGCCTTGAGGCCCTGTGCGCTCAGTTCGCGGACCTTATCATGTAGCGCTTCGTACTTGGCGATGTATTCGGGAATCATGCGCTGACGCGCGGCAAAGATGACCGTGTAGAGGTCGGACACTCGGGTCATGGCCTTGAGGAGCTTTTTGGGAGATTTCTTCCAGTCTTCGCCCAGCTCGGACTCAAGCACCTTCTTGAGGCTGCGGGGTTTGAAATCGGCTGCGCGCAACTGTCCGGCCGCATCCATGGAAAAGGAAATGGTTTTGGTGTCGTTCACGGTACTGCTTTCTGTGTGAATGGTCTTGTCTCATCGGCGACTACGGTTTAGCGCAGTCAATCGAGCCATTTTAGAACGGCGAGGCCTAGACGAAGGTTAGGAATTGCTCGAAAAAAGCCCGAGCGCCTCGAAATTTTCAGGTGCTCGGGTCTTGAATCGGAGCAATTTGGGCAAAAACGGTGCCGTTACGGTTCGTCGCCCGTTTTGATCGGCCGGTTGTCGTCGCTTACCCATTCCGACCAGCTGCCGATGTAGACGCCCGCGGCCGGAATGCCCGCTTCCATCATGGCCAGATGATTGCAGCAGGCCGTCACGCCCGAGCCGCAGCTGTTGATGATGTCGGCGTGAGGAACGCCGTTAAAGACCGTCTCAAATTCTCGACGAAGCGTTTCCGTGTCTTTAAAGCACTTGTTGGGAAGGAGGTTATCGCCGCTCGGACGGTTGAGGCTGCCAGGAATGTGTCCCGCTTTCGGATCGTGGTTTTCGACTTCGCCCGTATAGCGGTTGTGAGCGCGCGCGTCGACGAGCGTGTAGTCGCGAAGCTCCAGATTGCGTTCCACGAAGTCGTCGTCAAAGACGCGCTCCAGCGGCATGGTGGCGCGATAGGTGCCGGCTTCCCATTCGGGTTCTTCGACCTGAAGAGCAAGACCTGCTGCCTTCCAGGCGCAAAGTCCGCCGTTCAGGACGCGTACGTTGGCAAAACCGACCCAGCGCAGCGTAAACCAGAGACGGGCGGCAAAGTTGCTTTCTCCGTCGTCGTAGACGACGACGGTTGAATCCGGATTGAGTCCGAGGCGACGCATATTGACGCAAAAGCGTCCGGAATCCGGCAGTGGCGTGCGGCCATTGCTGCCCGAGCAGACTCCGGCGACGTCGGCCTTGAGATCGGCAAAGCGAGCCCCCGGAATATGACCTTCGGCATAGGCGGCCCGTCCGTAAGCCGCATCGGTCAGGCTGTAGCGGACATCAAGCAGCACGAGCTTGGGATCGGACAAAAGAGTGTTGAGTTCGGTAACGGAGATGAGCTGAGAGCCGGACATGCTGTTTTCCTAAAGACGGTTCGATGGAATTAGGATGGGTCTTTCTTTTCACGGGCTGATGCGCGCTTGGTGATGACGCTCGCGCAAACACCGGCAAAAATAATGATAGCGATCCCAAGCAAGCTCTGCAGTTCGATGGGATCGCCGAAAATCACGACGCCCATAATGACTGCAAAGACGATGGCAGAAAACGACAGAATGGAACTGAGAAGCAGGTTGCCCGATCCGTAGCTCTTGGTGAGCGCAATCTGAGCGAGCGTAGCGGAACTTCCCGCTGCAATGATGCACAGTACGCTCTTGGTGGTGTACACGTCGGGCTGATCGAAGATCGGATGCGTGACGGCGCCGAAGACGATATTGAACAGCGTGAAGTAAAACACCACGCGCCAGTCGGGTTCGTTCAGACGCGTGAGTTCCCGAATCTGCATGTAAGCAACGGCAGACAGCAATCCTGAGGCCAGACCGATGAGAGCCGGAAACATATCACCCGCATGAAACTCCGGTTGCAGTACTTCCACAACGCCCGCAAAACCCACGACCGTAGCGACAACGAGTTGCCACTGCACGGGCCTCTTGTACCAAAGTGCGGCTCCCACGACGAAGGCCGCCATGAAAAGAGGCGAGGTGTAGTTGAGCGTCATGCCTGTTGAAAGCGGAAGATTGGCGACGGCATATAGCCACATGCCCAGAGCCACGGTACCTATGCCGCTGCGTTTGACGTGAGAGCCGAAGCACTGTGTCTTCAGAGACCGGCCGGTTGCCATGGCCCAGACGAAAATCGCGACGCAGCCGAAGACGCCGCGCCAGAGAATCATCGAAAAGGATCCGATTTCCGGTGCGGCCATCTTGACGCTTGCCGCCATGACTGCAAAAAGAAAGGACGCCACCAGCATCCAGAAGGAAGACATCGTATAGCTGTGCGTTTTGTTGAACGAGATGACACTATAGTCAAAATCGGTTGCACCGAATCACGCATCGACGACTTTTGGAGTTTGCGATTTTCTCCCAGGATGCCCGCGGTATGATGATCGTCACGACTTTTTTTTCAACATCTTTTGGAAGACTCGACAGATGCTCAAAATCGGCTTTTTAGGCGGCGGCAACATGGCGCGCGCCATTGTGGCGGGCTTGGTTTCAAGCGGCGCGGACCCGAAGCTTGTGACGGTGATGGATCGTCATCCCGAAAAATTGGCCGCGTTGAGCGAGCAGTTCGGCATCACGACGCAAGAGAAACCCGGCGACTGGATCACGGCGCTTGATGTTGTGGTTTTGGCCGTCAAGCCGCAGGGACTCAAGGAATGTTGTGAGCAAGTGGCTTCGTTGGTGTCGCCCGAGACGACGGTGCTTTCAATCGCAGCGGCCGTTCGCGCCGACGTGATTGCCGAGTGGCTCGGCACCTGCCGTGTGGTGCGCTGCATCCCCAACACGCCTTCGATGGTGGGCAAGGGCTTCTCCGGACTCTTTGCCGATCCGCGGACAACCGAAGATGACCGCACACGTTCTCAATATGTTATGCAGACGGTTGGCGATTTGGAATGGGTCGAAAGCGAGGACGATCTGCACCTGGTGACCGCTGGCCCCGGCTCGGGACCCGCCTACGTGTTTCTCTTCATGGAAGCACTTGCCGACGCGCTTGTGCAGGAAGGTCTTACTCCTGAAAAGGCCAAAGAATTTGCGCTCAGCATGGTGGAAGGTGCGGCGGCCTTGGCTCGCACGAGCGGTGAGGCGTTTGACGTGCTTCGTCACAACGTCACGAGCAAGGGCGGCACGACGGCCAAGGCAATCGAAGCGTTTGAAGCGCACGATCTGCGCGGTACCGTCAAGGCGGCGGTGCAGGCTTGCAGAGCCCGCAGCAAAGAAATGAGCGAATTGTTTTCCTGATGTCTTCCTCTGATCAATCAGAGGCTTGACGGCCTGGACTGCAAATCAAAAGCAAGACGCCGACTCAACCGAGCCGGCGTCAAACGTTTGGTCGATCAGAAAGCGAGATCCAGAAGTCCTTTGGGTCTGTAGCCGAGCGTCTGCACGCACAGGGGCACTTGCGTTGCGGTGAGCTGAAGCGTGTCGTGCACCTTTTCCGAGTCGAAGGTAAGTCGCGCCAGACAATTGATGTTAAGCGCAGCGCAGGCCATGTAAACGGACATCACCTTGGCTCCCGTGTCCAGAAGCGGAGCGTGCGCCATCACTTCGTTGGAGAGTTTCGTGATGTTCTTGCGGTTGATGAACTGCACGATCTGCATGGCCAGATCCGTCATCAGTCCCTGCGTCTTGGCTTGGTCATAGACGTAGACCAGATGTACCGGCGCTTGCTTGACCATCGGTTGCAGCAGGCAGAAGTCCTTACGGCAGTCCTTCTCATGCACAAACGACAAGACGCGGCGCTCCGGCACCCACAGCCACACGCCGTTGGCCTTGACGACGTAGGTGTCGATTTCCTTCCAATTGAGCGTCGTGGGTGTCGTGCGGTGGTTTGCGTTGTTTCCCTTGCCGTTTAAGCCGTCAGCCGCCCACAGGATGCGCACCAAATCTTCGTAGATCGGTGCGTCGGAAAAATCGAGCGACGAACGTCGGCGCATCAGGACCTCTGTGAGCGACATCGACATATCGCCCGGCTCTGGCAGCTCCCGTTCGGGAGCCTTGGGTGCCTCAGCGGCTTTTTTGCCTTTGATGATGTCTTTAAGTTCATCAATGCGTTTCATCGTAGCTCCTTATCGTTGCTCCTTATTTCGGGAAGCCGACAGTGACGGCCATTTGAGGATCGTAGGAGGTGAGTCCCAGGGCTTGAAGCACGGTTTGCGGTTCAAACCAGGCGCGCGGTACGGCGGCAAGGCCCATGGCCGAACACGCCAGAAGCGCGTTTTGAACCATGACGCCAACATCGACCGACTGACAGATGGCGCCTGCACGACCGCCAGAGATGCGTTCGGTTTTTGCCTGATTGACCGCAAAGATCAGCGTGACGGGAGCCGAATGCACGAAGTCTTGCCCCGCAGTGGTAGCCGAGCGGTGATCACCCTCGGCAAGAAGCTTGAGAGCATTGGTTTCGGCGCAATAGGACCACACCCCCTTTTGGTCGAAAACGAAACATTCGACTTCGCGGCTGTCGAGAGCCGAAGGCGCGGTGCGTCGGCCGTCGGCGCCGCTTTGCCCGGCGCAGGCCCACAGCAGCGTCGAAAGAAGCGGCAGATCAAGAGATTGATCTGAAAATTCACGGCGGCTGCGGCGGCGTCCCAACACCTGCGAAAAAGGCATTGTCATTTCCACCGGCGGCGGCAGCTCAATGGTCGTCTGCATATCTCAACTCCAAGGAATTTTTCGTGCGAAAAAGCGGATCCGCAAAAAGAAAACTCGGTCGGCCTTCGCGCAGAAATGCCAACCGAGAATAATCCTTTTTTTCGAAATTGTGATGACGCCGGAAGACTTCTTTTAGCGAACGTCTTCAAAGAGCGAAGCGTACATGGGCCAATAGACCGAGTAGACGAGCGTGAGCATCATGAAGGCAAGCGGCATGACGACGAACGTCACAGCGGCGTCGGTCGAGCCGAACGCAGCAATCAGGGCCGAAGCAAGCAGCCCGAAGGCGACGATCATGGCGCCCACAAGCAGCACAAGCAAAATCACCGGGATGATGTTGCGCAGGCACCCGAAGAACGAATAAAACACGGCCTTGCCCCAGCTCATGCGTTTTTCCGAAGCCAGAAGCGGGGCAAACCACACGGCCATGAGACCGGGAATGTAGACGACAGTCACGGCGACGATGGCGTCCCAGGGAATGTTGGCTTGCACGCTTGCCCAGTCAAGCCGATCGTTGGCGTCAATCTTCCAGAGCGCGATGGAGTCGGCGGCCATCAGGCCGTAGAGCGCGTTGACGGTGATGAGAATGAAGCCGTAAACAAAGCCGATGCGCATAAGGTTTTGACGCACGACGGGATCGGCAAAGACAGCCTTGAGTTCGGAAAGACGCGGATCGCCTCCCTGGAGCGCGGTGCGCGTGCTGCGGCCGATAAAGGCGGTGCCAAAGGGCATAAAGAGCGCCGCAAAGACGATGCCCGCATATGGAATGGCGCTCAGAAAGCCCATGATGAGCAGGTAGAGCATCGTGACGGCCAAAAGATTGAGGGGTTTGCGGCCGACGGCCGTTGCGGCGTCGCGAAACCAGTACCAGCCGCTTGCGGCGGGCAGACGGCGCGAAGTGTTGCTGTCAGTCATTGAAACAAAAGGTTGAATGAAACAAAGGAAAGAGCCGAGAGGACTCTTCCCGGAACGCCAAATTTTAGGCAACAAGCGCAATAGTTTCGCGCTTTCGATTCTTCAGAATCTTTTCAAAATATGTTGGATCGTGCGGTTTTAGGAGGCTGGCTTTCCGAGGCTGATAGAAGTCATAGAGCCGCGAGAGCCAGAAGCGCAGCGCCGCCGCGCGCAACATGTCAGGCCACCAGCGGCGCTCGGCATCGGTAAACGGAAGCACGGCGTGATAGGCCCTCAGAAAAGCTTCGGTTTTTCTCGGATCCAAATGCAGATCGGGCGCTTCGAAGTCCGTACACCAGTCGTTGACGGTGACGGCCACGTCGAAAAGAAGAGCCGTACAGCCCGCAAAGTAAAAGTCGAATACGCCGCTCACGTGTTCCTGTTCGGTTCCGTGCCCGACGATCATGGCGTTGTTTCGAAAGAGGTCGCAGTGGCAGGCGGCAACGGGCAAAGCCTGAAATTGCGAATCGGAAAAGACAGTCAGCTGATGATTTACTTCTTCGGAGAGCATTGCTCCGACGGTTGGATCAAGATGGGGAAGCACAACGGGTGCCGTGGCTTGCCACCACTGCGGACCGCGCAGGTTTTCCTGAAACAGGGAAAAACCTCGGGCAGCTATGTGCATACGGGCGAGCACTTCACCCATGCTTGCACATTCTTTTGCGGTTACGTTTTCGATACTTCGGCCTTCCAGACGATTGGCGATGGAAAAGGGCTTGCCTTTGATGTGCGAAAAAAGTTGGCCCGATTTCGTGCGCACCGGAGCGGCCACAGGGCATCCTTGGCTCCGCAGGTGCGCGCACAGTTCCAGATAGAAAGGAAGCTGACTTTCACTGAGACGTTCAAAAACGGTCAGCACCCAACGGCCTTCGGTCGTATCCAGAAAATAATTGGTGTTTTCAATGCCGCTTGCAATCGGTTCCAGCGACAAAAGCTCCCCGATGTTGAAATCAGGGAGCTCTTTGCGTACCTCCAGCGGTGTCAGAGTCGTAAAGACGGCCATGAGGTGTTACCAGCTGAACTCGATGAATTTCGGCGTATCGAGCGTGGAGCGGGGATCGGCGCCCGGACGGTTGTCAACAGGGCGGTCGCTGCGGTTTTTCATCGTGTAGGGAATCTCGGTAGAACCCGGTGTCACACGCACGTCTGTCACACGGTTGTTCTGATCGTGTGTTTCTTCGATGATTGTTCCGTATTCGGAACGGTATTTCGTTACCTTACCCGTGTCGACGCGCTTGCTGCGTTCTTCGCGGGCACGCTGCATGTCGCGCTCGGACGGCTCCAGGCGCGATGCCTCGTATGTTTCTCGGGCGTCGCGATTGGAGCGCTTGACGTCGGCGTTCAAGTTGGGGGCGGGGGGAGCGTTGCGCTGCACTTCGTTTGAAGGCGGAATGTAGGCGGGCGGCGCATCGTTGACCTGGGCCCAAAGACCGGTGGCCATGCCGGTCAAAAACAGTGCGGTAAAGAGTTTACGCATTACAAGAACCCTCTCTATCAGTGTCGATTGCCGTGGTTTCGAAACCTCGGCGTGTGCTTCTATCTTATACGGGATTGAGCATCAAAACCTGTAGCAACCGTCAGAAAAATGAGCAATGGATCGTTTCTGCGACACTGTTGCCGCGACGGAATTCTTTAGAATCGGGTGTCCTTCAATTTGACCGAACGTTACCATGCCCAAACTTCTTCTCGTTGACGGCTCCAACTACCTTTTCCGAGCTTTTCATGCACTGCCGCCTTTGACTACCAGCAAGGGAGAACCCACCGGTGCCATCAAAGGCTTCAACGGTATGCTTCGAACAGTGCACGATACGGTGTCGCCCGATTGCGAGATCTGCGTTTTTGATGCCAAGGGCAAAAATTTTCGCCATGAGCTTTTCGAGTCATATAAAGCCAATCGTCCGCCGATGCCCGAGGAGTTGCGAAGCCAAATTGAACCGATTTTTGAGTTGGTCAGATTGCAGGGATGGCCGCTTTTGCAAGTCGAAGGTGTGGAAGCCGACGATGTACTCGGCACGCTTGCAGTACAGGCCGTTGCCGTCGGCTGGGATGTCGTGATTGCGACGGGCGATAAGGATTTGGCTCAGTTGGTAAGCGATCGCATCCATCTCATCAACACGATGACCAAAACGGTTCTCGATCGCGAAGGCGTCTTTGAGAAATACGGGGTGTATCCCGAGTGTGTCATTGACTATCTGGCGCTTATGGGGGACAAGGTCGACAACGTTCCCGGCATCAACAAATGCGGGCCTAAAACAGCGGCCAAGTGGATTGCCGAATACGGCAGTCTCGACAATCTTGTTGCCAACGCCGATCGCGTCAAAGGTAAGATCGGCGAGTATCTGCGTGAGGGGATCCCGTTCTTGGATTTGGCCAAGAAGTTGGTCACGATCAATACGCAGGCGCCCGTTTCGTTCGATCCGATCGAATTTGCCAAGAAAGAACCCGATGCCCAGGGCTTGGCTCAGTTCTATGCCCGTTGGGAAATGAGCGGCTCGGCAGGCCGTGCGAGTGGTCTGTTCGCCCGATGAGGTTGCGCAGCTGGCAGACGAGTTAAATGCTGTCGCCACAGATCGCTTCCCGGTGGCTATCTGGGTGGCCGGCAATAACACGAGCCCCATGCACGATGCGGCCGTTGGCCTAGCCTTTGCCCTCAATCCGCTTCGTACGGCTTATGTCCCCTTGATGCATCAGGACGGACCGAATGCTGACGCAGAGGCGGTTCGCGAACATTTAGCCCCCTGGTTTGCGAGCGCTGCGGCAAAAGTGTTTTTTGACGCCAAGCGCTGTCAGCATCTGCTGGCCAACGCTGGTCTGCCGGTCTCCGGCACCGTTCACGATGCCATGCTCATGAGTTATGTGATTGAAGCGCATCTCAAGCACAACTTTGCCAAGATCATCGCGCGCACAACCGGACTTTCCGCATTGGATGATGAAGGGCTTTTTGGCAAGGGAGCCGGCAAACTCGATGCCGTTACCGTGCCTCTGAAAGATGCGGCGGCTTTCGGTGTGCGCACCGCTGCGCTTTTGCGTACGGCGGCATCTGTGATGTGGGTCAAGCTCTCCGAAGATGAAGCGCTTATGTCAATTTACCGAGACATGGAACTGCCGGTGATGCAGGTACTCACCGGGATGGAGCGCTCGGGCGTGTTGATTGATCGCGAGAAACTTGCTCAGCAAAGCAAAGAATTGGCCGAACGTATTGACGAAGTCAAGGCCAAGATTGAAGAAATTGCTGGCGGCGCTTTCAATCCGGCAAGTCCTAAGCAGTTGGCGCAGGTACTCTTTGAAAAACTGCAATTACCGGTGAAGAAAAAAACGGCTTCGGGAACCCCGTCGACTGATGAAGAAGTTTTGAGCGAACTTGCGCTTGACTATCCGCTGCCTAAGCTCATTTTGGAATTTCGAGCGCTTTCCAAACTTAAGAGCACTTATACGGATAAGCTACCGCAGATGGCTGACCCGGAGGACGGACGTGTGCATACGACTTTCGGTCAGGCCACGGCTGTAACAGGGCGCCTGGCAAGTTCGGACCCCAACCTGCAAAACATTCCGGTTCGAACTGCCGAGGGACGGCGCGTGCGAGAAGCTTTCATTGCCAAACCTGGTTGCAAACTGATTTCTGCCGACTACTCGCAGATTGAATTGCGCATCATGGCGCACATTTCACAGGACGAAGGACTTCTCAAGGCTTTCCGAGAAGGTAAAGACATTCATCGCGCCACGGCTGCCGAAGTGTTCGGTACGCAGCCTGAAAACGTGACGGCCGAGCAACGCCGAATGGCCAAGGTGATTAACTTCGGACTGATCTACGGCATGAGCGCCTTCGGTTTGGCGCAAAATCTCGGCATCGAGCGTCGTATGGCTTCGCATTACATTGAGGAATACTTTGCCCGATATCCGGGGGTAGCTCGCTATATGCAGCAGACGCGTTCGGCTGCGCATGCTCAAGGTTATGTGCAGACAGCTTTCGGTCGTCGCCTGTGGTTGCCGGATATTCTGAGTTCGCGTCCCGCCGTGCGGGCCGGTGCGGAACGCGCTGCGATCAATGCGCCGATGCAAGGGACGGCGGCTGACTTGATTAAGCGCGCGATGATTTCGCTCGATCGGTGGCTTAAGAAGCAAAACCTCAAAAGTCGTTTGATTCTTCAGGTGCACGACGAATTGATTCTTGAAGTGCCGGAAGATGAGTTGGAGTTGGTCAAAGAAAACGTTGCCGCCATCATGCAGTCCGCGGCGTCGCTTTCTGTACCGCTCTTGGCTGAAGTCGGGGTGGCGGACAATTGGGAAGCCGCGCACTGAGGTCTACTCAGTGGGCGTTCGGCGTCTGATGCCTTCCAAGATCGCAAAGATCACGATCGTAAAGATCGAGAGGATCAGGCACAGAGCGGCAGCGGCAGCGAAATCGGCGCGCGAAACCGCGTTGAAGATTTCCAACGAGAGTGTGTTGGTTTTGCCCGACAGGTTGCCGCCCACCATCATGGTGATGCCGACTTCTCCGCTTGCGCGTGAAACGCCCAGTAGCAGTCCGGAGAGAATTTGCGGTCGGACGTGGGGAAGCGTGATGTGTCTCAGAATGGTCCAGCCGGAAGCTCCGTGCACGGCGCCTGCGAAGTCAATCGCCTTGAGCTGACGACCTTCTAAAGCAGTCTGAATAGGTTTGACGACGAGAGGAAGCCGTTTATCAAAAAGCGCCAAATCTACCGCACGCCTTTTGACATTTATTCGCTCTGAGCACCCACAGATTTCTCCGTGAGGTCAGTCAGGCGCCCAACGGTTCTCTCGATTCCAACGGCGCCTTTTTCTTTCAGCACTCCACTTTCGTCCTCGGTGAGGT
>OLWM01001118.1_pt1 | contig 10667 bp, 7 predicted proteins | sample 1644141 | NCBI WGS metagenome assembly OLWM01 (sample SAMEA103958150, study PRJEB25191) | human gut metagenome | biome: human-associated habitat [ENVO:00009003]; feature: intestine environment [ENVO:2100002]; material: feces | place: Germany | collected 2013/2015
GGAAAATACGGAACAGGATATTACTCAGTGGATGAAGCACTAATAAAGAGCAAATTAATCCTACGGCAAAACCTACCAGTACCTCTCCCAATGTATGATGCTGTAAAATAATACGTGCTGTGCCCAGGACACCTGCAATCAGGATGAACAGGCATAGCCACCATACCGGATTGTATCCGAACAAGGCACTGAAAGATACCAGCCCTCCTACAATAGCCCCTACACCTGCCATGTGCTCGCTTAACTTCCATTTCAGATTGACAACAATGCAGATAACCATCATGATCAATGCAGCAAGAATAATCCCCGTCATGTACCAAGGGATATTCAGGCGGTGCATCATCACCAGGCAGAATACGTATGAAGTAATAGTAAGCAAGAATGGCATAAAGCGCCGCTTACGTTCACCCAAGTCTTCGGGACTGAAACCATTGATTTTACGGAACAGGAAGATGGTGAGCGTAGGCATAAGAATAGTGAAGCAGTACACTACTCCAAGCACAATCAGCTTATACTGTATAGGCATGATGCGCAGGTACGAGAAAAGGAACAGAATCAGAAACGCCAGGAATGGAATGGAAAACGGCGTGAATATAGCCGATATCACCCGGGCTGTCCGGATTAAGGTCCTGTCTGCTACAATATGTTGTTCTTCCATGAATAGAGTTCTCAAATTAATAATTACTTCCTCAGTCTTGCCACCGGTATGTTCAACTGTTGCCTGTACTTGGCTACCGTGCGGCGTGCTATAGGATATCCTTTTTCTTTCAGTATATCCGTCAGTTCATCATCTGTATAAGGTTTCTTTTTATCTTCATTGTCAATGCATTCTTTCAATATCTTACGAATCTCACGTACAGACATTTCCTCACCGTCTTCGGTGACGTATCCATCACTGAAGAAGAATTTCAGTGAATAGATGCCATAGTTGGTTTGCACATATTTGCTGTTGCTGACGCGGGAGATGGTTGAAATGTCTAATCCGGTACGTTCGGCAACATCCTTCAATATCATAGGGCGCAACAATGATTCGTCTCCTTCGAGGAAGAACGGGCGTTGCAGGTCGATAATGGCTTGCATGGTAGTCATTAATGTATTCTGGCGTTGCTTCACGGCATCAATAAAGCCTTGTGCTGCATCCATCTTCTGCTTCAGGAACATCATGGCTTCTTTCGACTCTTTCGACTGGTTAGCCCTGTTTTTGGTATGCTCTTCCACCATCTCGGTGAAATCACGGCTCATACGCAGTTCCGGAACGTTTCGGTTGTTCAGAGCCAGATTGATGGTACCGTCGTCGTATGTATCTACAATGAAGTCGGGGATGATCTGTTGCATGTTCCGGCCGATGGCTTCACCCAGAGAGGCACCCGGACGCGGATTGAGTTTGCAGATCTCTTTGATAGCCTGTTCAAAAGCATCTTCTTCCAATCCGAGCTTCTGCTGTATCTTGTCCCAATGCTTACGGGTAAATTCTTCGTAACATTCGGAGATGATCGCTTCTTCTATATAAAGTAGAGGGTTCGGGGTGAAGTGCTGTTGCTCTATCTTGCGATGAATCTGAATGAGCAGGCATTCTTGCAGGTTGCGTGCACCGAGTCCGGCGGGATCAAAGTCCTGGATGATCTTCAGTGCCTCTTCCAATTCTTCCTGGGTGCATTCGATGCCGGCGTAGATGGCGAGTTCATCACAGATGCTATCCAGAGACTTACGTAACAGGCCGTCGTCATCTAATGATCCGATCAGATATTCCGCCAGTTCACGCTGATGCTCGGTCAGGTCACGTTCGCTTAGTTGCTCCTTTAGGGTTTCGTAAAAAGAAGTGGCGTCGGAGAAAGGTATTTCTTCGGCCTGTTCACCTTTGCTACGGTTGTTTTCCTGCAATTTGTAGTCGGGGATATCGTCTTCGCTCAAATAGTCGCTTAATGAATCATATTCATTGGCTCCGCTGTCTTCTGCGGAACCTTCCGTATCGGAATTTTCAGAAAAGTCGTCACTTGCCGTATCTTCCTTTCCTTCTTCCAGAGCCGGATTTTCCAGAAGTTCCGCATGTATACGGTCTTCCAGTTCTACAGCGGGCAATTCCAATAGCTTCACTACCAGAATCTGCTGGGGCGACAGTGTCTGTACCTGTTGCTGCGCTTGAGTTTGTACTTGTCTGGAACCTTGTGCCATACTTATTCTTTTCTTTTACTCGCCGCAAAGATAATGCAAACGAGACAGAATAAAATGAACTCGTTCATTTTTTATGCCGAGGCGCAACTTATCTTCACACTTTTTGCAAAAATAGTGAATAGTTCGGGAACGCGAAATGTTCTCGGCATAAGTTTTTCATGCAAGCATGAAAGATTGGCGCCTAATTTACATTATCTTTGCTAAAAGTGAAGATAAGCTGTACATCAGCAATAAAAATAGGCAAGCTTATTTTGTGCTGCTTTCGGTTTGCATTATCTTTGTGCGTATCAACTTAAAAAATTGCAACGTTATGTTTGATAAAGAAACTTATGTGCAGCGCAGAGCCCTGCTGAAAAAAAATATTGGCTCCGGAGTGTTACTATTCTTGGGAAATGACGAACAAGGACTGAATTATGAAGATAATGCTTTCCGTTATCGTCAGGATTCTACTTTCCTCTACTATTTCGGCTTGTCGTTTGCCGGACTTTCCGCTATCATTGACATCGATGAGGACAAAGAAATCATTTTTGGTGATGAACTGTCTATTGACGCTATCGTATGGATGGGATCGCAGCCTACGCTACGCGAAAAATACGAACGTGTAGGAGTAAAAGATATAATGCCTTCGGCCGACATCGTCGGTTATCTGCATAAATGTGTGCAGAAAGGAAAGGCGATTCATTATCTGCCTCCTTACCGCCCCGAACATAAACTGAAGCTAATGGATTGGCTGGGCATACCGCCTGCACGTCAGGAAGGCTCGGTGCCTTTTATCCGTGCCGTAATCGCACAACGTAATTATAAATCTGCGGAAGAAATCGTAGAAATAGAAAAGGCGTGCGATGTGACGGCCGATATGCATATCACAGCGATGAAGGTACTCCGCCCGGGGATGTACGAGTATGAAGTGGTAGCCGAAATGAACCGGGTAGCGCAAGCTAACAACTGCGAACTTTCTTTTGCCACTATCGCTACTATCAACGGACAGACGCTGCACAATCATTATCACGGCAATCTCGTGAAACCGGGTGATTTGTTCCTGATTGATGCGGGTGCGGAAATTGAATCGGGCTATGCCGGCGATATGTCGTCCACGGTTCCTGCTGACAAAAAGTTTACTACCCGTCAACGCGAAGTTTACGAAATACAGAATGCAATGCATCTGGAATCGGTCAAAGCGCTACGTCCGGGCATTCCCTACATGGAAGTTTATGAATTGTCCGCCCGTGTAATGGTAGAAGGAATGAAGGCACTGGGGCTGATGAAAGGAAATGCAGAAGACGCCGTGCGCGAGGGTGCTCATGCGTTGTTCTATCCGCACGGATTAGGTCATATGATGGGACTGGATGTTCATGATATGGAAAACTTGGGTGAAATCTGGGTAGGATATAACGGCCAACCGAAGAGTACACAGTTCGGTCGCAAATCGCAACGTCTCGCCATTCCGTTGGAACCGGGATTTGTGCATACGGTAGAACCGGGTATCTATTTCATTCCCGAATTGATAGATATGTGGAAGGCGGAAAAGAAGTTTGCCGATTTCATCAACTACGAAAAAGTGGAAACTTACAAGGATTTCGGTGGTATCCGCAACGAAGAAGACTACCTGATTACGGAAACTGGTGCCCGCAGATTGGGTAAGAAAATCCCTCTGACTCCGGACGAAGTGGAAGCTTTACGATAAGCAAAAAATTAATCGCATTAACACTGGCTTCTCAGACAACCACTAGAATGACGGAAGTTTTTCATTAATACCGGAAAACCTCCGTCATTTTTATAGGAGTGCCCAAATGAACAGTTTCATAAAGAAACGACCTTTATTCGTCCCAATCGGATAAAGGCAACGTCTTTTTACCGTACCATTTCATCCATGCATAAGATTTTCTTTTTCTTAAATAAAGCGTATCACCACAATTTTCTACCGCTTCCCAGTTGAATACAGAATGAGAACGGAATGCTTTTTCCAACCAATAAAGTATGTCATAGGTAACGAAAGGAACTATCATCCACCACCACGAAAGCCACAAAGACAAAATTAATGCCGGAGCTAAAGTCAAAAAGAAACATTCCCAATATTGCCTTGCATGTATCCGTAATTCCATATCTTCCCAAACTTCTAAATATTTATATCGGGTAAAGAAAAGCCCGCCTACCATAAAATAATGCTTCTTTTTCCCTAAGAACCATTTCGCCAAAAGATTATTATAAAAAATCATATTCCCGTTTTTTTGTTGTATGTAATATCTTCATAACAGAATAAATACCCAAAGGTTCATTTATTCAAGTGCCATATAACAGTTATTGACCCTCTCGTCTGAATAATTCCAACGAATTTAATTATTGCTGTTTCGTATTCCAACCTGTCTGACCCTAACAGACAGGTTAGGATAATTACGCAAAGTAAATTGAAAAAACGAATATATCCTAATTTTCCTACTTAATATTTAAAGCTGCTTCCTCCTAAAAATTCCCGAAGCAAAGAAGTCGGTGGTATTTCTTTGTCTTGAACCGGAACAAAATATTTGATGAATTTCAACAAACGATAGGCTTCGCAGTATTCCGGGCAATTACGCGGAACTCCCATTAATATAGGTTCAGCGTGCAGGCGGAGCACTGCAAACTCAAAAAGAAGAGCTGAATTGAACATTACATCTGCATTTTCCTGATAAGGGAATATCCACTTATCTTCACCGGCACGCACACTAGGCCAACGTGAAATGGTTTCACGGGCAGAATAGCCCCGATAATTGAAATCACGGATAATACGACGCAACAGACGATTGTCGGTAGTAGGAATCCAGTTGTGGTCGTCCAGAGAGATAGTGGTCAATGCCGATACATAAATCTTAAATTTACGTTCGGCAGGAATATGTGGCGTCAACTCCGGATTCAAGGCATGAATACCTTCCAATATCAGAATCGTGTTATCTTCAATTTTCAGTTTATCACCTTTAAATTCTTTCTTGCCGAGAGCAAAATTAAAGCGGGGAAGTTCTACTTCTTCACCACGCAGCAAGGCTTGCAGCTGTTGGTTGAACAGCTCGAGGTCGAGCGCGTAAAGCGATTCATAATCATAGTTTCCGTTTTCATCCAAAGGAGTATCCTCACGGTCTACGAAATAATTATCGAGAGAGATAGGAAAAGGTTTCAACCCATTTGTCATCAACTGGATTGAAAGCCGCTTGCTGAAAGTGGTCTTTCCGGAAGAAGACGGTCCGGCAATCAGTACCAGTTTCACTCGGTTACCGTTTTCGCCACGATGAAAAATGGTATCGGCAATCTGGGCTATCTTCTTTTCCTGCAATGCCTCAGCAACGTTAATCAAATCTGTTGCATGGCCTTCTTCGCAAGCGAGGTTGAAATCGCCTGCATTGTTGAGTCCCATGATATAGCTCCAGTTCAGATATTCTTTAAAGACGTCCAACATCTTTTCCTGCTTTACAACGTCTTCCAGCACTTCGGGATTCTCGCGGCTGGGAATACGCAGCAATAGTCCATCGTAATACTTCACGATGTCAAACAGTTTAAGATAGCCGGTGCTGGGCAACAGGTTGCCATAATAGTAATCGACCGTATCGCCCAACGTATAATAATAGGTATAGAGGGAACCGGAAGTTTCGAGCAACCGGACTTTATCATTCATACCCCGTTCGCTGAAAATACGTACAGCTTCGGCTGTATGGCATTCGATACGATGATAGGGTATATTTTCTGCAATAATCTCCTGCATACGTTGCTTGATGCGTTTCACATCCTCCAATTCAATGGGACGCCCGATACGCAGATTACAGAAATAACCTTTCGAAACGGGATGTTCTACAAACAGCTTGCCCTCGGGAAACAATTCCGTGACCGCCTTAAACAGTACAAAACAGAGCGAACGGACATAGGTACGCATACCGGACTGGTCTCTCACGTCCAGAAACTCTATATCCTTATTATTATATACCCTAAAATTAAGTCCCTCAGAGCGGTTATTGACTTTAGCACTAACCACTTGATAAGGAAAATTAAGATTAAAACCGTAATAAATATCCAAAAGTGAGCTCCCGATGGGGAATTCTTTAGAAATATTGTTATTTTTGCAACATATTTGTAACATCTTTGGGACTAATATACTTATAATCAGACTGAGAACAAATAACCATTAACAATATTATAGATGGAATATTCTTTTTATGATTTTTTAAAGCTCATAGGTTCATTAGGGCTCTTCCTGTACGGAATGAAGATAATGAGTGAAGGACTTCAAAAGTTTGCCGGTGACAGGCTCCGGAAAATTCTAACGGCAATGACTACCAACCGGGTAACCGGTGTACTGACGGGTGTGCTGGTCACAGCACTGATTCAATCCTCTTCCGCAACTACCGTTATGGTAGTGAGTTTTGTAAACGCTGGACTGTTAACTTTATCCCAATCCATCGGTGTAATAATGGGAGCCAATATCGGTACTACCGTTACAGCATGGATTATTTCGGCGTTAGGTTTCAAAGTTGATATAGCTGCTTTCGCACTTCCTCTACTGGCCTTCGGCATTCCTCTTCTCTTTTCTCAAAAAAGTCATCGTAAGTCTATCGGTGAATTTATTTTCGGTTTCTCTTTCCTATTTATGGGACTTTCCATGCTGCAATCCAATGCGCCGGATTTGAAAGCAAATCCGGAAATGTTGGCCTTTGTGCAAAGCTATACCGATATGGGATATATTTCTATTCTGTTGTTTGTGTTTATCGGTACTATCCTGACTATGATTGTGCAGGCATCGGCGGCAACGATGGCAATTACGCTTATCATGTGTGCTAATGGATGGATTAGCTTTGAATTGGGGGCTGCATTGGTATTGGGAGAGAATATCGGTACCACCATTACTGCCAATCTTGCCGCATTGACCGGTAATACGCAGGCGAGGAGGGCTGCATTGGCTCATTTGGTGTTCAATGTCTTCGGCGTTATCTGGGTACTTTGCCTTTTCACTCCGTTTACGAGTGCCGTATCTTGGTTTGTGGAAAATGTGATGGGAACGAAAGATCCTGCCGTAGCTGTTTCATTTAAGTTATCGGCTTTCCATACTTGCTTTAATATCTGCAATGTATTGCTGCTGATCTGGTTTGTAAAACTGATAGAGCGTACGGTTTGTGCCATCATTCCGCAGAAAGAAGCTGATGAGGAATATCGTCTCCGCTTCATTTCCGGTGGCATGCTTTCTACAGCGGAGCTTTCCATTTTGCAGGCACGCAAGGAAATTCATCTGTTTGCGGAACGTACTCACCGTATGTTTAATATGGTACAGGACTTGTTGCATACGGATAAGGACGATGATTATAATAAGCTGTTCAGCCGTATCGAAAAATATGAGAATATCAGTGATAATATGGAGTTGGAGATAGCCAATTATCTGAACCAGGTGTCTGACGGGCGTTTGAGTTCGGAGAGTAAGCTTCAGATTCGTGCAATGCTTCGTGAAGTAACTGAAATTGAGAGTATCGGTGATAGCTGTTATAATCTTGCGCGTACTATCAATCGCAAGCGTCAGACTAATCAGGATTTCACGGAAAAGCAATATGACCATATTCACTTTATGATGAAACTGACGGATGATGCGTTGGCACAAATGATTGTCGTTGTAGAGCGTTCCGAGCATCAAAGCATCGACGTGAATAAGTCATTCAATATTGAGAATGAAATTAATAACTATCGCAATCAGCTGAAGAATCAGAATATTCTGGATGTGAATAACAAGGAATATGATTATCAGATGGGCGTTTACTATATGGACATTATCGCCGAATGTGAGAAATTGGGTGATTATGTGGTGAATGTAGTAGAGGCTAGTAGTGATGTAAAAGAAAAGAAAGCGTCTTAGGACGCTTTCTCAAATTCTTCTTTTCCAACTCCGCATAGCGGGCAAACCCAATCTTCAGGAAGATCTTCAAACGATGTTCCCGGCTCAATGCCATTTTCTGGATCGCCCAGCTCTGGGTCGTAAACGTAGTCACAAACGGTGCAAATGTACTTGTCCATAAAACTATTTTTTAGGTTTTCTGTATAAATAACAATAAATCCCGCCTTTTTGTTTCCGGTTTTGCTTTGAAAGAGATATATTTGTTTCGTATTTATTGTAAATGAACTCTTTATGACGATACTAATTCTGGTCGGTATGGCGGTGCTTGTAGGAGTACTGTTATTATATGTATTTGAACTTGGTAGAAGTAGACGCCTGCTGCTTAAAGCAGGAAATGCCAGGAAAGCATTACGCGGTTCCGAAGAACTGTTTCGTTCTATTATGCAAAATGTCCATGCTTTTATTCTTTTGATAGATAGGGATTTTGTAGTAACCCGGACGAATTACTATGATATCACCAAAGCCCGTCAACCGGAAGGCAGATTGGCTCGTGTGGGAGATTTATTGCGTTGTAACAATGCATTGTCTGCCGAAGGCGGTTGCGGAACACATGAACTTTGCGGCAGTTGTCCTATCCGAAAGAAGATTGAGGAAACATTTCGTGCTAAAAGTAGCTTCACGGATTTAGAAGCTATACTCGATATACGGGATAGGAGGGGCGAAGTAGCCGAATGTGATACGTATGTTTCCGGTGAATACATGGAAATAGACGATAAGGAGGGTATGGTAATTACTGTACATGATATTACCCGACTGAAGAAAGCGGAAGCGGAATTGAACAGAGCCCGTGAAAAAGCGGAAAATGCAGATCGCTCCAAATCAGCTTTTCTTGCCAATATGAGCCATGAGATACGTACACCGTTGAATGCCATTGTCGGTTTCTCCGAATTGCTGGCTTCTGCCAGTACGGAAGAGGAGAAGGCGCAATTTCTGGAAATAGTGCATTCTAACAACGAGTTGTTGCAGCAGTTGATTGCTGATATTCTTGACCTTTCAAAAATAGAGGCAGGTACATTGGAATTTACATTCTCGGAGGTAGATGTCAATCAGTTGATGTTTGATATAGAACAATTGTTCCGTATGAGACTGGAAGATAAATCTGCCGTTATTCAGATTATCAGGCAAACACCTCCCGATGAATGTGTTATGTATACCGATAGAAATCGTTTGCAACAAGTGGTTTCCAATTTTATGACCAATGCTGTGAAGTTTACAGATGAGGGTAGCATTACTTTTGGCTATAATCGTTGTGCTGAAGGTCTTTATTTTTATGTGAAAGATACCGGAAGTGGTATCCCGGAAGATAAGGTAAATCATATTTTTGAACGTTTTGTCCGGGTAGAACAGAATAAGAAAGGTACCGGTCTGGGGCTGGCTATCTGTGAAATGATTATCCGTAAGTTGGGTGGAAAGATTGGTGTGGAGTCTGAATACGGTAAGGGATCTACATTCTGGTTTACCCTCCCGATTAATGGACGCCAGATTAAGGAACAAGGCACGGAGATTGATGGCAAGACTAACTTATAAAAAGATTTAATAACATTCTCTATACAAATTATTGTTGTATTTTTGCAATTCAATTTAAACCTAACGATTTGCATGACTGCAACAAAGGATGATTTTTATCACGTCGGACTTACCGACGATGAAGTACGGAAGAGCCGTACAAAGTACGGAGTCAATCTGTTAACGCCCCCCAAGCGTCCCTCCCTGTGGAAGTTATATCTTGAAAAGTTTGAGGATCCTGTTGTCAGGGTGCTTTTAGTGGCTGCACTATTTTCTTTGATCATCTCGATCGTAGAGAATGAATATGCCGAGACAATCGGTATTATTGCCGCTATATTGCTGGCTACGGGAATCGGTTTCTTCTTTGAATATGACGCCAATAAAAAATTTGATCTACTGAATGCAGTAAATGAGGAAACTTTGGTGAAAGTTATCCGTAATGGTCGTGTGCAGGAAATTCCTCGGAAAGATGTGGTGGTAGGAGATATTATTGTCCTGGAAACAGGAGAAGAAATACCGGCTGACGGTGAACTGCTGGAAGCCATATCTTTGCAGGTGAATGAATCAAATCTGACCGGTGAACCCGTTATAAATAAAACGACTGTCGAAGCGGATTTTGATGAAGAAGCTACGTATGCTTCCAATCGTGTGCTGCGCGGTACAACGGTAGTCGACGGGCATGGAGTTATGCGCGTGGAGTCCGTAGGCGATGCTACGGAGATTGGAAAAGTGGCTCGCCAGAGTACGGAACAAAGTACCGAGCCTACCCCGTTGAACATACAGCTTACCAAACTTGCCAATCTGATTGGTAAGATCGGCTTCTCGGTGGCCGGACTGGCATTTGCCATTTTCTTTATTAAAGATGTAATACTGGTATATCCTTTTTCAACCTTCCACACTTTTGCAGACTGGCTTCCGGCATTGAAAGCTACCTTGCAATACTTTATGATGGCAGTAACCCTGATTGTGGTTGCAGTGCCCGAAGGGTTGCCGATGAGTGTGACGCTCAGTTTGGCATTGAATATGCGCCGTATGCTTTCTACCAATAATCTGGTTCGCAAAATGCATGCTTGCGAGACGATGGGGGCAA
>OLWM01001151.1_pt1 | contig 10438 bp, 7 predicted proteins | sample 1644141 | NCBI WGS metagenome assembly OLWM01 (sample SAMEA103958150, study PRJEB25191) | human gut metagenome | biome: human-associated habitat [ENVO:00009003]; feature: intestine environment [ENVO:2100002]; material: feces | place: Germany | collected 2013/2015
TGGGACTGTAATCACAACCAGATAGGACTGGCCATTTCCAAGAACATCGAAGGCCCGTATATCAAGTTCGACCGGAATCCGCTGGTGGCTTACGAAGATACCACCAAATGGGGTGTGGGACAAAGTACAACAATCGTCAAAGACTCTACGACCATCCTGTTATTCTATACCTCAACCACCGAAAACAGACCTTTCTGTATGCGTGAGATTAAGTTGAACGATCTGGATAACATCGTACTGGGCGAAGAGCGGAAAGTTCCATTCATCGGCGGTAACAGCTATGTCGGTCACAGCGATATAATCGTTTGTGAGGCTTGTGAGTATGTTGACACATTCTTACAGCTCAATCCGTTTATTTCGATTATTCTTAATATTGACGCAGATCATCTTGACTACTTCAAGAATCTTGACAACATTAAGAAGTCATTCAACAAATTTGCTCATCAGACAACAGGCTTGCTTGTTATCAACGGTGACGACGAAAACACTCTTGATGCCGTAAATGATGTTGAGATTGAGAAAATCACTTACGGTTTTGGCGAAAACTGCGATTACAGAGCTGAAAACATCAGTGCAGACAAGGGTGTTCACGAGCAGTTTGACCTCTACTATAAGGGGGATAAGCTCACACAGATTAAGCTTATCGTTCCGGGAAAGCACAACATTTATAATGCACTTGCCGCTGCGGCTACTGCACATTATCTTGGCGCTACTCCGAAGGAAATTTCCGAGAATCTTCACAAGTTCGGCGGTGTTCACAGAAGATTTGAAATTCTCGGCACACCTGACGGAATTACTGTTGCCGATGACTTTGCTCATCATCCCACAGAACTTACCGCAACACTCAATGCCGCAATGAAAATGGGCTTTAACAAGGTTTGGGCAATATTCCAGCCGCATACATTTTCAAGAACAGCCATGCTCCTTGACGATTTTGCAGAGGCTCTTAAAATTCCGGATCAGGCAATTATTTCGGCTATTCTACCTGTTCGTGAAACAAACACATATAACATCTATTCTACTGACCTCGGTGCAAAGGTTCCGGGTTCTGTATGTCTTGACACATTTGAAGAAATTACCGACTATGTTTGCAAAAATGCAAAAGAGGGCGACCTCATTCTCACAATGGGCGGCGGTAATGTGTATATGTGTGCCAATATGATTTACAAACAGCTTAAATATATGGAAGAAAATAAATAAGATTTTTAAACAAACAGAAGAACCGTGCTTTTATGGCACGGTTCTTTTTTCTTTTATTGAATATTAAGCAAAAAATGAACAAAGCTCCGTGCGGTTACGGAGCTTTGTTCGTTAAGAGAGAGTTTTTGTCTACAGCTTTGGCTGTATGAATATTTATATAAAAAGCTAAAAAGCTTGTTGACTGTTATTGACCAAACATATAGTTCCAGATTGAGTCGCTGTCACTATTATCGGAACTTTTGCCCTGTGATTGTGATGACTTATTCTGTGTGTTTGAATTGCCTGCTGAAGAACTGCCGCTCGGTGAATATTCTGCAAGAGTGAGCTTGAGATTTGCAGTCTTACCTCTTCTTGTAACGGTAAATGTTACTGTATCTCCCACCTTTGAATCCTTGAGGGCTGTTTCAATGTCTGATTTTGAAGAAACACTTGTACCGTTTACTGCGGTAATCATATCACCTCTCATAAATCCTGCTTTTTCTGCATTAGAACCGCTTGTTACGGAAAGAACATAACAGCCTGTGTTGCTGAGTCCGTAGTAGAATGCGGAATCGTCGGATGTGATATCTGTAAGCTCCATACCGAGGTCAACCTTGCCCTTTACATAACCGTATGTTTTGAGATCGTCAATTATATCAAGAACATTGTTAATCGGAATAGCAAATGCAATACCTTCAACCTCTGTTGCACTGTCCTTTGCGTTTACAATACCGATAAGCTCACCGTTTGAGTTAAAGAGTCCGCCGCCTGAGTTACCGGGGCTGATCTGAGCGTTGTGCTGGAGAAGCGTCATACTCTTACCCTCAACCGTTACCTGACGGGCAAGTGCGCTGATAATACCGTCTGTTACCGTACCGCCGAGCTGTCCGAGCGGATTACCGATTGCAACAACATAGTCGCCTACTGCAAGATCTGAGCTGTTGCCCATTGTTGCGGCTGAAAGACCTGTTGCATCTACTTTAAGAAGTGCGATATCGTTGTCCTCATCACTGCCGACTATCTTAGCCTTGTATGAAGTTGCACCGTCACGGAGTGTTACCGTGATATTCTCCGCACCTTCGATTACATGGTAGTTTGTGATGATGTAACCGTCCTCGGAAATGATAACGCCTGAACCTGCACCCTGCTGAACATACTGCTGAGCAAATCCGCCTGTTACAACGCTTTCGGTAGCAATTTCAACTACGCTGTCGGCTGTTTTCTTAACAATTTCGGAAGTTGTTCCGCTGAGAGCGGCATTGCTTGTGGTTGATGTGCTGTTTGCGGATGCCTGCTTTATGTTTACACTTGAAGATGAGTTGTTGTTAAGTGATGATGCAAGCATACTGCCACCGAATCCTGCACCGCCGCCGAGAATGATTGCAGCTACAAGCATTGCGGCTACAAAACCCTTTGATGCTGGTTTCTTCGGCTTTTTAGGCTTTTTAACTTTTACTTTCTTAGCCTTTGGTGCGGAATACTGTTGATTTGCATACGGTGAACCCGACTGTGAGCCGTATGGATTCTGTGACGGATTGCCGTATGAATAGTTGTTAGTCTGTTGTGAAGAATATGGGTTTGAAGAATACTGTGAACCGTATGAATCCGATGAGTAATTCTGTGAAGATGTACCCGATGCTGTGTTTGAAGAATAAGCATTTTCATAACGGTTAGGGTTGTGTGACGCATTCTCGTTGTTACCGTTTATATACGAATGGCGGTACTCACCCGAATTTACACTTGATGTTGAATTTGTGTTCCATTCATAAGAGCTTTCTGTATTTTCTGCAGTTGATGCAGACTGTGAATCTGATGATGAATGAATATCCTGATAGTTGTTGTCAGCAGTATTATTATCTGACGAATAACCGTCATAACCGTTTTTATTGTTTTCAAAGTTATCGTTCATAACTGTACCTCCGATTAAAAATTATATTTTCAAAAGACTTCATCGAATGTCGGTGTTGTTTTTTGATGTTGTAGATATAATAAAGCCCCAAAGTGAAAAGTATATGAAATACGGCTGAATTAATGTTGAAAGCAAGAAAATAGTATGTGAAAATTCGGCGTGCGTTGTGAGGAGTACGACATAATCATCTGTATTCACGAAAAAAGGGCAGAACATAACGCTCTGCCCTATATAATGTTAAAGATAATAACAATTTTAAATATCAGTTATCCTTAATCTGATATTTACTAAATAATCCGTCAACAATACTTTTCATATTATTAAAGAACATATTGGTAAGTTGTATGAACACACAAAAGAATATAATTACAAAGCCTACACCTTTAAAACGAGGGTTAAGCGTTCCTGTCAAAATAAGATTACAACCGATAAAGAAGAGAAACGAAAAGATTATAAAAGCAACAACAATCATCGGACTTGGAAACATTCTGATTGTTAAATCAGAATATCCACAATCTTCCTCTATCTTACCTGAAAAAATCGGACTCAGGCTATAAATTCCACCGTAATTTTTAGCCGGTACAAACTTCATTTTAAAACCCTTATCCGTAAATTTTACATCATAGGAGTAATCCTCTCTCTTAATGTCAGCACCATACTTAGAATTACTTTTAATTATATCATTTATGTGTTCTTCGGATAAAGAAAGTTTATAATGAAGTTTATCAAAGAATTTTATAATCATAAAAATAACTCCATATACGAAAGGCACTCAGTTTGCCGAAACGGTGTTGACCTGTTCTTTTGTTTCGGGCTTCTTTTCAACCTTTTCATTAAGCTTTTTCTTTACCGAAACTTCGTCGAACTTCTTTTTAAAGGATACTCTGCCGTTGAACTTCTTTCTGCAATATTTGCATGAAAATTCGGCGGTAAAGCTTTTGTTGTGAAGTCGCCACTTTGAAAGCTGAACAAGCGGTTTTCCGCAATCTTCACAATCGAAAAACATAACGCTTTTGTCAACATCGGGACTGTTGATATCTGTGATAAAATGATTTTTGAACAGCAGTCTGTCATAGAATTCGTCACAAACAGCATCCTTAATGTACGGCTTTAACGGATACTTACCGTAAAAAGCCTTCATACATTCCAATGTCAGGTACACATCGGCAAGAGCCCTGTGCTGATCATCTTCCGAAAAATCAACACCTGCCATTTCGGCACAGGCACCGAGTCCCAGCTGACAGGATGAATCGTGCAAATCAAGACAATCTTCACAATAGCTTTGCAGATTGCAATAGCGTGAGAGAAACGGAAGTCTGGTTCTGCCCGTGTAGTAGCTGTAGTTTTCGATAAGAGCATGAAGGTCGGAGTCGCTCCATGTCATAAGCACACCGTCACCCAGAAAATCCGAGAACAGGCTGATTGCTCTGATAAAGCTGACACCCTCATCCTTCAACTCTTCATTTGTTATTTTAGTAAGCTGTTTTACCTTACTGCATAGCTTTTTGCCGATTTTCGGAGCAACAAGCATTGTAAAGGTGTCGCATACATTCAGTTCATCATCAAGCTTAACCGCACCGATTTCAATTATTTCATTGACAAATTTGTGCAGAACCTTGCTGTATGAACCGTTCCATTCAAGGTCAAGAATTACATAACTCATTATTTTAATTATTTCTTACGGAATGCCTGTTTCATACGCTGTTCTTTCGAAAGAATACGCTTACGCATACGGATATTTTCGGGAGTAACCTCAACAAGCTCATCATCAGCAATGAATTCAAGGCACTGTTCAAGCGACATAATTGTCGGAGGTGTAAGCTTGAGGGCATCATCAGAACCCGATGCACGGGTGTTTGTGATGTGCTTTTTCTTGCAGACATTAACTGTGATATCCTCAGACTTAGGACTTGCGCCTACAATCATACCCTCATAAACAGGAACACCCGGTCCGATAAAGAGTCTGCCTCTTTCCTGAGCGGCATAAAGACCGTAGGTTACAGTTTCGCCTGTTTCAAAAGCGATGAGTGAACCCTGATGGCGGGTTACGATTTCACCCTTGTATGGCTCATAACCGTCAAATACATGGTTCATAATTCCGTTACCGTTTGTATCTGTAAGAAATTCGGGGCGATAACCCATAAGACCTCTTGACGGGATTCTGAATTCAATGTGAGTAACACCGCCTTCACGAGTACCCATATTGATAAGCTCACCTTTTCTTGAACCGAGCTTTTCCATTACAGGACCGACATATGTGTCGGGGACTTCGATGATAAGAAACTCCATAGGCTCATGAAGCTTGCCGTCAATCATCTTTGTAATAACCTGCGGACGGGAAACCTGAAATTCATAATTCTGACGGCGCATTGTTTCGATAAGGATTGAAAGGTGGAGTTCACCTCTGCCCGATACCTTGAATGTATCGGCGCTGTCTGTTTCTTCAACACGAAGAGCAACATTTGTTTCAATTTCCTTGAAAAGTCTGTCACGGAGGTTACGGGAGGTTACATACTTACCCTCTCTGCCTGCAAACGGTGAGTTGTTTACGATAAAGTTCATTGAAACCGTAGGCTCGTCAATCTTTACGAACGGGAGCGGCTCAACGCAATCGTTTGAACAGATTGTTTCACCGATGTTGATATCCTGAACACCGCTTACGCAAACGATGTCGCCGACTGTTGCAGTGTCACATTCAACTCTTTTAAGTCCTTCAAACTGATACAGCTTTGCAATTCTTACATTCTGAGTTGTACCGTCTGTGTGACAGAGAACGGCAGCCTCTCCGTTCTTTGCAGTACCTCTTTCAACACGGCCTACACCGATTCTGCCGACAAACTTATCGGAGTCAATGTTTGAAATAAGGAGCTGGAGTCCTCCGTTCATATCACCCTGAGGAGCAGGGATTTCTTTTACGATTGCGTCAAAGAGAGGTTTCATATCCGTACCGGGTTCATGATAATCCTCTGATGCATAGCCGTCACGGGCAGACGCATAAATTACAGGGAACTCAAGCTGATCTTCGTCGGCACCGAGTTCGATAAAGAGGTCGAGAACCTCGTCAACAACCTCTTCGGGTCTTGCACCGGGACGGTCGATTTTGTTAAGAACAACAAGCGGCTTTTTGCCGAGGCCGAGTGCCTTTTTAAGAACAAATCTTGTCTGCGGCATACAACCCTCAAATGCGTCAACAAGCAACACAACACCGTCAACCATCTGGAGAATACGCTCAACCTCACCGCCGAAATCGGCATGACCGGGGGTGTCAACAATGTTAATTTTGATGCCGTTGTACATTACGGCTGTCGGCTTTGAAAGGATTGTGATACCTCTTTCACGCTCAAGGTCATTAGAGTCCATTACTCTTTCTTCTACATTTTCATTTGCTCTGAAAACACCGCTCTGCTTCAAAAGCTGGTCAACCAGAGTAGTTTTGCCGTGGTCAACATGGGCGATAATAGCGATATTTCTTACATCTTCGCGTTTTGTCTTCATTTTATAACATCCTTTTCTTTGAATCTTCACTTGTAAACACTTCTAATTTAATATATACAACTTTATTAGTCTACCACATTTTTGAAATTTTACAAGAGTTTAAAAAAGTTGTTCTAAATTCTGTACTTTAAGCATAGATTATTAAAGACCATAGGAAATACGTTTTAGAGGAAGGAGAACTTAAAATTATGTCAGATAAGATTATTGAAAATAACCAGGTGACGATTATGGGGGAGATTGCTTCAGATTTTACTTTCAGCCATGAGGTATTCGGGGAAGGATTTTATATGGTAGAGGTAAAGGTGAAGCGTCTGAGCAACTCGGAAGACCGGATTCCACTGATGATTTCGGAGCGTCTGATTGATGTGACAAGAGATTATACAGGTGAGTATATTATGGTGAATGGTCAGTTCCGGTCTTATAACAGACATGAAGAGCAAAAAAATCGGCTTGTATTATCTGTATTTGTAAGAGAGTTGGAGTTTATTGATGAAGAACTGGATGGAGCGAAGACGAATAGCATTTTCCTGGACGGCTATATCTGTAAACTTCCGGTCTATCGGAAAACTCCACTTGGGAGAGAAATCGCTGACCTTTTGCTGGCGGTGAACAGACCATATGGAAAATCAGATTACATACCATGTATCTGCTGGGGAAGAAATGCGAGATATGCTTCTGCATTTGAAGTAGGAGAGCATGTGCAGATCATAGGCAGAATACAGAGTCGTACTTATATAAAGAAGTTATCGGATACGCTGACGGAAGAGAGAACCGCGTATGAGGTATCTGTAAGTAAACTGGAATGTGTGGAAATATAAAAAATGGGCAGGTCAGAATGTTCGCAACTTGTTTAGAAGTATAGTCTTTCATTGACATCCCTTGATAATGATGCTAAAATTTCAATTAATAATGAATCATGACAGATAATTTAAAGCGCATGGAAAGTCAGGAGGAGTACGATGGCTATATTTACTGGAGCTGGAGTGGCAATTGTCACACCATTTAATGATGATGAAGAAAGAAGTATTAATTATGATAAGTTAGATGCACTGCTTGATTACCACTGCAATAATGGAACAGATTGTATTGTAATCTGTGGAACAACTGGCGAGTCTGCAACAATGACAGAAGAAGAACATATGCAGTGCGTAAAGTTTGCAATTGACAGAGTAAAAGGCAGAATCCCAGTTATTGCAGGTACAGGTTCTAATTGTACACGTACTGCTATCGATATGTCGAAGGAAGCTTCAGAATATGGGGCAGATGGTTTACTTTTGGTTACACCTTATTATAATAAAGCAACTCAGGCAGGTTTATATGAATATTACAAGGCTATTTCAAAAGAAGCGAAGGCACCAATTATTATGTATAGTGTTGCAAGCAGAACAGGCTGTAATATTGAGCCGGCTACTGTGGCAGAACTTGTAAAGAATGTTGACAATATTGTGGGTGTAAAAGAGGCATCTGGAAATACTTCTCAGGTTGCAAAGATCATGTCTCTGACAGATGGTAACATTGATCTGTACTCAGGAAATGATGATCAAATCGTACCATTACTTTCTCTGGGAGCAAAGGGAGTGATTTCGGTTCTTTCTAATGTAGCTCCAAAGGAGACGCATGATATCTGTGCGAAGTTTTTTGAGGGAGATGTGAAAGGAAGTCTGGACCTTCAGTTAAAAGCAATTCCGCTTATTGAGAAGCTTTTCTGTGAAGTAAATCCGATTCCTGTTAAGAAAGCAATGGAACTTATGGGAAAAGACTGTGGACCGCTTCGCATGCCATTAACTGAACTTTCACCAGAACATACAAAAGCACTGGCACAGGCCATGAAGGGTTTTGGAATTGAGCTGGCATAGAGATTTTTAAGAATGGCAGTAGGAATGATAATTACAGATAAAAGGATATCCCGGGTGATATCCTTTTCTGTCATGTAAAAAGACAAGGAGGAAAAATATTATGGTACGTGCGATTATGCATGGCTGCAATGGCAAGATGGGACGTGCGATCACTACACTTGCAAAAGAAGATGCAGAGGTAGAGATTGTGGCAGGAGTGGATGCATATACGGAAGTTGCAAATGAATATCCAGTGTTCGATAGTATCGAAAAGTGTGATGTAGAAGCAGATGTTGTGATTGACTTTTCAAATGCAAAGGCAGTAGACGGACTTTTGGATTATTGCGTAGAAAAACAGATTCCTGTTGTTCTTTGCACAACAGGACTTTCAGAGGAACAGCTTCAGAAGGTAGAAGAAGCATCCAAGAAGGTAGCAGTTCTTCGTTCTGCCAATATGTCTCCGGCAGGTTATGATATTGAAATTGTTGAGAAGCATCACAACCAGAAATTGGATGCCCCAAGTGGAACTGCAATCGCTCTTGCAGATTCTATCAATGAGGCGGCAGATGGACAGTACGAGTATGTCTATGACAGAAGTCAGGTCAGAAAGAAACGTGATAAAAAAGAACTTGGAATATCAGCCGTGCGCGGAGGTACAATTGTTGGGGAACACGAAGTACTCTTTGCAGGAATAGATGAAGTGATTGAGTTCAAACATACAGCATACTCCAGAACTGTATTTGGAAAAGGTGCTGTAGAGGCTGCAAAATTCCTTGCCGGAAAAGAGGCAGGAAAATACGATATGTCAGACGTAGTATTAAAATAATATTACGAGGAATCTTGGGGCAGATTGCAGGAATGCAAAGCACAAAGCAATCCGTAAATATTATAGTTGGAAAAAACAACCATATTATATAAAGGAGAGGTTATGAAAGATTTAGAAGCACGTTATTTGGAGAGACTTTCTCAACTGTATCCGACCATTGCTAAGGCATCAACAGAGATTATTAACTTACAGGCAATTTTAAATTTGCCAAAAGGGACGGAACATTTTCTTACGGATATCCATGGGGAATATGAAGCATTTTCCCATGTTCTTAAGAATGGATCGGGAGCAGTTCGTAGAAAAATTGACGAAGTCTTCGGAAATACTATGAGTAGTAAGGATAAGAAGACCCTTGCTACTCTTATTTATTATCCAAGAGAGAAGATGGAGCTCATTAAGAAAAAAGAAGAAAATATGGAGGACTGGTATAAGATTACGTTGTATCGTCTGATTGAAATCTGCAAGCGGACTTCAAGTAAGTATTCCAGATCTAAAGTCAGAAAAGCTCTGCCTCCGGAATTTGCTTATGTCATTGAGGAATTGATTACAGAGAAAGCAGATGTTATGGATAAGGAGTCCTATTATAATTCTATTGTAGATACGATCATCCGGATCAAACGTTCCGAAGAGTTTATTGTGGCTTTGAGTGAATTGATCCAGAGACTTACTGTAGATCATCTGCATATTGTAGGAGATATTTATGATCGTGGGCCGGGACCACATATTATTATGGACAAGCTGATGGGTTATCATTCTATGGATATCCAATGGGGAAATCATGACGTGCTCTGGATGGGGGCGGCAGCAGGACAACAGGGCTGTGTTGCAAATGTTGTCCGCATCTGTGCAAGATATGCAAATCTGGAGATTTTGGAGGATGGCTATGGAATTAACCTCCTGCCGCTTGCTACATTTGCACTGAACACATATCGGGATGATCCATGCAGCTGCTTTGAACTGAAGGATGATCCGGACTATGATCCCAGCGAAACAATGCTGAACATGAAGATGCATAAGGCGATTTCTATTATCCAGTTTAAGATAGAAGGGCAGATTATCAAAAAAAATCCTGGATTTAAGCTGGAACACCGAAATCTTTTGCATCTGATTGATTATGAAAATGGTTTGATCGAGTTGGATGGAAAAACATATGAACTTCTGGATAAAAACTTCCCGACGATCGATCCAAAACGA
>OLWM01001159.1_pt1 | contig 10398 bp, 5 predicted proteins | sample 1644141 | NCBI WGS metagenome assembly OLWM01 (sample SAMEA103958150, study PRJEB25191) | human gut metagenome | biome: human-associated habitat [ENVO:00009003]; feature: intestine environment [ENVO:2100002]; material: feces | place: Germany | collected 2013/2015
TATTAATGTGAATATATAATATATTTTCTTTGTCATAATATATTTTTTAAAAGTTAAGACTTAGATTGAAGGTTATGGATTTGGGAACTGGGGTAGAGTATAAGTTGCCCATTGACTCCGGATCCATATAATTATCATAATTAGAGCTGATAACGAATAGGTTACGAGCCTCTAATCCTACAGTTGCTCCGCCGATACTTAGTTTATGAAGCCATTCGGATGGAACCCGGTAAGCAAGACGTATATTTTGTAGACGTACAAAGCTTAGCTTTTTTACCCAGATATCCAGTGATCTGTAAATGTCATTTCGAGTACTGAACAAGTAGTAGTCGGCCGGATTGTAATTGTACGTTGCTAATGCAGGGAACTTTCCTGTTGTATTTTCCGGTGTCCATCTATCCAGTATGTCTCTATTCATATTGCGCCCTGGGTCTAAGTCAGATACATTATAACTTGGAGTTGTTTTTACGTGTGCTCCAAAATTATATGAAAAATTCAGATTCAGTTCCCAATTTCGGTAATTGAACGTATTTAGAAAACCGCCCGTGTAGGGAGCATCTGACGTTCCAACATAGCTGTAAAAGTCTCTTTGTTCTTCAGTACTTGGTCCTATTTGGTAAGTGCCAAGACCATCTTCATTCGATGTCATTCTGAATAACTCTTCTACAGTGACAGCTTTTCCCTCTTTATTCTCAAGATAGATTTGTCCTGTATCAGGATTTATACCTTTTGTTTTTAGTGCAAAGATTGCACCTACAGGATATCCTTCCAGACTAGGAGTCACTTGGCTTTTATCTGTAAGTACTTTTAGTACTTTATTTTGATTATATGCGAAGTTGAAAGTAGTGTACCAAGAGAAGTTTTTAGTGGTGATATTACGTGTCTGCAGGTTTATTTCTACACCTTTATTTTCCATACTAGCCCAGTTTATAGACATATTAGTGAATCCATTTTCTAAAGCTAATGCTTTAGAACCAATTAAGTCTGTTCCTTTTCTATAGTAGTAATCTACACTAAGATTGATGGCTTGATTGAGTACAGAAAAATCTATTCCTAGATTGTAAGATGCTGTTTTTTCCCAGCGTAATTTACTGTTGGGAGCACTATTGATAATAATATTTTCTTCACTGTAACCTGGTAAAATATTCACATTATCATATTTTCCGACTAGGAATGGAGAGGTTCCCTTATCAATATTTCCTTGTAAGCCATAAGAAAGGCGAAGAGCTAAATTATCAATCCATTTGTATTGTCTAATGAACGATTCATTAGATAAACGCCACAAACCGCTTACCGAATAGATTGGTAAGAAACGGTATTTCTTATCTACTCCGAATAAATCAGAACCATCCATGCGCACACTTCCTCCCAATGTATAACGATTCATTAAAGTATATGAACCATTGGCAAAGAAAGAAGCAAAAGCGTTTTCCTTGTACGATTTAGTTTTTAGATTCCAATCATTGGCTTGTGCTTCATCTTTAAATATGAGATTCTGGAATGTTAGTTTCTTGGGATCATATCCGTATCCGGTTGAGGCTTGGTTGTCTACCCAGTTTTTGCGAATTTCCGAACCAGCCATTATTTGTATGTCATGTATATCCCCAAATGTGTTTTTGTATTCTCCTTGGATTTTCCATGTGAGTTGTGAGGTTGTACTATTAGTTGTTTTAAGCATGCCTCCTTCTGGTATAAGATAGGTTTGTACACCATTTTTCCAATATTTATTGGTTTCACGTATATTCCTAATATTATATGAATTTATCCCGGCATATTCTTCTTGCGACAATTGATCCCATTGCACACCAATCTGTGAATAAACTTTCCACTGATCGTTAAAACGTAGCTGAACATCAAAGATAGAATTGATGGCTGTGGTGACAGATTCTTTATTGGTGTTTGCTCGTTCTTCGAATATATTAAAGCCTTGCTTTTCATCTGTTTCATTACTTCTGACTACATCGTAATCGTAAAGGTAGTTTCCTTGTTCGTCAAACGGAGCAAAGTAAGGGTTGGCGATACGTGAATAATATATAGGGTTAATAAGTCCGTAAGTATCAGTCATAAATGTGTTATTCTTGCGTCTGTTGGCAAAAATAGACATTCCAATTTTTAATATTTTGTTGATTTGGTAAGACGTTTTACTGGTCAGATTAAAACGGCTCATGCTTACACCTGGTACATTTCCGTTTTCTTTGACATAACCAAGTGAGTTGTAATAAGTAACCTTTTCGCTACCACCGGAAATGCTAAAGTTATATTCTTGCGTGAAAGCATCTCTGAATAATATATCATTCCAGTCTGTATTGATTGTTTTCAGTTTGTTTATAGCATTTTGGGCTTCAGGTGTCAGTCCGTTCCACCCCTGTTCTTTATAGATGTCTATTAAGTTATATTGTTTCATGATAGCAGCAACTTTTCCTTTTTCAGGAAATACCGGTATCGGATCTGTTAATCCCCATAATATGTCAAACCGTGCTTCTTTTAATAATTGAAGTTCCAAATCGACTTTCTCTTCCGAGTTTAGTAAGTTGAGTCGTGAAGTATTGAGATTTGGAGTATAAGTCAATTTAGTATTGAAGTTAATAACAGGTTTTCCGGTTTTTCCTCTTTTGGTTGTTACCACAATTACGCCATTTGCAGCACGTGCACCATAGATAGCAGTAGCAGCTGCATCTTTTAATATCGTAATGCTTTCAATGTCGTTTGGACTTAAACCTGCGATAGAAGATTGTGACATATTTACGATGTCATTATCGTTGTCTTTGTTGATTTCTGGAATGTCCGTACCCTCCAAAGGTATCCCATCCAATACCCACAATGGGTCTTGTGTTCCATTTAATGAAGCCGTACCACGAATACGAATACGTGCTGGAGCTCCCGGTGCACCAGAAGTTGTCGTAACAGCTACACCGGCGATTTGTCCTGCTAACGCCTGATCGATACTTTTTGCAGCACCTACCATTCCATCTGTAACATCTACTTTGGCAATGGCAGCAGTCAGTTTACGACGTTCCAGTTCTTGATAACCAGTTACTACTACGTCTCCTAATGTGTGTGATGAAGCTTGAAGTACAATACGATAAGTATCTTTTCCTGTTTGTAATATGATGTTTTGTTCTTCAAAACCTATATAACTACAATGTAGTCTGGTCACCTTTTCCGGAATGGAAATGGAGAATTTACCATCCATATCAGTGATAGTACCTAGAGAAGTCTGTGATACTCCGGCTTTTTTCAAATCGTCTGCATTAACATATACAGAAGCACCGATTAGAGGTTCATTGTCTTCACCGGATATGACGACTCCGGTGATTGTGCGATTAGCAGCGTTGGCTGTAGCCAACGTGCTAACAAGAAAACATATAAGAACGTATAAATATTTTTTTCTCATCAATATAGATTGTTAAAGTGATTGATTTTGTTTTATTTGATTCCCAAAGCCGTATTAATACGTAGAATCATATCCTCATAATGATAGCGTGCAGCAGTATCAGAAGTGCCGAGACGGCTCTGCAACAATTTCTTGATACGTAATAGCTCTCCGCGTTTCACCGAGATAGCATCAGAAATACGATTGAGCTGACTACCATAGAAGTTAAGCACACGTGGAGCGCCCATTCGGTCTTCTTGGCGAAGTGCCCGTTGTTCGGCTGCATAACAGCTGCAGAAAGGAGTGGCATGGTCAAGCAGGAAATGCTCATTTGCAATCTTCTTGTTGATTTTTACAGCTTCGGGTTCTGCGGCTGCTGTAAGTAATGCATCGAGGAAGTTTTTCTGCAAAGAACGTTCCATTACGTTGGGGATGCCACCACGTTCGGTAATACCGAAAATGTTTTTATGAAGTCCGTCCATAAGCTCCACTACTGTGAAGGCTTTTTTCCCGTTGACAGACTCATTCTCTATCATACGCATCAAACGAGTATTGCCAAGTAAATCCCAAAGGATATAGGCTTGGGCGTTCTTTAAGATTTGCGTAAGAGCATTCTCCTGTTTTCCGATGGGAGTATTACGAAGTAGATAAGTATATTGTCCTACTTCCGTGTCAAACAGCCATTTAGGATATGTTAATACTTCATCCATCAGAAATTTTAGTGAAGCTTGTTGTTTCTCTTTCTCAACGAATGTATAAGTCTTGACGCCATCTCCAACAATTGTATTTTCAATGTAGATACCGCCAATATTGGCAAGGACATGATATAAATAGTTGTTCCATTGGTTGATTACTGCATAGTAGAGGCGTGATGCTTCTTCATAAGTTTGTCCTTTCTCGCCGGTAGTAGTCCATTGAAGAATTTGCGGAACAATACGTTTCAGATTCTCAATGCCAAGTAAAGAAGAACGAACCGGATCATCACCTAAATCTTCGTTCTGTGCACGTGGATCTACCGCATCACGTACATCCTGTGCTTCACTATATTTATAAAGACGATCAGTATGTTTGCTCAAAAAATCGAATAAAACATCCTTTTCTTCTTCCGGAGTCTTCTTTCCGTACCAACGATAACCATATTCGATAGCAAACATGTCATAAGGACCGATATGCGGAGAAAGAACTTTCACGCCATCTCCTGGTTGTGCGATATAATTGAATCGTGCATAATCCATGATAGATGAAGCGGTAGAATTCATTCTGGAAGTGAATGCTTCGGAACGTAATGAATCCGTCGGGAAAGCCCATGATCCCATCATATTGTGACGGAGTCCCAATGAGTGGCCTACCTCATGGCAAGCAACGAACCGGATGGCATCTCCCATTAAAGCATCGGGTAATTGCACATTGCGTGCTTCCGGACACACAGTTCCAGTTTGCACAGTGATCCATTCGCGTACCATAGAAAGCACATTGTGCCACCACATAATATCAGCTTCCAGAATTTCTCCGGAACGTGGATCTAACAGAGAAGGTCCCATTGCATTTTTCTTTTCTGAAGCTGCATAAGTCAGTACGGAGTAGTTGACATCGTCCATATCTACATGCATACTGTCCGTGATTTCCTTGGCGATAATCGCATTCTTGAAACCAGCCTTTTCAAAGGCAATCTGCCAGTCCTCGATACCTTTCTTAATGTACGAACGCCATTGGTAAGGAGTTGAATTATCAATGTAGAATACGATTGGTTTGGCAGGTTCCACAAGCTGACCTTTCAGATAAGCCTCCCGGTCTTCCGGTTTAGGCTCCATACGCCAGCGAGTGATATACTGTGTTTTATCCGTACGTTGTTGTGCATCACTGAAACTTAATAACGGATTAGTGAAATAACCGACCTTCTGATTGTCGAATCGCCCCATCATCGGCTTTTCGGGTAACAAGAGAATAGAAGAGCTAACTTCCACCGTCACATAAACTGTGGTGGTTCCTTCTGTAACTCTGGTGGTCAACTCGGAAGTTGCCACGACATTGTTTGAAAAGGATTTGATGGATAGAATACGTGATAAATTCTTGATAGCCGAAGTACCCAGATTAATATTGGTAAATACGTTATTGATACTGGTTTCCGTACCATCATAAATATCATTCACCTTGATTACTAATGCAGTAGAATCTGCATTAATCGCTTCGATTTTGAATGCGGCAATCAACGGAGAGATAAAATTATCCTTTACCGAACGGAAGATAGCATCCGTTTGGGGGGCCAGAGGTAATGGACGTTGTTGGCGTAACATTAGTTTGCCCGTCGCTTTGTCCCATTCCATGCAAACCATCTGATTCTCGTAGTTTACTCCACGGTTTACACCTGCATCATTAAGTTCGGCAGGAACTCGCTGCAGTTTGTTGACAACTAATAAATCACGTCCCAAAAGTGAGGTAGGAATTTCAAAATAATAGTCATTCTTCTTTTGGTGTACAGCAAACATTCCTTTTGTAGTTTTACTGTCTTCCACTAATTTTTCGTAGTCGCTTTTACTCTTCTCTTCTTTCTCTTCTGGTTTCTTCTTTTTCTTTTTAAACCAACTCAGATTTTCTGTAGCGGGGGTAGTTGCAAATGCTGAGAGCGCTTCTCCACTCAGCAATATACATGCAATGACCGCTGCCATTACTTTTACATACATTCTCATTGAGTCTCTAACTTTTAATTATAATTAAAAAACAGCCACAAAAGTACTAATATTAATAACATAATGACTACTGATTTGCAATGAATATAACATTAAAAAGAAATATTAACTAGAATCTAAGGCCATCATTCCTCCCAGATATTTCATAGTTTAGTGGGAATAGTGTACATTTGCGGGAGTAAAAAAGTGAATGGAATGATGAGACGATATATCACAGCTTTGATGCTGGCTTGCTGCATCGGAGGGTATGGACAAGAGAAGAAGCAAGTAACCTTTGTACCTCCTTTTGACTTTCCTCTTACATTGAGTGGGAACTTTGGAGAAATCCGCTCCAATCACTTCCACGGCGGACTGGATTTTAAGACAGGCGGAGTTATCGGTAAACCCGTTCGTGCTCTCGCTGATGGCTATATTTCGCGTATTCGCGTCACGCATGGTTCGGGATATGTACTTGATGTCTGCTACCATAATGGTTATTCAACTATCAACCGTCACTTGAGTGGTTTTGTTTCTCCCATTGCCGAAAGAGTGGAGAAACTTCAATATGAAGAAGAAAGCTGGGAAGTAGAGATTGTTCCCGAACCGGGAGAATATCCGGTAAAAGGAGGTCAGCAGATTGCATGGAGCGGAAACACCGGATATTCGTTCGGTCCGCATCTTCATCTGGATGTGTTTGAAACGGAATCGGGAGATTATATTGACCCTATGCCTTTTTTTCAATCGAAAATAAAAGATACGCGTGCTCCGAAAGCGGATGGCATCATGTTTTTTCCGCAACCGGGCAAAGGAGTTGTGGATGGAAAGCAGGAGAATAAAACGATTCTTCCCAATAGCGAACGTCCCGTGGAAGCATGGGGAGTGATAGGTATGGGTATCAAGGCATACGATTATATGGATGGCGTAAGTAACCATTATGGAGTTTATTCTGTTGTGCTCGCGGTAGATGGGAATGAAATATTTCGTAGCACAGTAGATCGCTTCTCACAGGAAGAAAACCGGATGATTAACTCTTGGACGTATGGACAATATATGAAATCTTTTATTGATCCGGGGAATACGTTGCGTCTGCTGAAAGCGTCGAATGATAATCGTGGTTTGGTGACGATTGACGAGGAACGGGATTATCAGTTCTTATATACGTTGAAAGATGCTTTCGGAAACACTTCCAACTATCGTTTTACCGTACGGGGCCGGAAGCAGCCGGTTGAACCGTTGAATCATCGAGAGAAATATTATTTCACCTGGAATAAGACTAATTATTTGCAAGAACCGGGATTGAGCCTGGTTATTCCGAAAGGAATGTTGTATGACGATGTCCCCCTCAATTATCAGATGAAGGCGGATAGTGGTGCCGTTGCTTTTACTTATCAACTGAATGATAAGACGGTTCCATTGCATGCAGCTTGTGAACTTCGTATCGGGTTGCGTAGAAAGCCGGTTGCCGATACGACCAAATATTATGTAGCCCGTATCACTCCGAAGGGAGGAAAGTACAGCGTAGGTGGAAAGTATGAAGATGGATACATGAAAGCCGCTATCAGGGAGCTGGGAACTTATACTGTTGCCATCGACACCATTCCGCCGGAGATTATTCCTGTCAATAAGAACCAGTGGGGAAGAAACGGAAAGATTGTCTATCGGTTGAAAGATCAGGGGGCGGGAATTGCTTCCTATCGTGGAACGATTGATGGTAAGTATGCACTTTTCGGACGCCCCAATATTGTGAAATCGTACTGGGAATGTGTACTTGATCCGAAACACGTGAAGAAGGGCGGAAAGCATACTGTCGAGTTTACAGTGACCGATGGTTGTGGGAATGAAACGATAGCTCGTGAAAGCTTTGTTTGGTAAATTACTAAAAGTGAATCATATATTTATGAAAAGAAGAATTATTCTTTGTGCTGCCATGTTTATGGCAGCTGTGGCGAACACTTTCGCTTGCACTAACCTGATTGTTGGAAAGAATGCGTCTGCCGATGGCTCGACGATCGTTTCCTATTCTGCTGACTCGTATGGCCTGTTCGGAGAACTCTATCATTATCCGGCTGCTACCTACCCGAAGGGAACGATGTTGAAAGTGTATGAATGGGATACCGGCAAGTATCTGGGAGAAATAGAGCAGGCACGTCAGACTTACAATGTAGTCGGTAATATGAATGAATATCAGGTTACGATTGGTGAGACGACTTTCGGCGGACGTCCGGAACTGGCGGATTCCACAGGGATTATTGATTACGGAAGTCTGATTTATATTGGTTTGCAACGTTCGCGCACTGCCCGTGAAGCAATTAAAATCATGACCGATTTAGTGCAGCAATACGGTTATTATAGCGAAGGAGAGTCCTTTACTATTGCCGATCCGAACGAAATATGGATTATGGAAATGATTGGTAAAGGTCCCGGAATTCGTGGAGCTGTTTGGGTAGCTGTACGTGTGCCTGATGACTGCATTTCGGCTCATGCTAATCAGTCACGTATCCACCAGTTTGATATGAATGACAAGGAGAACTGTATGTACTCTCCGGATGTCGTTTCTTTCGCTCGTGAGAAGGGATATTTTAATGGAGTAAATAAAGATTTTAGCTTTTCGTTAGCTTATGCGCCTCTTGATTTCGGTGCCCGCCGTTTTTGTGAGGCTCGCGTGTGGAGCTATTTTAATAAGTTCACAGATAACGGAAAAGATTATCTTCCTTACATTGAGGGAAAGACCAATACGCCGATGCCTCTTTTTGTGAAACCAAAACATAAGTTATCCGTGCAAGATGTGAAAGATATGATGCGCGACCATTATGAAGGAACGCCTCTTGACATCTCCAATGATTTCGGAGCCGGACCTTATAAGACACCTTATCGTCTTTCTCCTCTGAACTTCAAAGTAGACGGCCAGGAATATTTCAACGAACGTCCGATTTCCACTCAACAAAGCGGATTTGTATTTGTTGCACAAATGCGTGCTCATAAGCCGGACCCGATAGGTGGTGTACTTTGGTTTGGTGTGGATGATGCCAACATGACGGTATTTACTCCGGTCTATTGCTGCGCAACGAAAGTTCCGGTATGCTATACCCGTGTAGATGGAGCCGATTATATAACATTCTCTTGGAATTCAGCTTTCTGGATTTTCAACTGGGTATCTAATATGGTCTATCCGCGTTATGATTTGATGATCGGTGATGTACGGGAAGCGCAGAAAGAAATGGAAACGACTTTCAACAATGCACAGGAAGGCATTGAAGAGATGGCTGCCAAACTGTTGGCTAAAGATAAGAACGCAGCAGTTGATTTTCTGACAAATTATACAAATATGACCGCACAGAGCACTTTCGATACTTGGAAACAATTGGGTACATTCTTGATTGTGAAGTACAATGATGGAGTGGTGAAACGTGTTAAAGACGGTAAGTTTGAGCGTAATTCTATCGGACAACCTGCCGGTGTGATCCGTCCCGGATATCCGAAAGAATTCTTGCAGGAATATGTCAAGCAGACTGGTGACAGATATTTGGTAAAATGAAGAATTAAGAATGAAAAATGAAGAATTATGCTTTGCAAATATGTCTTATAATGCGATTCTTCATTTTTCATTCTTAATTCTTCATTAAATAACTAGGAATTATAAACTTATTATTTTACATTTGTGTGCTCAAGAAATTGATAATAAATAATTCATTAACCAATAAATAACAATCGAAATGGAAAATCAGGAACTTATTAAACAGGTCACTGAAAAAGCCGAAAAATGGCTAACCCCGGCTTATGATGCTGAAACCCAGGCTGAAGTGAAACGAATGTTGGAAAACGATGATAAAACCGAATTAATAGAAGCATTCTACAAAGACCTCGAATTTGGTACCGGTGGTTTACGCGGTATCATGGGCGTAGGTAGCAACCGTATGAACATCTATACGGTAGGTGCCGCTACACAAGGTCTTTCTAATTATTTGAAGAAGAACTTTAAAGATCTGCCGCAGATTTCTGTTGTGGTTGGTCACGACTGCCGTAACAACAGCCGTTTGTTTGCGGAGACCTCTGCCAATATTTTCTCTGCCAACGGTGTCTTTTGCTATCCGTCACCTCGGTTGCCAGAGCGGTATCATCCTGACTGCTTCTCACAACCCGAAGGAATATAATGGTTACAAAGCATACTGGGATGACGGTGCGCAAGTACTGGCTCCGCACGATAAAGGTATCATCGACGAAGTAAACGCTATTGCCTCTGCTGCTGATATCAAATTCCAAGGCAATCCGGATTTGATTCAGATTATCGGTGAAGATATAGACAAAGTTTATCTGGACATGGTGAAGACAGTTTCTATTGATCCGGAAGCAATCGCTCGC
>OLWM01001164.1_pt1 | contig 10384 bp, 10 predicted proteins | sample 1644141 | NCBI WGS metagenome assembly OLWM01 (sample SAMEA103958150, study PRJEB25191) | human gut metagenome | biome: human-associated habitat [ENVO:00009003]; feature: intestine environment [ENVO:2100002]; material: feces | place: Germany | collected 2013/2015
GTCGCCGCTTTCTTCACAGCCGCGGGTTTAGCCGACGGCACTGTCGACAGAGTCTTCGAGGGTTCTGCCGGAGTCGTTGCCCCGGTACCGGCTGAAGGCACCACGCTCTTTTCCTTGGTCGATGCGTCCACGATCGGAGCAGGCTTTTTCGCCGCCTCAGCCTCTTTGACCATCGGTGCTGTCGGTCGATCCTGCAGACGAACCTCATAGAGCTTGGCCGAGAGCTTGCCGGCTTCGGACAGTTCAACGATCAGCGGGAACTGCTGCGCAGAAACCGCCTGTTGCCCTTTAATTTTGACGGTATACGGTTCCTTCTTGAGAAGCGTCAGCGAAATGTCGTTTAAGGACAGCGAAACCTCCTTACCGACGCGACGATAGGTTGAAGCAGGCGCCAAACGAACCATCAGCTGTTCAGCCTTCGGATCCACGTCACGGATCGTCAATTCGGCGTTCAAAGGTTCACCCACAGCCGAATAAACCATCAGGCTGCCGAGTTCCGCCGCAAAAGCGCCGCCGGCTACGGCTGCTGCCGCCACAGCAACTAGAGTTTTTCGCAAAGTAATCGCTTCCGACATCTGCTTACCTAATTAATTTCGAATTGATATTCTGTTGGGGAGCATCCGACAGACAAAACCACACCTCGGTTCGTGCATTATGTCCCCGATCTGAAGGATTCTACCGACTTGCGCAAAGACTACGCTCGTCTCACTTTGAAAGGCGTTCTTTTTTGCAATCTGTCACACCGCGCTGAAAAGTTCCTCAGCACTTGTCAGTCGAATACCTGCGGATCGCCAGGCCGTTTGAGCGTCTTCATAAGACGCTGGAGCAATCGCACGAATGCCGTCCGTCACAACGTACACCTCAAAGCCCGCCTCAACGGCGTCCAATGCGGTCCAACTCACGCAGTAATCCGCTGCAAGACCGCAAATGACCACCTTACGAATGCCGCGCTCGGTGAGCCATCCTGCCAAACCGGTTCGCGTATGACGATCAGCTTCCAGAAAAGCTGAATAACTGTCTCGTTCGGCACATGTTCCCTTGCGAAGAATCAAATCGGCCTCAACGGCATTGAGCTTCTCTGCAAAAGCGGCCCCCTTTGAGCCACCCACACAATGCGGGGGCCACAGCACTTGTTTGCCGTAGGGCATATCGATCACATCAAAGGGATGCCGGTCCGGATGATTAGCCGCGAAACTCTGATGCTCGGCGGGATGCCAGTCGGCCGTGAGCACCACTGTGGAAGCTGCCCGGATCAGTTGATTGATCGGCCCGATCACGGCGTCACCCTCCGGCACGGGCAAAGCGCCGCCCGGTAAAAAATCGTTTTGAACATCCACCACGATCAAGGCGGTGTCAGGATTCTTCAGAAAGCCCATAAGCTCCTCCATAGGTCGTCACCGTTGAGGATAGCGCAACGAAACGACTGGAAAAACATCAGCAAGAAAAAAGCCCCGCCTCTCCACAAGGAAAAGACAGGGCTTTGTGCGAAGCTCTTAACGAACCGAAAAGAAAAATTTCTTACTGGTCCTTCAAGATTTCCGCGTTGAGCTGATCGCGGATTTCTTTGCCGGCGCGGAAGTACGGAACATACTTGCCCGGCACCTTAACCGCTTCGCCGGTCCGCGGATTGCGGCCGTCGCGCGGAGGACGGTACTTCACAGAGAAGCTACCGAACCCACGCACTTCGACTCGCATGCCGCGGCTCAAAGCGCATACCATCGATCGAAGAACGATGTTTACCGCTTCATCGGCGTTACGGCCGGAAAGCATCGGATGGCGTCCGAAAACCCGCGAAATCAACTCTGATTTCGTCAAGGCTCGCATATACGAACCCCCGATTACTTCTGTTCGAGCTTGGCCTTGAGCAGAGCGCCCAAGTTGGTCGTACCGGAGCTGGCGTCGGAGTTAACGCGATCGAGAGCCTTGCGGGCTTCGGCGGCATCCTTAGCCTTGATCGAGAGCTGGATCGAACGGTTCTTGCGATCCACGCTGGTGATCAGAGCTTCGACTTCCTGACCAACGGTGAGCTGGCTGGTGGCATCTTCAACGCGTTCGGAAGAGATTTCGGAAGCGCGCAGGTAGCCTTCGGTGTCGTTGCCGAGATCAATCACGGCGCCCTTGGCGTCAACGCTCTTGACGGTGCCCTTGACGATCGTGTTGCGTTCATGAGAACCGGCAAAGTCGGTGAACGGGTCGCCCGAGAGCTGCTTGATGCCCAGGCTGATGCGTTCGCGTTCGGTGTCGATGCCGAGAACGACAGCTTCGAGTTCGTCGCCCTTCTTGTACTTGCGCACGGCGTCTTCGCCCTGTTCATTCCAGGAGAGGTCAGAGAGGTGAACCAGACCGTCAATACCGCCGGGCAGGCCGATGAACACGCCGAAGTCGGTGATCGACTTAACCTGGCCCTTGACCTTGTCGCCCTTCTTGAAGCTCTGGTTGAATTCTTCCCAGGGGTTTGCCTTGCACTGCTTCATGCCGAGGCTGATGCGACGACGGTCTTCGTCGATGTCGAGAACCATGACTTCGACTTCTTCGCCGAGCTGAACGATCTTCTTCGGATCAACGTTCTTGTTGGTCCAATCCATTTCGGACACGTGCACGAGACCTTCGATGCCGGTTTCGATTTCAACAAAAGCACCGTAGTCGGTGATGTTGGTCACCTTGCCGAACAGACGGGTGTTCTGCGGGTAGCGGCGGGCAATGCCGATCCACGGATCTTCGCCCAACTGCTTGAGGCCGAGGGAAACGCGGCTCTTTTCCTGGTCGAACTTGAGGACCTTAGCTTCGATTTCCTGACCGACAGACACCACTTCGCTCGGGTGACGCACGCGGCGCCAGGCGAGGTCGGTAATGTGCAGCAGGCCGTCGATGCCGCCGAGGTCAACGAACGCACCGTAATCGGTGATGTTCTTGACGATACCCTTGACAATGGCACCTTCCTTGAGCGTAGCGAGCAGCTTGGCGCGTTCTTCGCCCATGCTGGCTTCCACGACAGCGCGGCGGGAAACCACCACGTTGTTGCGCTTGCGGTCAAGCTTGATCACCTTGAATTCGAGGGTCTTGCCTTCGAACGGGGTGGTGTCCTTGACAGGACGGGTGTCGACGAGAGAACCCGGCAGGAAGGCACGGATGCCGTTGGTCATGACGGTGAGGCCGCCCTTGACCTTGCCGGTGATGGTACCGGTGACGAGTTCGCCGGATTCCAAAGCCTGTTCGAGGTTCATCCAGGCAGCCAGGCGCTTGGCCTTGTCGCGGGAGAGAACCGTTTCGCCGAAACCGTTTTCGGCCGATTCGATTGCCACGGAAACGAAGTCGCCGGGCTGAACGGTCACTTCACCGAGGTCGTCCTTGAATTCTTCGATGGGCACATAGGCTTCGGACTTCAGGCCGGCGTTCACAACCACGAAGTTGTGTTCGACGCGCAGCACTTCGGCGGTGATAACTTCACCCTGACGCATTTCCTGCTTAGCGAGGCTTTCCTCAAAAAGCTGGGCAAAAGATTCGGTATTGGTAGTGTTGGACATGAAAATTAAAAAACGTTGAAATCTCACCGACCCGGGGTACCGGTTTTTAAGCCGTCAGTCGGTGGTGTTTGCAAAATTAAAGAATGCCGAGCCCCGTCTCGGCATTCCGTAAAAAAATCTGTCTTACTTTTTATTGGCAACGCGGAAATCAGGCGCACAGCTCCCGATACCACCGATAGACCGTTTCAAGCGTCTGCTCGATGTTCAAATCGGAATTGTCGAGAACTTTTGCGTCCGGCGCCGGCACACAAGGCGCAGCCTTGCGCTCGCGGTCGCGGCGATCGCGTTCAGCCAGATCACGAGTAAGGTCGCTCAGATTAGCAGAAATTCCCTTGACAATCAACTGATTAAAGCGTCTTTTTGCACGCGCTTCAGGCGTAGCTGTCAAAAACACTTTCAAAACCGCATCCGGAAAGATAACGCTGGCCATATCGCGACCGTCGGCCACCAAGCCGGGAGCCTGTCGCGCATCGCGCTGCAAATCAGTGAGCGCCTGACGCACAGCGGGCAAGGCGGCCACGCGGCTGGCGGTCAAACCCACTTCTTCGGCTCGGATGGCCTGCGTGACATCTTCACCTTCAAGGAAAATCTTTCCTTCTTTAAAAACAGGCTTCATGGCACGGGCAACGGCTTCGCACGCGGCCTCCTCGTCGGGATTCACGCCCGCCTTGAGAACCGACAGCGCCGTGAGTCGGTAAAGAGCACCGCTGTCGAGATAATGAAACCCCAGTTTCTCGGCCAAAGCCGCGGCCACCGTTCCTTTGCCGCTGGAACTCGGACCATCGATGGCTATGACGGGAATCGGATTCGCTTGTGTCACTTTCCACATCCTTGAGCTTGGTTTTGAAGTCGCTATTCTACGAGCCGACACTGCGTTTGTCTTCAGAGTTATCGCTCCGCCGCCAGCTGACCGAAAACCTCAAAATAGTCCGGATACGTCTTAGCCGTGCAGCGCGGATCGTTGACCGTTACCGTGATGCCCGCGCAGGCGGCAAGCGCAAGACTCATGGCCATGCGATGGTCGTCGTAGGTATCGACCGTGGCATCCGTGAGCTTTCCGTTTTCAGGTCTGGCCACAACAATGTAGTCGCTCCCCTCTTCGACCGTGGCCCCGAACTTGCGCATCTCGCAAGCCATGGCGGCCAATCGGTCGGTCTCCTTAACGCGCCAACTGCCGATACCGGTAAGGTGCACGGGACCTTCGGTCATCAATGCCATCGGCACGAAGGTCATGGCTGCATCTGGTATGGCCGTGCAGTCCAGAGAAAGCCCCTTGAGCGGATGCGAGGCGTGTCGCGAAACCGTGATCGAATCGTTTGTTTTTTCGACCGTAGCCCCCATCTGTAGGAGTGCATCGGCAAAAGCCACGTCGCCTTGAATCGAATCTTTTCCGACGCCCGTGACCGTCACAGGCCCCCCCGTAAGCGCCCCCAGGGCCAAAAAGTAGCTTGCAGCCGAAGCATCGGCTTCCACACGATAAGACGCCCGAGCGCAGTATGTTCCGCGCGGCACCCAAAAGCCCGTCGCCGTTTCTCGGGCTTCGATGCCAAAGTCACGCATCATGCGCACGGTCATTTCCACATAGGGGCGGCTGATGAGTTCGCCCTTGATGTCAATCCAAACCCCCTCTTCGGAAGCAATGGTCGGCGCAAGCATCAACAGGGCCGTCAGATACTGGCTCGAGACATTGCCGCGCACGCTTACTCGGGATCCCACACAAAAAGCTGGTTCAAACGTAAGCGGCAAAAAGCCTTCGTTGATCTCGCAAGTGATCTTGGCGCCGAGACTTCTTAGCGCCTCCAACAGATCGCCGATCGGACGTTCGCGCATACGCGCAACGCCGTCAATCCGGTAGTTTCCGCCCGCAAAAGCCAAAAGCGCCGTCAGCGTTCTGGTGGCAGTACCGGCATTACCGATAAAGAGTTCCCCTTCTTTGACGGGAATCCTTCCCCCGCACCCCGTGACGGTCACCTGCGTGTCGTTGTCAAAACTCACCGGGATGCCGAGCGTCTTGAGCGCATCAAGCATGCGTTCGGTGTCGTCTGCTCGAAGCAGTCCGGTGAGCGTCGTTTTGCCTTGGGCCATCGCCGCCAAAAACAGAGCACGATTGGAAATCGATTTGCTCCCTGGCAACTGTACGGTTCCTGCCGCGGTCGTGATCGGTGCGATCGTGATGCTCTCACGGGGACAAGAGGCAACAGTTGATTGCATCATAGAACCCCTTTAGCTACGTTTTTTGGGCAGATGCGGCGCAATGCGACGGCGCGCGTCGGCAGCGCGAGCAAACACACTGCGCGTCACCTCGACCTCGTCGTTTTCAACGGCTCGGCGCAGCAATGCCAGATCTTTTTCAAAATAAGAAAGCGCTTCAAGCACCGCCTTTTTGTTCGCGCGGAAAATATCCACCCACATCTCAGGACTGGAAGCCGCAATACGCGTGAAGTCTCTGAAACCTGCCCCGGCAAGTGATAACTTGCGTTCGGCACTTCCGGTATTGAGAATGGAATCAACCATTGCGTAGGAAAGCAAATGGGGCAAATGCGAAACAGAAGCAAAAACAGCGTCATGCTCTTCGGGCGTCATGCGCAACAAATCACTGCCAGCCGTTTTCCAGGCCTCTTCCCAAAACCGTACGGCTCCCGACGAGCCCCGTCTATCACAACGCCGCGCACGGACCCCACATCCGTAATGAGCGTGTCGTCTCCCAAGAAAGGTTCAATCTGCGCCATGACCTTTTCAATAGCCAGCACCGGTACGGCCACGAGTACAGCATCGGCTCCTTGAACACATTCCTGCAACGTTGAGCTGGCCGCATCGGCGACGCCCATGTCCACCGCTTTGAGCACGCTTTTCGTCGAGAGGTCAAATGCCGACACCGTATCAAACACGCCGCCGCGCTTCATGGCCCATGCCGCCGAAGCACCGATCAAACCCACGCCAATCAAGGCCAAACGCATTGTCAAATTTCCTTTCTTCGCGAAGACTCAAAGTGCCGAGAGCGTCTCGCGAAACGCTTTCATGAAAATATCGTTTTCTTCGGGAGAACCCACCGAAATACGCATGTATTCAGGGAGCCCGTAGCTCTTGAGCGGCCGCAGAATCACGCCTTTGCGCAGCATCGCTTCGTTGATTTCCGCCGCCTCGGGGCCGACGTGCACCATGATGAAGTTGGCCTGCGAAGGCAGTTGCACGAGCTTGAGTTCATCAAAGAAAGCCGCCAGACGTGCACGCTCTTTGGCATTAGTCTGCACGACCTTCCGCAAAAACGCCTGATCTTCAAGCGCAGCTACTGCGGCAGCCTGCGCGGCCGCGTTCATGTTAAAAGGCGGCCGGATGCGGTTCATCATCTCGATAAGCTCTTTATTTGCCACACCGAAGCCCGCACGCAACCCCGCCAGACCATAGGCCTTGGAGAAAGTACGGGTCACCAGTAGGTTGGGAAAGCGCTTGACCCACTCAAAACTCGGCGTTCTGAGCTTTTCGTCCATAAAGTCCGTGTAGGCCTCGTCGAGAACCACGACGCACTTCTCGGGCACTCGCTCGAGGAACGTCAAAAGCGCGCCAGGATCGAGCGGTAACCCAGTCGGGTTGTTCGGATTGGTGATGTAGATAAGTCGTGTGTTGATGTCGGTTGCCGCAAGCAACCCTTCCAAATCCACCTGAAAGTCCTTGGTCGGCACCTCGACACACTCGGCAGCACATTCCTGCGCACTCAATTCATACACGGAGAAGGAATACTGCGAGTAAACGCACCGATCACCGGGCGACAAAACTGTTCGTGCGATCAAACCCAGAATTTCATCGGAGCCGTTGCCAACAATCACTTCGTCAGGGGAGACACCGGCAAAGGCCGCGGCCGCTTCACGCACAACCTGCGCCGCTCCGTCCGGATAGCGTGTGCCGTTCGTGACCGCCTGCATCGCCGCTTGTTGAGCCTTGGGCGACATACCGAGCGGATTTTCATTACTCGCGAGCTTCACGATACACGTCGGATTCAGTCCGTACTGCCGCGCGGTCTCTTCGATAGGTTTACCCGCTACATAGGGGCTGATCGCTTCAAGCGCTTTGCGCGCCACAAATCCCTGCATTTTTTCTCCCTTCTTGTTTTTTCAGTACGCTGCCGTGTAGGAGCCCAGAAGCTTCAGATACAAAGCAATATGGCCGAGTTCATCGATAGCCTTGGCAATGGGCTCGTCCTCGATATGCCCGTCAACGTCCACATAAAAGTTGTAATCCCAAGCGCCGTTGCGTGCCGGACGACTTTCCAGTCGCACCATGGATACCTTGTACTTGGCAAAGGGGGCGAGCGCATCCAAAAGCGATCCGGCACGGTTGGGAACCGAAAAAATGAGACTCGTTTTGTGAAGCACGTTTTGCGCCTTGCGGCCCGCCTCCTTGCCGAGCACCAGAAAACGCGTGCAATTGCGCGGATCGTCTTCGACAGCATGTGCTGCGATATGCAATCCGTAAAGCGCCGCAGCGCGTTCGGCTGCCAGAGCTGCCACCTTCGGATCAGCTGCAGCTTCTTCAGCCGCCTGCGCGTTGGAGCTTGAGGGAACGAGCTTGGCCTGCGGCAGATGCGTCATCAGCCATATGCGACACTGGGCAAGAGCCTGCGGATGGGCGTGCACTTCAACAATGTCTTCGCGCTTGCCCGAGCGATTCATCAGATTGTGATGCACCGCCACATTGACTTCACCGATCACCTTAAGAGGTGTCGTAAGCAACAGATCGGCCGTACGCGTCACGATGCCCTCGGTACTGTTTTCCACTGGAACAACCGCAAAGTCAGCGGTGCCGCTGGCGGCCTCATGAAACACTTCGTCGAGACTTCCGCAGGCAAGCGCCTTGAAACTCGAGCCGAACTGCCGAACCACGGCTTCCTCGGTGAACGTTCCCTTCGGCCCGAGAAAGGCCACGCAAGGCAAAGCCTCGACGGCACGGCACGCGGACACAATTTCGCGTACGATGTTGCGAATCGCCTCTTCACTCAAAAGCGTACCTTCAGCTTTAGCGCGTGCCACGGTTCGTTCTAAAATTTCACGCTCGCGCTCGGGCTTATAGACGGCTCCGGCCGCTTTGAGTTTGCCAATCGAACGCGCCAGCTTGGCGCGCTTTTCCAAAAGTCCGAAAAGCTCGGTATCCGTTGCATCAATCACCTTGCGCAACTCTTCGATGCTGCCGCCGCTCGTGCAGAGATCCGTCATTTCATGTTCCCCCTGTTTTCCTTTTGTTTTTAGCCGTGGCGCTTGGCAAAATCCGCCATGAAATCGGCCAGCACCTCTGCGGCCCGCACAGGCAACGCGTTGTAGAGCGACGCGCGCAAGCCTCCGACCAAGCGATGGCCCTTAAGGTTCACTAGCTTCGCGTCGGCGGCTTCCTTAACAAAGAGTTCGGTAAGCGCCTCTTCGCGCAGGTTGAAGACCACATTCATGCGCGAACGCGTGCTGGGCGTGATCGTGTTGATGTAAAAACCGTCGCTGCTGTCGATGGCGTTGTAAATCAGTTTGGAGCGCAGTCGGGCGCGCTCATCCATCACTTCCACGCCGCCTTCGCTCACAAGCCACTTACAGACAAGATTGGCCACCCAGATCGCAAACGTGGGCGGCGTGTTGTACATGCTGCCCGCCTCGCTGTGCACTTGGTAATTGAGCATCGTGGGACAGGTTTCGCCCGCCAGCCCCAGGAGGTCTTTTCTCACAATCACAACCGTGAGACCGGCCGGCCCGAAGTTTTTCTGCGCCCCTGCAAAAACCAGAGCGTGGCGCCGGAAATCAATCGTGCGTGATAGGAAGTTGCTGCTCACGTCGCTGACCAGCGGCACACAATCCGGACACTGCGGAATGTAGTTGAATTCCATGCCGTTGACAGTCTCGTTCATGCAGTAATAAAGATAGGCAGCATCGTTGGGCACATTGATGCTGTCAGGATGCGGCACCTGTGCGCGCGAAGGTGTTCCGATCACGCTCACGCGACAGAACTTGCTTGCTTCGGCCGCCGCCTTCTTCGACCAAACGCCGTTGACAATATATGAAGCTTCCGCCGCAGCGCCAAGCAGATTCAGGGGCACCATCGCAAACTGCATATGTCCGCCGCCCTGCAGAAAAAGAATGTCGTGCGTTTCCGGCACACTCAAGAGCTCACGCAAGAGATCGCGCGTCTCGCGAATGATCTGCGAAAACACGGGGCCGCGGTGACTCATCTCCACCAGACTCATCCCGCAACCGTGATAATCGGGAAACTCCTTGGCGACTTCTTCGAGAACAGGAACCGGCAGCACGCCTGGACCTGCCGAAAAGTTATATACGCGATTCATATTTTTGTACGCGGCCTACGTACTCCGAAGGAAAACACGAGGTCGCTCTCCTGATGAATGATTGATTCCAAACGATGCTCTGCCGGAGCGCCTTTCGCCGATCTTTGCAAAATCGCCCTGCACGGAACAACAACCGCACAGGGCGTTTTTTGTCATCGGTTATTTATTTTCGCCGTTCTCATCGCTTGCCGGTACAGGGAATTCACCTGAGTCAGCGGTCGTGTCAGCGGCAAGTGCCGAGGCACCGTGTGATTCCGCATCCGTCGAGACGTCTTCGGAGTCTTCGTTGGCCACACGCGTCACACTCACAACCGTTTCGTCCAGCGTTTCCATGAGTTTGACGCCCTGGGTGGCGCGGCCCGTTTCACGCACGGTCGCCACCTTGATGCGGACGGATTGTCCGGCCGTGGTCATCAGCATCAGCTCGTCTTCGTCGGACACGACCGTGGCGGAAACCACCTTGCCGGTCTTGTCCGTGCAGTTCATGGTCTTGATGCCGGTGCCGCCGCGGCCCTGCGTGCGGTATTCGTCAAAGGAAGTGCGC
>OLWM01001165.1_pt1 | contig 10373 bp, 8 predicted proteins | sample 1644141 | NCBI WGS metagenome assembly OLWM01 (sample SAMEA103958150, study PRJEB25191) | human gut metagenome | biome: human-associated habitat [ENVO:00009003]; feature: intestine environment [ENVO:2100002]; material: feces | place: Germany | collected 2013/2015
ATGTCCACCGCTGCTCAGTGGGATAACATGGTTGCCTACCAGACGCCTGATTTCGCTGGCTTCAAGGTCTACGCTCAGTACGGCATGGGCAACACTGTGACCGATTACGACAGCGTTGAAAACGAATCCTCGAGCGATCGCTACTATGCCCTCGGTGCAACGTACAACAACGGCCCCTTCGCAGCCTACTTCGCTGTTGATTCCATCAACTATGCCAGCTGGAACAACGCGGATGGAGTTGGCGTAGACGTAGATGACAGCCTGACGGTTACGTTGGGCGGTAGCTATGACTTCGAAGCTGTCAAGGTTTATCTTGGCGCACAGTACTTCGACGAAGTCAAGCTTTCCAACTTTAAGGGCGTGATCAAGGCTGCCGGCGTTGGTCAGTCTAATAAGGTGAAGGGCTATGGTATCAGCCTCACTGGCGATGCTCCCGTTTTGGGCGGCAAGGCCATGTTCGGTATTGGCTATACCGATGCTGAATCTGCTGACAGCGAAGACAAGTCCGCTGACGTTGAACTTCAGCGTTATGTCGTGAGCGTTGGCTACGACTATCCGTTCAGCAAGCGCACCGACGTGTACGCTGTTGCTTCCTACATGCAGGATAGCTGGGAAGACAAGGTGAACAAGCAGGATGCTGATCCGTCCGCCTACACTCTGTACGTCGGCCTGCGTCACCGCTTCTAATCTGACCGCTCTCATTTGAGAGTCTTCAGATAATCGAATCCGCTTCGACTTCGGTTGAAGCGGGTTTCATTTTTATCGAGCCCCCACTGACCTCTGGAATCATCCGGGATCCACAACGTGAACATGGGGCTGACTGCCTTCCTACAGCCTAAAACCCATGTTGCGGTTTCAATACGGTTAACTAACCGACCGAAACCCGGATTCCCTGCATGTTCACTATTGAGGTTACATTGCCAATTTCCAGAGGACACGTATAATGCGCCTTCCTTTGGAAATACAAAAATTCGTTGTGCATTTTTGCTCGGTCTTGTACCGAGCTTTTTTTTCGCCGAGACGTATGCAAAAAAGGACCCCCGGCTCAGGGGAGAGACCGGAGGCAGAAAAAGGGAGTCATGGAGTGGGGATCCATTGCTCCCAATTAGACTTCAGCTACTTTTGTTTAATCGCTCGGTTAAAAAGTTCGATTCTCAGTGATTACTTTGCTTCCTGAGCCGCCTCATCTTTTTCCTTGCGAACAAGGCTGACAACTTCGGCACCGGCCACTTCACTCAAGCGAAACAGCACAACGCGAGCCCCTTGAAAGAGAAAGTTGCCGTCCTTTTTCGTTGCATCGCCCAGAGCCTTAAAAAAGGCCTCGATCTGAGGATTCAACACCTCTGCTTTTTCTGCATTGAACGGAACAACAACGGTGCGACCGCTTTTGAGGTGCACAGCCAGCTGCTGGATGATTTGCTGTGTCATTGAAATGTTCTCCTTTTTCATGATGACCTCTCCCTCTCTTTTTGTATGTCACTAAAAAAAGCCTCCGGCTCAAGGCAGATAATGAGACCGGAGGTACAAAAGGGGAGGAATGGAGCGGAGTCTCCCCCGCTCCTGATTGGACTTCTAGCTACTTGGATTAGAACTTGATGCCGAGCTTGGCGCCAATACCGTGAGAGGTAATGTCGCTGCCGAAGGCACCGGTGTAGTTCACACCGAACGTGGCGTTCTTGCCGATAGCGGCGTCAAGGCCGATACCGACCATGCCCATGCCGGAGAGTTCTTCGCCGGTGATGCTGGCCGTACCCGCATCGCCAACCGTGACCTTAGCCGTAGCTTCCTTGTCACCGAAGAACTGCATGTAACCGACGTCGGCACGAACCTTCATCGCCACGCTACCGGCCGTGAACGGCAGAGCACCGCGGACACCGATGTTGGCAAGGCCAAGGTTCTGGTCGTCAATCTCAGTCTTGACACTGTGGTTGCCAGCACGCTGCGTGAAGTCGTCAGCCGACACGTTCAACCACGACAAACCGATGTACGGTTCAACCTGATAGGACTCGGTATTGAAGCCCTTGTAGCTGGCTTCGCCGAAGATCTGGAAGACCGTGGCGTTGTAGTCAATCGCGTTGTGCGTGACCTGATCCAGGAAGTTCAGGCTCTGCTTGCCTTCGCGATCCTGCGTGGTGTACGCAAAGCCGTAGGTCAGACCGAACTTCTCCCAGTCGTTTTCGCCGTACATACCGATATGGATGTCGTCGCTGTCCATGTCGCCGTCATTGCCGGCGTCAAAGTCCGTCTGGCCATAGCCGAAGAACACGCCGACCTTGTTGCCGTTGCCATAGGGCAGTTCGGCACCGATGAAGCCTGCGTAGTAGTCAACGTCCATGTTGACGGAAGCGCCGCCGGCGTCAACTTCGCCCCAGGAACCCATACCGGCAGCCCACAGCGTGGCACCGTTTTCGAGTTCAGCGCGCTGAGCGTCGCCGTAGGCGTTAGCCTGATCCTTGATCATGCGACCCATAAGAGCCGTATTGACGATCGTGGCGTTCTGAGCAGCCAGATGGAAGTCGTTGGAAAGAGAAGCCAACGTATTGCGAACCTGGCCCTTCGTTGCACCGACCATGTCAGCAAAGACTGCGCTGTCGGTATTAGCCATCAACGCATTTGCCATAGCAGCTTGAGAACCGTTGGCAGCATAGGCAGACGCAGACTCTTCATTGCGGCTCAAAGTAGCTTCGATCTTGCCGTTCTCTGCATCCACATTGATCGCAGTGTCAAAGAAAGCGTAATCAGGATCAACAACAGGGTTCGTGGAAGTGACACCTTCAAGTTTTTCTGCTGTCACCGACCCCGTAACACCGGTTTCGGATTCAAAAGCTTCTTTGAGAACATCGCCGTCAACCGACACAACAGTGATTCCTGCACCGTCGGCAAACGAGAGAGAACCAACCTCAACGTCCTGACCAGCCACAATGCCGTAGGTACCGCCCTTGTTGACCGTAATGTCAACAGAGTGATCAGCATCAGCCTTGTGAGTCAATTCACCCTTCATGGTGAACTGGTCGTCGTAGGAATTCAGGACGCCGAAGATACCACCGTTAACCGTTACCTTGCCGTTTGCTACAGCTTTGGTCTCGGTTTCCGTCACACCAAACGATTCAGCAAAGCCAAGGAGCGTACCTTCTTCAACAGTCGTACCGCCGCGATAGGTATTGTTGCCCGTCATCCACGCTTGGTCAGAGAACCGTCGTAGAGGTTGCCGTCGATCTTGGCATTGATCGAATCAAGACGCTTCTGGTAGTACTCGGTACGCCAAGCGATTGCGTCTTCTTCGCTGATCTTTTCCTTGTCTTCGTCAACGCCAACGATGTCATCGTCGGTGTCCAGAAGGATTTCACCCAGAAGTTCCTTCTGGTCTTCAGTCAGACCTTCCATGGACAGCTTCTTGGAATCGTCCAAAGCCAGCCATGCTTCTGCGGCGGCCTTCCAAGCCAATTCTTCGCGTTCGCGCTGGTCAAGAGCAACCTGAGAGATGTCGTTCGACCAAACGTCGAGCTTCATCGTCTTCTGGTTGTAGTCGAAGTGGCCAAGCAACTGGCCAAGACCGTACATGCCCTTGTCAAGATCGGGCGTGCCCCAGCCGTAACGTTCGTCAACCTCACCCTCGGCTGCGGTCCAGTCTTCGTAAATAGAGCCATCAGGATTCGTGTGCGATGCCGTCGTAAACATGACGTCGCGAACCTGCACAGCACTCATATCCTGATAACGAGACATCAGAACCGTCATTGCGCCAGTCACGTGCGGAGCAGCCATAGAGGTACCGGAAGAATTACCCCAAGTCGGTTCGCCAGTAGTCGTATCAACCTTGGAGCCGTAAATGCCGGAACCAGGGGCTACAACAGTCCAGTACTTCGCTAGACCGGCTTCATTCCAGGTTTCAACCAACTTATAGCCGCCATTGCCGTCCTGTTGCAAACCAGCTACAGCAATCCAGTTCTGTTCAGCTTCTGGATTGAAATATGGATAGAGCGGACGATAGAACGGGTTTGCAAAGTCGCGGTTGCCAGTCGTAAAGACCTGAACAACATTCGTACCCTTCACCGCATCGTAAGCTGCATCAACAAACGACGGATCGTCACCGTACATTTGCTTGAAGAGGAAATATTCGTATTCGGTCTGGGAAACCGTGTCCGTCGGGAAGTGCACACCGGTGTTACCGCCATCGGGACCATAGGAGCCATTGTTAACAACGCGAGTGTTCGTACCGAAGGAGTTGTTAATCACACCGCCGCGTTCTGCGCCATTGGAAGCAATCAGGTTGTCGGCAAGTGCCTTCCAGCCATTGTAGAAGAATGTGTAATCCTGGAACGGGCCGTAGTTCGTATCGTCCGTACCACCGGTATTACCAACCCAAACGTCGGCACCCCAAGCCACGCCGTGGAATTCGCTGCCGTCTCGATTAGCACCTACGGAGCCCGTCACGTGAGTACCGTGGCTGTCATTCGTGCCGCTGATCCAGTTGCCGTCGATTTTTCCGTTTTCGGTAGCACTGTCACCAGGTGCATATTCGCCTTTGCCCTGTTCTTCGGTGTGCTGAGGATAGCGCTCGCCAGAAGAACCGTAATGAGCGTCAGATTCCGATGCATGGAAACGGTCACCTGCCAAATCCGGATGCTTCTGCAGGAGAGCGCCGGAGTCCATCACGCCAACGGCAACACCCTGACCGCGATAACCCAGTGCATACGCCGTAGAAGCATTCATTGCTCCCAAACCCCAATCAGCTTTGTATTCATCGGTTTCCCAGGACTGTTTCGCCTGTTCAAGCTGTGCGCTGTTCTGAGCTACAAAACCCGGTTCAACATAAGCAGCCGAAGCAGCCGTTGCGCCGAAAGCTGCGGCAACAGCAACAGCTACAACAGCGCTCTTGGAGGGCTTGCCGTGAGTCTTTTGTGCTTCATTGGTTACGATGTAGCAACGACGCACATCGTTCCACAACGTCTTGAAAGTCTTATTCATAAGAGCGATCCCTTTCGTGGTATCTCTGTAGAAAAAAGAAAACCGAGCCGTTGACGCGGAGAGAAAAACACCACGTCGCGGGCTCGGTAACTCACAATACCCCCACCCTTGTAAAGACATTGATTGAAATCAAATTAGGTTGAAGTCCCTAGGTTTATGCACTTACCTGTTGCTTTTTTGACACGTCTTTGAACCGATATGTAGAAAAAGACATTGCTGTCCAAAACAAAATGTGCATAGGCAGATCGTGACGCTCTAAGGCGTTGATTTCAAACGAAGTGGTTTTTTGCCTCTGAAACCAAGTCCCCCGTCAATCGAATAACCGCTGTTGTACCCTTTCCAAAGACGCTTCGTCAGATTCTGTCGGAAGGTTAGGCCGCTCGATTATTTGCATCAAGTTGTTGTGCGTAAGCAAGTTCATGCTCAGGTAGTCAAAACGTCTTGAGAAACTCCAGGGGTATTTGGCCTGGCGGAGCAATACATCCACCAGTAGCACTGAGATCATGGCTCCCCAAATTTGATTCATAACGGCATTGGGACTCCTTCCGATGAAGTTCTGGACGCGAAGATTCTGCTTGAGCTTCTTGAAGAACAGTTCGATCTTCCAACGATCTCGATAGAGTTGAGCAATCTGAGGGCCAGTAAGATTCTCGGCGTTTGAAATAAACCGGAACCACCTCAGATTTTCAGTGTCGTTCCAACAAACAAGACGAAAGCTTTTTCCCTCACAACAACGGGCTGCAATGCCGCAAAATTCAAAGGAATGCAGGCTCCATTCGCCAGGAACCGAGGCCAAGCAACGATTGTTCAGCGGCGTCGTAAGCGCATTGTCCTTGAGTCGCGTAACAAAGGTTGTTCCTCGATCTGACAGCCAGGAGAACAGTTCATAGTCGTTTCCATGACGACAATGCTGTCTGGTGGCAGTTGTCTGATGACCGCCTTGGCTTGTTTTACATCGTTGACGCTACCCGCTGTCATGTCGATGACTTCGGGAAGCAACAACTCATGGTTTAAGGCCGTGTGCAACTTAAAGCCACCCTTATGCGACCGGTATCGCGCCCAAGGAAATAGTGAGTAACACAGGGTTATGGTCGTTGAATCCAACGAAAATACCGGCTTGGTGTATGTCTTGGAAAACTTCAGCGCCAAAGCCTCACGGAAATGTTCCAAAACCCGGTAGTAGTACGTTTCCAGAATGCTGAAGTTCGTGTGATTGTTGACATAAGACAGGGTTGATCTACGCAAGAACTGAGCTTGTCGGGCGTGATGAAGTTCTTGTTGTGAGGTAAACAGGCCGTCCTCAATGCAACGCAACGACGTACAGCGCCCCAGGTGGCAGAAAATTAAGGCACACAACAAGTTCCAGGTGTTGAATTTTTGAGCGTTGAACCTGCGACCGTCTTCACTGGGAGTTTGATCTTGAGAGATGCGAATAAGCGGCTCGCGCGGCAGCATATTGCACAGTTGCGCGAACACCGTGATAGTCTTCGGCTTCATGGCGGAGATGTAGCGATGTTGAAGGGTGGTACCTCTTCATCGTATACGGTCTCCGCCGTTTTTTATTGGCTCTGAGGCTCAGTCGAGAGCCTTGAATTTGTTTTGGACGGATTCAATTTTCTTTTGCCAGAAAGACAGCCCGCATATCAGATTTTGTTTTGGACAGCAATGGCGCCGTTTATCAAAAAGCGCCAAATCTACCGCACGCCTTTTGACATTTCTTCGATCTGAGCACTCACGGATTGCTCCGTGAGGTCAATCAAGCGCCCAACGGTTCATTCGATTCCAACGGCGCCTCTTCTTTCAGCATTTCACTCTCATCCTCGGCGAGGTTTATCGACTCGCCCCTTCGGGCTTATCGCGACCCGACCGTCTCCGGCCTTGCCGCCCCTGCCTTCTTCCTCTTCTCCGGGTTCCCTGTGCTTGCCTCAGCGGTTTGACTGATACCTGTACGGCGCATTCTCTCTGGTCAATTTGACTGGGCCGGTCATATAAACAGGCCAATTTTGCCCGTAAAATCAACTTGGTATCCTCTTTACAAGAGCCGATACCTCCTGTGTTTCAAGCAAGCGAGAACATATGGAAAAGAGACGCACATTACTGGCAGCGGCCGTTGCCTTTTCAGCGCTGGTTTTGACTGGCTGTCCGCATCATCGTCGTCGTCCCGGTCCGCCTCCCGGCGGCCCTGGCGCCGGCGGTCCTGGTGGTGGACCAGCAGGTGGTCCCGGAGGCCCTGGGCCAGGCGGCGGAGGTCCGGGCGGTCCCGGCGGCGGTCCTCGTCGTTAACTCTTTGAAGCGAAGTACGGTTACTCCGGCTTCGCTTTTTGCTAGGTACGGGTCAAACTTTCGGCAATGGCGCGCATGGTAAGCGGCGCACAGCCTTCGGCTTTGTTGTTGGCCACGACGAACGCTCTCACGCCGGAGGCTTTGGCAAGTTTCAACAGCCACACGATGCCTTCTCGAGCGACAATGTCTTCCTGTTGAATCCTGTTAAAGGGCGCCCAATCGCGCTTGAGTCCCGTATACGTTCCGCCGGCCGCAAGCGACCAGCGAATAACAATGTCTCCGGCGGCCTGCCAAGGTCCGACATCAACACCCGGAGCATCAAAAAGCCGCAGCATGTCGGTTTGACGCATGATGCTCGGCATGAACGGATGCAATGACAACACGGGACGCACGCCGGTACTTGCCATTTCTTTTACCCAACGCGGCGTAAGCAGCACACGTGTGCGCATTTCAACAGCTAGCGTCACGGACTGCGTCGGCATTCTGGATTTGATCTCTGAAAAGAAATTCGCCATCGTGGCGATGGCCGCGTACTGCGCTGGCCGCTCAATCAAGGCATGCCGCGGGATATTGGGCATCTCAAAAACTAGGACTCCCGCTTTGCAGCCCAACCCTTCGAGCACCGGCAAGACAAACTCATCGAGTGCCCGATCGGCGTTGAGATAGTCGGGATTGGCATGAAGCGGCTTTCCCGTATGATCTCGCGTCACGCTGTCGCAGACAATCTGAGGCGCTTTGACAAGAAAGCGAAAGTCGTCGGGCACCTGATCGGAAAACCCAGCATAAACACTCTGCGGCAAAGGCCGATAGAAAGCTCTGTCAATTCCAACCGTTCGGAAAATCGGATACTTGGAATATGCTGGCAACCCCTGTTGAGAAAGCTGTGACAAACCGGAGGCATGCGACCAAACGATGCCTCTCCACCCGGGAAAATTCCAGCTTGATGTTCCCAGATAGATGCTGCGCGGCAACTTTTGCGCCGTGCGCACAAGATCCCGATCGGCCGGCTCGGCAACAACGGGGCCGGCCACCGGTGGCGTATCGTCAAAAAGGCTCACGTTTTCGAACCTTCTTGTCACCGGCAATGCTCCTTCAAACGAAAAACCCGCACCCTGTTTGCTGCATCGTATGCAGTCAGAGGTGCGGGCAGAAATCCTCTATGCAAAGGATTCTAACTTAGAGCTTTACCAGCGGCAGCCGGGACCGTAGCCGTACTGGCCGTAGCCATGACGCGGACCGTGCCAACCCCAGCCGTCACCGCAGCGCGGACCGTTGTTGTAGACGCAACCGGGACCGCCGGCGCAACCCGGTCCGTAACCGTAGCCGCCGCAACCGGGACCGTAACCCCAGTCACCGCGATGACCGCGATAGTGATGGCGCGGACCGTTCATACCGGCGCGAGGGCCCATGCCACGACCATAACCCGGCCCCATTCCATAGCGGGGTTCATACTCGTCCATCATAGCCTGCTGCTCGGGCGTGAGGCTCTTGTCGAGAACTTCTCGAGCCGAAGCAATCTGCTCGAGCATGTCGGCACGAACTTTCATGTGCTCGGCGCGGAAGCGCATTGCTTCTTCACGATTGGCCGGACGCTTGCCATTCTTGGCTTCATGCCAGGCATAGTGCTTGCTTGCGATGTCCTGACGGCTGGCAACGTACTTGTCGAACGCCTGCTTGGCCGGGCCGGTCAAATTCATGGCCTGAGCCAATTCGGCATAATCGGCACGCATTTGTTCGGCGCAAGGTGCATTTGTCGTGGTCGGGGCGGTGTTCGAAGCGGCAAAAGCCATTCCGGCAAAACCGGCGATTGCTGCAAAGGCAACTGCTGCAAGGGGAGTCTTCACTTTCATAATCAACCTCAAAAAAGTAACGTGTCTTATTCGGTTAAGGCACCTGCTTTCTGGAAGTGCTGTTTCCGTAAAGCAGCTGTTTCTTTTCCTGTGTCATCCGGCGAGCTTTTGTTTTCTCGCGCGTCTGTTTTTCTTAAGGTGAACTTTACGCCGAGCCCTCGCAAAGAAACGTAAAGACAAGGCAAATCCCGGTAAAGGTTCTGTTTGCCGAAAGCTCGAAATGACAGGCTTCAGAAGCGGTAAAATATCAAGATTGATCAGAAACATCAGGCGCTCCTTTGTACTGCGCCTCTTTTCTTTTATTTAAGCACCTATGCAGACACTTTCCTCTCTTACCGCCCTGAGTCCTCTTGACGGCCGTTATGCCCGTCAATGCGAAGTCCTGCGCGGCATTTTTTCTGAATCGGCTTTCATGAACGCCCGCGTGCGCGTTGAAGTCGAATGGCTGATCGCTCTGTCCGAAGCCGGTTTTGAAGAACTCGCTCCGATCAGCGCCCACGGTCAGGCCTTCCTGCGCGGTTTAGCCGATAACTTCACGGAAAGCGACTGCGAAGAGATCAAGACGATTGAAGCCCGCACCAACCACGACGTCAAGGCCGTGGAGTACTGGATCAAAGAAAAGGTTGCTCACGACGAAGAACTCGCCAAAGCCTCCGAATTCGTGCACTTCGCCTGCACGAGCGAAGACATCAACAACACAAGCCATGCACTGATGCTCACCGTCGGCCGCAAGGCTCTCGTGGAACGTCTCACCATCATCCGCGATCACATCCGTGAATTCGCGCACCGCTGGGCCGCCGTTCCGATGCTCTCCCGCACGCACGGCCAGACCGCCAGTCCGACGACGGTCGGCAAGGAAATGGCCAACGTCGCCGTGCGCTTGACCCGCATTATCGAAGCCATTGAAGCCGTCAAGTTCTACGCCAAGATGAACGGCGCCGTGGGTAACTTCAACGCTCACCTCATCGCCTACCCCGACTACGACTGGGAAGCTCACAGCAAGCGCGTGATCGAAGAACGCCTTGGCGTGACCTTCAACACGCACACCATCCAGATCGAACCACATGACTACATGGCCGAACTCTTCCACGAGATCGAACGCGCCAACACGGTTCTCATCGACTTCGACCGCGATGTCTGGGGCTACATCTCCATGGGCTTTTTCAAGCAGAAGCTCAAGGAGGGCGAAGTCGGCAGCTCCACCATGCCGCACAAGGTCAACCCGATCGACTTTGAAAACTCGGAAGGTAATCTCGGCATCGCCAATGCGCTTTT
>OLWM01001173.1_pt1 | contig 10294 bp, 8 predicted proteins | sample 1644141 | NCBI WGS metagenome assembly OLWM01 (sample SAMEA103958150, study PRJEB25191) | human gut metagenome | biome: human-associated habitat [ENVO:00009003]; feature: intestine environment [ENVO:2100002]; material: feces | place: Germany | collected 2013/2015
AATAAGCCGAGGGCAAAAAGCCCCATCGCTGTGCGATTCGCCACGGTCTTTACCGACGACCAACGCGCCCGACGGATTTCGTCATCGGCTTGGCTTGCCAACTCCGCGGCAGCGGCCTGTGTTCGGGCAAGCTCCTGCTGCGCGATTTCATCGTTGATGCGGTACCGGAGTTCTTTTGTATCTTGCTTTTCGCTTGTCTCCACGCTTTCTTCTCTCAGGGGTTGCGGGGTTATGTTTTCGGTTGTCGCAGGCTCCGACTTCTGTTCTGTTGATACGGCCGGAAGCGGCGGGGTCGGCATCTTCGTGATTTGAATCGGCGGCCGGTCGTTTTCAGCCTCTTTCTCGTCACGCTCGGGTTGCGCGGATGGTTTTGCCGTCTGCAACGCGTCTTTGCCTTCGATATCTGAGTCGGCCTCCGGACACTCCTCGATTTCGGCTCGGCCACCTGCCGCCTGCGCTGTCGTACGAATGCGGTGGTGCTCCAAAAACACCGACCAGACGCGGCGCGCCTCATCCTCGGTCAAGCCGTTTGTTTTGGCGAGTTTCTTGAGCATCCCGTCCTGTTCAAAGCGCGCAAGCGCCTCTTCGTGAAACGCCATCGCATCGGGCTGCTGCCGCAGCGCATCGTAGCGCGACTTCTCCCAGATCTGACGCTTTTGCGCAGGTGTCAGGAGCTCGGCCTTGGCGGGCTTGGTCTCGGGCATTCGCACGACAGGGACTGCCGTCTCATCTTCGTTTTGCTCTGCTCCTGCCCAACCGTCCGCTACAACCGAAAAGCTTTTGAGCGCCTCTTCTTTGGCCAGGCTTTTTCGCGTGGCCGGTTTTGCGCCGTCCGTCATCGCGCGGCCTCCTTGTCCGCACCGCCGTACGCCACAGCGGCAATGGCCTGCACGGCGTTTTTGCCCTTGGACTTTTCTCGGCGCACCGCGTCAAACACTTCGGCACGCGTCGAAAACGCCGTCATGGAGAAGGGATCCAAAATGAGGCGCCCGACCACGCCCGGTGCGTCGCCCACGCGAGCCCATACTTCGGAGTAGGTTTCCGAGACGGTGGTGAGACCCGATAACGTCCTTTGCAGTGCCGGATCAGTGGTAAACGCCGCAATCCCTTCGTTTTTCTGACGAAAGAGAAAGACGCTGTCGGCGTTGGCTCTCACCGCTCGAGCCGTGCCCGACATCCGAAAGTCTTCCATCGACTGCGAAATGCACACGATCCCCGCGCCGTACTTGCGCAGCGTGCGGCAGGCCCATTCGATGAAGGCGCCCGATTCGCCCGACAGCAATCGCCAGGCTTCGTCAATCACGATGAGTTTCTTTTCACTGCGCGGCCTGTTTCGGATTTCCTGCAGGATGCGCATGATGCAAATCAACAGCGCCGCGCTTTGAAGCACCGGTTTGTTTGCGAGCGCCTCCATTTCGAGCACCACGAGCGCGGCTTCAAAATTGACGTTGGCCTTGCCTTCAAACCAGGCGGCAAAGCGGCCTCCCGCTGCAAAGGGCGACAAGCGCACCGCCACATCGTGCAGGGCCGGATCACGTGTGGCCATCAGCTGCACCACAAGATCAGTCAACTGCGGCGTACGGTTTTGTTCGCGCGCTTTTTGCACCACGGCCGCAATATTGACCTTGACCAGTTCCATGGCGGTCATTTCCATCGGCGCGTTGCCGTTGGCCATCGCGGCGATGATCTGCGCCACCTCATCCAACGTTTCAGCCGGATCCTCGCCCATCATGTCCAACGGATTGAGGCAAAGCCGATCGGATTTCTCCCGGTCCTGCCGCTCAAAGTCAATGAATTGCCCCTGCGCTAGATCCACACACGTCTCGTAGCTCTTGCCGATGTCAAAGACCCAAACGCGGCCTCCCGTGGCCAGAACCGACGTGACGATTTCCTGCGTCAATACCGACTTGCCCGAGCCCGACGTCCCCGCCACCACCGCGTTGTAGTTGCCGTTGCGGTTGGCAAAGATGTCGATGGGCATGAGTTCGCCGCTGCGCGACACAAGCATCAGCATCGGTTTGCGTTTGGTTTCCGAAACTCTGGCGGGACTGCCTCGAAAGTCTCCCGTCACGGGCAGCATGTGGCCGGCGGCCTGGCGCGTCACCGTGTAGGCACGGCCGGCCGTCTTGATGTCGCGCATAAGCGCGGTTCCGGCTTCCAAAGGCAGGCTTTGCATCAGATCCATCACCTGCAAGCCCAAATCGATCTGCGCCTGAAAGCCCGCGCCCGCAAGCACGTTGGCTGCGTTGTGCGCTGCCGCCACACCCTTGCCGGGCGAGGCATACACAATCATCGTCTGCGCGATGCGCGCCAATCCGCGACCGTCTTCGCAGGCTTTGAGCGCCGCTTCCAGGTCACGTCCGCGCTCAGCAAGATCTGTGAGAAACTGTCCGATTTCGGTGTTTACAAGCTGCCGCACGCGCGCGTGCTTCATCGCCACCATCGAACGGTCCTGAGAAATTGCCGTGGGCTGCACGCTTGTCGTCCACAAAAAGGGCGTATTGATGCGGGCTCGTGCGGCGGTGGCCGCTCCGAGGATGCGACGCATGCGTGACAAATGCGTTTGAGCGGGCAGTCCCGTCACAGCCAAGCCTACCGCTTCGACAGCATTTTCGGCGTGACTGACCGAGCGCCGGCTTTCGGTTTGCGCAATGCTGCCCTTGCCCGTCACGGGCGAAGCAAACACCATGCCGCTGCGGGCAATGTCGATGGTCGTGTCGGGGAAAACCGCCGCAGTACGCAGAACGTCCGGACGCACGGTTTCTTCAAGTCGGTTTTGACGCGCACTGTGTCCCCTGAGACTGGTTTCAGGGAGCTCTCCAGCTGCTGCCTTTTGAGGATTGAGAATTTCGCGCACCGTCTCCATCCAGTCGACGTCGTCCCAAGCGTAAGCAAAAAGCCCGAACTGCTTGAGCGACACTTCGATGCCTTGCGAAGCCCTCAGAAAGTGCGTGAGCGCCTGCGAGCACTTTCCTTCAAGGATGTGCAGCAGTTCGGCTTCTCCGGGCGAACACACGACCGAAAGCCAAACGCGAAAGTGCCGCACGGGCGTGTGTGTTTCAAAGGCAAGACTCCGGGCCCTTTCATCGAGCATGCGGGCGCGGCGCACGGCCATTTCTTTGAGAACGCCAGCGGCCTGTTCGGGCAGCCGAACGGCCTGCGAGCGACTTTCCACGTATTCGGTGAGCGTTTCGCGCACTGCGGCGGCGCTTGCAAAAAGCGAAACCGAATAGACCGTCTGACCGGGCATTTCGCTCGAAATGATACGCTCCAGACCTTCGGCCAGCGCCGTGTCGGCGTAAAGCGCGGGCGTGAGCTCAAACACTCGCCCGAGGCTCGAGACCGCGGTCTGCCCGCCGTCGTTCATGAAAAAGACGCCCGAATCCTGCGCGTAGTACAAGACGCTTAGCACGTGACTGAATCGATCGACCACGGGAATGCCCGAGCCTCGCGTCTGAAGTCCTGTAAGCCCCGTGACGTTGCTCTTTAAAAGCACCGCGTCACGAAGCTTTTCGGCGAGATTGACCACGCCCTGCCAAAGACCGGCGTGTCCGCTCTTTTCAACCGTCACGGCGCTGTCTCCGGAGCCGACTGCATGGCGCGCGTGCGCACGGATTCAATCTTCCAGGCAGCATCACGCACACGCATCCAGACGCGCGAGTCGGAGTGCAGGTCTCCTGCGGTATCCACCCACGGCAAAATCCAGAGCATCACCAAACGTTCGGGCGCGCGCGAGGTCAATTCGGTACGCGTTACTGCGCGAGCGTTTTGTTTGACAGAAACCTCGGTCACCTGTGCCGTCACGGCAATGCGCGCGTCCTCTGCAGGTTCCTGCGATTGGTATGCTCTCGCAACATTCGAGTCCGGGCCAGTGAGCGTCGGCTTGTGTGATTCAGTTTCCGAAGCATGTTCTCTTTCGTAAGTGGCAGAAACGGTCGTGCAGTTGACGCCGCCCGAAGCCGGACACCCGAAGTCTTCCTGTGCACCCACGAGTCCGGTGATGTTGCCCGCGCAGCCCGCAAGCACCCAAGGCATCAGAAAAAGCGCAGCGCGACCTGCGTATCGTTTGTGTTTTGTCTGGCTCATCTCTTGTTTCTTTCGATCATTAGTCGTAGCGCTCGCTGGCGGCTTTCATACGTTCGCCAAAGAGTTCGGAACTGTTGACAGCGGGGCCTTCTGAAGACGTCAACGGCATGGCGCCGCCCGATGTTTCCGTCGGCGCGGTTTCGTTCACCGCGATCGTGAGGCCCTGCGAGAGAATCAGATCCACCTTGCGGCCGGAGTCGATTTCCAAACACGGGAAAATCTTGTCGGCCAGTCGGATGTAGTAGTCGGCAATACGATCGAGCGCACTCTCGAGCCCCTCGCCCAACCCCGCGCGAAACGAATCGCTCACGGTGGTGCCGACGGCGCCCGACGTATAGGTTGTCGTGTCCTGTGCCGAGAGCGACACGGCTTTGCCAAGACCCGAGATGGAACCGGTCAGAAGTGCGCTTGCAATCGCCTGGCCGCTGCGCGTCACCAATCGCGCACGCACGCCTGTCTTTCCGTCGTCGCCCGTGACATAGCCTTGAATGCGCGCATCAAGCGCCTTGCCGCTTGTCGTCATGCAGCTCAAACGCTCCAATCGGATCCAGACGCGTTCGCTTGAAAGATCTCCCGTGGCGTTGGCCGTCACAAAACAGGCTTTGACGTTGGCCCGAAAATCGTTGGGCAATTTGGCGAGATCCTTGACTTCCAAGAGCATCGGCACGGGGTTCGATGAGGCCGTCCCGCCTGTGGAGACCGTGGCGCCCGCCAGCACCACGGCTCGAGCGAAGCTGCCTGCGGGCAAATAGGTGCCGGCCGCTTCGTTGCGGGCGCGGTTTGCGGCAATGGGCGAATCGATCGAAGCCGCCGAGCGCTTGGTGTATCGTTCGCGCGCGGCCGTCCGGATCGCTTCAAAATCTTTGATCGGATCGGTCACAGCCAGTCGCTTGAGGCGCGGGCCGTCGAAAGTGACCGGCGGCGATGTGTTCATTGCCCCCGAAAGCGTTCCCGCTTCAATGGCAGCACGGCTTTCCGGCGAGAAATCGGGCAATTGATTGACGGGCACCGCGGTGTTGGGTTCGGATGCCGCACTTTGCGTTCCCTTTTTTTCCTGTTGCGCGGCCAATTCCTTTTGAAGACGCGCGGCAAGCTCTTCCATCGTCTGAAGACGTTCAGTGACGCCCGCGAGCTTTTCGTCGTACATCTTTTGGTAGCTTTGCTTGTCCAACGCCTCAGGCTCCAGACGAAAGTCGCTTTTGTACACACGCACCGGTTCCGAACGAACCCCGCGTTCGTCTCCAGCGAGCATCATGGTGGCCGCAACCGTTGTAAGCCCCACCGCGGCCGTCTGTATTTGACGCGACTTCTCCTTTTGCTGCGCCGCCACCCCGCCCGCTTGCGAGCGCTCACGGCGGCTGGCGGCAAAACTCTTCACCTTGTTGACGAACGACTCGGCACGCAACTTCCAAGAAAGCTTGGTGTGCTCGCGATTCATGGCAACGCCTGCTGTGTGTTCGGGTTCTTCCTGCGCAGTACGCCCCTGGGTGTAAATCGAGTCGGACGAGGCATACGTCGACTCGTCTTCGAGTGGTTCACGGCTCTGCCTCTTCGTGTCGCTCTCTGAGAGCATCTCCGCAAGCTCTTTTTTTGCCTCTTGCGTCTGCATGTTTCTCTGCCAATGGACGGGATCGTCCAAATCGTTGTACGGCAGCCCCAGTTCTTTGGCTGCGCGACGGCGTTCGGCCTCAAAATCAATCGGCTCTTGACTCATGGAAGCTTGCTCTCCCGTTTCGATGTGGAAACGGCGCCCGACAAGGCAACCAGCGCACTTTCAAAAACGTCGCCGCCGCGGGTCGCTGCTTCACGCGAACGAATCACGGTGATTTCCGTTTGAAGTCGATCACCCGACCCCTGCACTTCCTGCGCCACGGCAAGCACGCCGCCGATGATTCTCGCCAAACGCGCCGCGTCCGGTACTCCCGCCTTGGCAGAGACACGCGTAAACAAAAGCGTTTCGGTGAGTTTGTCGGCCGACAAAAACGCTTGCGTTTCGCGAACCTTAAAACCCTCCCAGTACACGGCGCCTTCGGGTGCAGGCAAACGGGCAAAGCGCCGATCGTCCTCGCGCGAAGCAAGTGACCCCACGGCAAGCGTCTCATCAGGAACTTGTCCCGTGACACTCTTTTGCACCAGGGCTTTGAGATCGCTCACAAAGTCGCCCGACTCAAGCTTTAACAACGGCGCGGCCAACGCGATGCGCGTCTGCCGATCATCGGCCGCCCCTGTCACCGAGGTCTGCGGCACCAAATCGACCGTTTGCGACGGAACGGCACTTACGAAAAACTGCACGGAAAAGTTTTCACTCTCGGTGTTAAAGAATGCCGAAGTGACCTCCCCGGCTCCCGACGCCAGCCACGCCGTCTTCACTTTGATAAAGACAATGCCGCGCTCCTTGTCGGCCGAGACTTCCAGAGCCTGCGTGTCGTAAACCACATCGGTGATCTTCTGACCCTGGACGCGCACGAGATTGACGTGATCGCGCGAGAGAGGATGCGTGGCCGGGTCTGCGGCTCTTGCACCGTTTGCGATGAGTCCCGCAGCTGTCACGAGACCGGCCAAAACGGTCTTTAAAGGAAAACGTCTCATTGATTTAACGTGTTGTTTGTAATCTGTTAAGGAAACGAAAGCAACAACAATCCCCGAAGCTTTGCCACAGCGGGCAAAGCCTTATCGGTTTATCGGATTTCAGGGAATTCAGTCGACGGACTCGGCTTGTGCGTCAGCAATCGATCGAGCCGGACCGATAAAGTTTGAGAGCTCAACAGCCGGATCCGTGCTTTCCGTTTTGCGGATGGTGAGTTGAGAAATCTGCAGACGTCCCGCCGTTACAACATGTCGCATACAGACTGTTATATCGCTGGTTTCGGTCACAGCACTCGCAATCATCATGCGCCGTTCGCCGCTCAGACATACACTTTTGGCAGTCTCGTCCACGGCAGAGGCATGGGGGTAAAAAACGCTTGAGGCATAGTTGCGCATGAGTTCGGAGGCGCCGCGACGCACGTTGGCAGCCATTGCCGCATAAGCATGCGGCGCCACGTTTTTAAGAAAGATTTCGGCGTTGGCTGCGGCCGTTGCCGGCGTCATATTGAGAAGAATCGACGCCGACTGAGCCGCAAAGGATTCCAGCAGATTAGGACTCACGGCATCGTTCGTGGCGATAAATGTTTGGGTGGCCGCCGGCGACAAAACCACCGTGCGGCTGTTGTCGGTTTTGGTGAGCAACGTGAGCGCCAGAGCGGCATTCGTGAGCAGACTCACGCCCAAAGCGGCCACGATGGAACGTCGGATCTGCAAATGGGCGGCGGCTTCGGCCGAAACGGTCTGAATGATTCGCTGCATGGCGTACGCTTTAGTGAATGTTTGTGACGCATCAACGGCGTCGAGAGTTCGGTTTCTGTCAATGGCCTCGGAGACTTACCCGATAAAGTGACGTCTGGCGCTTTGCGGCACGCGCAGGAAAAAGTCTGCCGGCAGATGCCAGTACGCCAACGCCACGGCCTGCGCCGTTGAACCCCCGCCTCGGGCTTTTTGCCAGCCCCAAGCAAAGAGCACGGCGCCGATCAATCCTGCGGTGAGTCCCGACACAAGCAGACCGGCCACAAAGCCGCCCAAGGCCACGATCACGTAGTCGCTCTCCCAAAAAAGAAGACGCGAGCGCGCGTCGAGCGTTTTCGGCACAAGGACCGGTTGCATTGAATGTCTCTCCGAAATAAAAGGGTTGCTCGGCGGAGTGCGAAAAGTGTCCGCGGCATGAAAGCCGTCGGCCGCCTTTCGCACTCGGCGCTTTGCTTAAATGCCGGCGCCGTTAAAGAGCGAATCGACGATCGTGGGCAGCATCAACAATGCCACTGCCGCGCCGAGCGCCGTCACCGCCGCAATAACGGATCCGCGAATAAGTCCCGTGCCGAGGCCCACGAGCAGAAAAACCACCGCAATGGTTCTGCCCAGATAACCTCTCGCCCAACCGGAGACAAGTTCATACAAGGACTTGAACTCCGATCCGCCCGTGGCGGCGGCGTGCACGGGATCAACGGTCAAAAGCAAAGCCCAGACGGCCAAAACCGTCACAAAGCACCACTTAAAAGCCTTTAAGCGCGCTTCGTCCGACATTGAGTTGAACATGCAACGTCTCCTCGGATGGGTTTTACATGGAAAAACCGCCGACTCACCTTTGAGACGAACCTTCGGTTTTTCTTCGACTTCGGCCGAACGACGGGGCAAACGCCTGGCGTTCGGCACGGCGGCGAATTGTTCACACGCATCTTTCGGGCGTCAAGACAATTTGAGGGCAACGAAAAACAAAAACGGAAAAGTTTTCCGTCTGATCGTCCGAGACTCCGTCGTAGGCGTCATCGCCGCAAATCCCGCGCCCCATCGGCAATTCGACGCGACGACCTCGAGAGAAAATTTTCAATAAAAACGTCAGTTTTTTAAGAAATCCGTCGCAGCATGCGCCCGATCCTGGTAGTCTTGCCGACTTTGTGTATTTCGAAAGGATTGACTCGAGCGAACCTCAAGCGGCGACGTCGAATTTGTTATACAAATCGAGTGCTGCGATAACGTACCTAAACTTGATTTCTTATATAAACAATCAAAATATTTCGAAAAAAATTGCCTTTTTATTTGAAATAAATAAAAAGGCAAGGCTTTTTGCAACCTCAGATCTTTAAAATAAATCCAAGCCTCTCTTTATTGTTCGTTTTTGTTCCTTTCTAACCGAACAAAAACGAACACATCGCCACCTTTTTGCCTTCTGTCAAATCTCGCTGCTTTGTCCGTCCCGCAGGCCTTTTCACGCAATGATCATTAGCACGTCCCCGGTCAAAATTCAATCCTGAGCACAAAAAAATATTTTTCTCTTCGCTCTTTACAAACTACAGGATTTCCCTTAGATTGCGCACTTCGCTTTTGGATTCAAAAGCGATGCAAAGCGATAGCAAGCATTTTTGCCTGATATCGATACCCGACTCTGCCTTTTGTTATTCAATTCAACAAAAGGAGTTATTCGTGAGTTTGAGTTTTTTTGTATTTTTAAATCAATTGGGGAAAAACCGATGCACAAACCAAAGGATAAAAACTTCGTTTGCGCTCCGCTGCCTGAGTTATCCCATCACCGTCAGGCCGCACGCATGCGCTGGAACATTCAGCAAATCTGCGACCTTAGAACCGCCGCCACCGTTTTTGACGGCGTTGACGGCGGTTTGCCCAGAGCCCTCATTGATCGCATTCAAAGTTGCGTGCTTCGTGCGCACGAACCGCTGACGCTCGAAAGCCTTTCCGTTGCCATGCGCATTCTGGGCAATGCACGCGTCGATCGGTTTCGGATGCTTGAGCGCGCCTGCGGTCTCGGACGCATCACCAGCATCTTCATGCAAACGCTTTCGCGCGCCGAAGTTCACGGTCTCAAGGCCTCGCTCGCCCGTCATTTCGTCGCGACACTGTCTTGCGTGCGTGCCTATCGTCAAGTCAATTCAACCCCAAAGGCCGACTGCCGAACGCTTTTTGTTGATGTGACGCCGATGCGCTTGGGCCAACACGGTCTCGTGGAAGCACTGGGCCAGAACCGGAAAGGTTCAGCCAATCGTCTCATGCGCGTGACGATGATGAAAGGCGACAATCGGGTTTCTCATGCTCTGATCCGGACTCAGGCAACGGCGCAAACAACAGTGCGCACCGAAGCCGACGCGTTTGCCTGTGCACGGGCTTGCAGCACCGAACACTCTCACGAGGGGTTATTTGTTTGTTGCCCGCGGCCCGACGCCAAAACGTTGCCGCTTCTCGAACCCACTCTGAAGCCCATTAACCCGGTTGCGGCTCTGGCTCAATTCATCGTGCATGCGGTCAAGGCCTACCGCGAAGGCAACAAAGTCGTTGTCATGCTTTCGGACGCCACCGGCGCCGTTGATCCCGTTTTGCTCAAAGAAGCCCTTGAACGGCATCCTCTCAAAACTGAAGTGGCTTTTGCTTATCTTCCGAGTGTGAGATAATTGTTTACTTGCAAACGGTAAAAACGGCCTGCCGAATGGAAATTCTCGGCAGACCGTTTGTGCTCGGTCTAACTCTTACTCTTACAGTAGAGGCCGTAAAGCCCCTGACTTCAGCCAGGGGATATAAGGCCGATCGTGCACCACACGATAAAAAATTGAGAATACTGGCGCGTATACAAAATTTCAGGCATGATTCCCTGATCATGAAAATCATC
>OLWM01001176.1_pt1 | contig 10274 bp, 8 predicted proteins | sample 1644141 | NCBI WGS metagenome assembly OLWM01 (sample SAMEA103958150, study PRJEB25191) | human gut metagenome | biome: human-associated habitat [ENVO:00009003]; feature: intestine environment [ENVO:2100002]; material: feces | place: Germany | collected 2013/2015
GAGTTGTCTTCTCGGAGGTATGTCCCATTCCTGCGCTGATAACCGCAACAGGGATATTATGATTGCGTGCAGCGGTAGCCCAACTATGGCGGGGAGTGTATGAAGATAGAGGCAATGTCTCACCGATTAACTTCCCCAATCGCTTTAATTTCTGATTATGGTAATTCAATCCCGTTTGGTATTGCAAGTAAGCCCGATCCGGATTTTCATCGGTAATGATTGGAAATACATAGGGAGTTTTCGAAGAGTCCGATAGATATCGTCTCAAGATCGCCTCTATACAAGGTTCAATTCGCAACGTCAGGTTTTGACCGGTCTTATGGCGACAGTAAGTAATTACCCCTTTACCTATATTTTCTTTTTTCAAATAAGCCATATCCACAAACGCCATCCCTCGAGTACTATAGCTGAATACAAACAAATCCCGAGAGAGAGCCAAAGCCGATGAATAAGACAGGTCAAGTCTCTGCAACTTCAAAATGGTCTTTTCACTAACGGCACGTTTCGATGTCTTGGCGATCCCGGTATATACCTCATGAAAAGGAAAAGCTTGCTCCACAAGTTGCTCTTGTACAGCTTTATTATAAGCGGCACGCAAGATTCTCATATAAAATGAGCTACTATTCTTACTCACTCTCCTTCCCCATAGCCATTTCTCATATTTGCAAGCCGTATCGGAGTCTAATGCGGTGAGAGGTATATCACAATTCTCTAAAAAAGAGGAGAAGCTGTTCAATGTTCGTAAATAATTACGGGAAGTACTGAATTGACCGCTATCATGAAGGAGTCCAATCTCTTTTCTCAAATAGTCCAACATTCCGGTTTCAGTTTTTGGAGATCGAAATCTCCTGATCACATCGGATAAGGTGTATTCATCCCCTACAGCATCTAATTCCCGAATGATTTTCCGGATCGCAACTAAGTCCGCATTTATTCGTTTCTGATAAGAAAAAATAGTTTTTTCATTGTCAGGCGTAACAACCAACTCTCGTTTCTCCCCATTCCACCAATGAGGAAATATCCGCATATCGGTAGTTATTTGCCTATTCTCCTGTCTGTGACAAAGTTGGTAGCAGACAACACCCGCTTTGCCTCTCACCGTCGATGGACGAAACTTTACTTTTATTGTAGCCATACTTTTTTAAGCCAATTTTACACTAGCCAACCCGAAATGTCAATAGGTAGACAATAATAATTATCATAGAAAATCTATCATAATGTCCTCATTCAGGAGCTATTTAAAACATATGACTCACCCAAAAAGTTGTTTATAGGAGATATCTATCAGATTCTGCTAAAAAGATTGAATTTATGAAAAGAATAGTCTGCAACTAACACTTAATTATTTCGACGATATTCGGTTGGAGTGACCCCATAGCTTTGTTTAAAAGCCGTACTAAAATAACGAGCGCTGGAAAAACCGACACGGTCCGCTACTTCCTGAATACTCATATCCTTATGAGATGAAAGCAACCGAGAAGCCTCGACCATACGAAACCGAATCACATAATCACCAACCGAGACATCCGACAAATGACTGAACTTGCTATAAAGCGTCGTTCTACTCATCGCCATCGCAGAGGCGATAAAAGGCACATTCAAATCCGGATTACTCAAGTTCTCCCGAAGCAACGTATTCAATTTACACATGAATTGTTCGTCCGCATTGCTTGTCGCATCCTCTTTTGGAGAGAATAGACAACCGGACTCACGATAACGCACACGAAGTAGGTCTCGTTGTCTTAATATATTCCGCAGAATCACCAACAAGGAATCTATATCAAACGGCTTCGCCAAATAGATATCCGCCCCTGATTTATACCCCTCCCAAGGGAAACATAATCCCACGGAATGGAAATAGCCTGTTCCCCGGATATACCATCAGGATGAATCGGTAACCCATCTAAAGCCAAATTAATCATGCTCACAGAAAAATCCTCTTCCTCATGAATGTCATAGCCGGGCCGTATCCTAACCAGCCCTTCCACTCCAGAAATATAAATATTACCGGAAGAAGACTCAAAAGCAGGTTCCGGAAAGTACCACGATCGAAATATGCCAATCCGCAACAGGTTCCTACCCAAATATTTCCCTCCGCATCTTCCTCCAAAAAAACTATATCATTATAAGGAAGAGAATGCGGATTCTCCCTCTCCTCCTGATAAACGGTAATCTTTTCCCTATCGAAACGATTCAACCCAAATCGGGTACCAATCCACATAACCCCTCTTTCATCTACCAGCACACATTTTACGGAAGACTGCGATAATCCGTTTTCCAAAGAGATTTGTTTAAAATAATACCTAGGAGCTGCATAAAGAGACTCTGTTAAACACACTAAAAACAGCAATAGATATAATTGTAAAAACTTCCAAAATACTCGCATAGTTGTATATCACCCATTGTTCGGCAAAAACACTAAATCGTCCGAAATATAAGGCTTGCAGAGTATAAAAAAACGTTTTTTGAATTTTCACGGACGATTTTGGACTCAAGAAAATATCCTTAAAGCATAGATTTGCAGCAAGTGAAAAATTAAACAAAAAAGCATATCATTAAAAATTATTCTTATGTTACGTACAACGGGTATATATTTTATTATTTTGGTTATGATACTTGTAAAATGTTTCCTTCCGGACGAAAAACCGGAGATCATTCCTTTCCCCTTGCAAAGTGTATCAGACAAAGGTGATTTCACATTCAACAAGGCAACCCTCATCAGTGTAGAAAATGAGCCAATATCATATTCCGCACAGACAAAGAACTAGCGGCCGAACATTATAAACTGAATATAGCCCCCTCTTGTATTCTAATAAAAGCATCCGGACAAAAAGGTTTCTTTTACGCAACGCAAACCTTACGTTTTCTGCTTCCTCCAGCAATAAACAGCCCAACTCAGGTAGAGATATTCAATGGAACGTACCGGGAATGACCATACTAGATGGCCCCCGATACAGCAATCGGACCGTGGCAATACACACACCTTTCACTCTCATCTCGAAGGATAATCTCAAAGAATTAATCGATCACCTAGCCATGTTAAAAATAAACAGACTTCATTTCACACAAGAAGTTCATGATACGACACCTGAAGGACAGCAAAAAATGAAGGATATGAACCTGTATGCTAAATCCAAGAAGATCACGATCTCAAACGGAACAACACACACCCATGATATCATATCGTATCTCCCGTTCCAAGCAGAGCTACTTATCTGGAAAGCAAATATCTCCGATTGCGATGAGGATAAAAAAGGTTATTCCAATATTTAGCGCCCATCGCAGAAAGAAGCTGGTCTGGTAATTTGTTAGCCCATCGCCTCACGCAAGATATCGATCAAGATAGGCTTCAATCCGCTTACGAAACATTCCACGGCGATCACCATCAGTATCAATCCCATCAAACGCATCATCACGTTATTTCCAGTCTCTCCCAATATCCGTACCAAACGGGTAGAAGCTTGTAAGATCAAGAACGTGATAAAATAAACCAATGCGATAATACCAATCAACGTACCCTTTAAGCTGAGTGTCGAGGCGTCATCCATAAGCATGATTGCGTTGGCGATCGCTCCCGGACCGCACAACATCGGGATTGCCAGAGGAGTAATGGATATATCATCCGCATAGGTTTTCACCTCTTCCTCTTTCAACTTCGCGTTCGAGTAGCGTGCTTGAAGCATATCAAACCCAATCTTGAAGATAATAAAGCCGCCAGCTATGCGAAAGCCGTTCGAGGAGATACCAAAGAACTTAAACAGGAACTGACCGGAGAAAGTAAAAACCATCAAGGTGATGAACGACACGATCGTGGCCCTTCGGACAATCGCTTTCCGCTCATGGTCATTCATACCATTGGTCATGGTCAAGAAAACCGGCATCGTACCGAGTGGATTGGTCAACGTAAAAAACGAAGTGAAACATAATAGGGCGAAAGGTAACAAGTCTTCCATATCAATAATTTTTTAATTGGCTAATGTGCCAATATGCCAATTAGTTGAAGAGAGCATGATTGGCACATTGGTACATAACATATTATCACATTATTTACTCATCCCAGACCAAATAGGCTGAGACCAACCAATGATTCAGCTTATTCCCATCCACTTCTGCCGCTTCCGGAATACTCACCGTCAGCGTATGATGGCCGGGTTGGATATCCTTCAGCTCCACCTCTTCCGGTATCACGTCCGATCCGGGACACCAATTAGAGCGGGAAAGATCCGAAGACGCCAAGGGTTCCTCTACTTCTTTCTCCGAATAACCCTTCTCGGTGATATAGGCAGCCAGACGCTTTCTCAACCAAACCCCGGTAGCCGGATTAAAACGACGGAAAGAAGCGCAGTCCGTACGCCAAGGAACAAAATCCAAGACAGGAACTCCATCAACAGATACAATATTCTGTTTCTCCACGAACTCATCACCACCGGAATGACCGCCATGTCCCGTAACGATATATTTCAGACGGACATCACGTGCGCCTTGAGGAATATCAAAATCCAATGACACGTCCTTCCGGGCGAATATATCCGGATATTCCTGCCCGATATAATAAACCGTATTCATCAACGGCTCTACATGTTTCTTCGGCAAAGCGTCGCAAGTCAGATCGGACTCGTCCACATCGATCGTCATGCTAGCGACGTATCCTTCCGGTGTCCATGTATCGATAAAGATCCCAACATAAGCGCCACCTTCCAGAAGAGGATACAAATCGGTTATGTCTTGCTCCCAGCTTACGCTATCCTCCCAATGGTCGACATACACAGGTTTACGATGTTTCGTCAAGCTATCCTCGGGACTACTGTAATGCCCTACTCCGAACGGAGTCATGAAACGCATCAATTCCACGGTAGGTTGATAATCCGTCCCGGGGATGATACCGATCATCTTCTCCAGTTTCACGCTATCCACCGCAGGAAACTCCTTCTCCCCTTTAGCGATATTCAACAAATTAATGCCCGAGGCATTTGGCAATACAAAACAAGAGCCGGATTTATCCCAGCGATCTCCATTCGAAGCTACCGTAACCCGGAGTTTGACGGAAACGTTTCGCTTATATTCCGGCAATGTTACCTTCTTCAAGATAATACGGCCATTCACCAAATGATAGATACTGTCCGGTCCCGGAGCGTTAAAAGCGGCGGGATATACATCCGGAGCGAAACGTACGTGGGTATCATTAAATACCTGTACGGAATAATCTCCCATTGACGGTAATTCTTTATGTCCGCAAGAAGCGGTACATAGAAAAACTCCCGTCAAGGAGACAAATAAAACCAATTTTTTAATCATTTTGTCTAGAATTTAGTAAGCTCCTTAATAAGCTGCTTTTGTCCGGCAGTCTTATCGGCGTGCGTACAAGGACCGGTCACACAACCGCCCTCGCAAGCCATCACTTCTATAAACTGCGCGGGAGCCTTTCCGGTTTTAGCATAAGCACGTAATAATGCCACATTTTTCTTTGTCAGGTTGGCTACCTGCACGGCATTTACGTTCTCGTCCTTCAAATAAACCTTAACGGCGTTGATCACACCACCACTTTGGGCGAAGCCATGCGCCTCACGGACAGCGTTAAATAATACAGAGAAAGGCTGGGCCTCCTCGATCTTGATACCCAATCCCTCCAATACGGAACCTACTTCCTCAAACGTAAGTGTAAAATCCACGCACGGATCTAGTTTCACCTCTTTTCGTTTCGCCACGCACGGGCCAACAAACACGATCTTCGCATCCGGATATTTTTCCTTCACGATACGGGCCGTATAATACATCGGAGATCCAGTAGAAGAGATGTATTTCTTTAAATCCGGGATATGTTTCTCGGCCAATTGCACGTAAGACGGACAGCAACTAGTGGTCATGAACGGTTGTCCTTCTTTCAATTTCTCGATCAATTCTTCCGCCTCATGACGGGTGGTTTCCATAGCGCCTTGCGCCACCTCAACCACTTCCTCGAATCCCAAGGACTTGATAGCGCCATACACTTTTTCCTTCGGAGCGCTAAACTGAGCTAAGATAGACGGAGCGACAATCGCTACCATCTGTTCCTTATTCCGCAAGCGTTGCAAGATATCGAATACTTGCGAGATCTCGAAGATAGCACCGAACGGACAAGCATTCACACATTTACCGCAATATATACATTTAGACTCGTCGATATGCTCCACCCCATACTTGTCCTTGTTGATCGCCTTAACCGGACAAACTTCCTCGCAAGGGATCGGGATATAAACGATGGCATGGTACGGACAGCTTTGGTGGCATTTACCACAGCTGATACAAGTTTCATGATCAATCTCGGCCTGACCGTTTTTCTTGAATCGGATAGCGTCCTTCGGGCAGTTCATATAACAACTACGAGCCACGCAACCCCGGCAAAGATTCGTGATCTCATAATTCACGGAGACACAAGAGGAACACGCCTCATCCACTACACACATGATATTTTCCTTCTTATTCTCCGAGCGGAACAAGGCACGCTTCGCATACTCTGAAAGCGGTGTCAACTCATCTTCCTCGTCCTGCATATCAAAACCAAGCAAAGGCAAGGTCTTGTATTTCCAGACGGCACGTTCCTTATGTACACAGCAACGGCCCCTCACTTTCGATTTTCGGGGACTCAACTCGATCGGTAAGCGATCTATTTCTTCTAGAAGACGGTTTTCTTTCCAGAGCTTTACTAACTTCGCCAGCAATCCGTGACGAACAATCATTACGTTGTTGGTAAATGCCATAATGTTATCGTATTTGTGCTTTTAGTATATCGTATATCGCATCACTTCTTTACAAACGCGAAGGTAAATAAAAGTTTCTAAACAGAAAGAAAGCTTTCTTTAAGAATTATCGAAGCACTATGAATATCTCCGCCAAACGGAGGATTTAATTTAGACAAGACAAGTTCCACCTCCGTGATCTGTGGAAATCTCTCTTTCAAAGCCTTCAAGATACGCCCCGCCGCGTGCTCAAGAAGTCTCGAGGGGATAGCCATTTCTGCTTTCACGGTTTCATATACTGTGGCGTAATTGATCGTATCGCTTAAATCGTCGCTCCATACCGCATTCTCCAACGGCGCTGTCAGTATCAAATCTACGATAAAAGTATTCCCAACCCGGGTCTCTTGGGGTGCCACGCCATGATAGGCATAGAATGTCATCCTTCGTAATTCAATCTTTGTTGTCATAATCTTTTAATTTATCTGTAAATGTATAGAAAGTAAACCTTCCTGCAAAAAAATAGTCTTATATTTGTCAACCAAGTAACAACACATTATGATGGGAATAAAACAAAAAGATGAAAATTCCGCAGGCGGATTACACAACGCCTTGGCTGCGGGGACAACGATAAAGGGTAATATTATCACAGAGACAGACTTTCGCTTGGATGGAAAAGTAGAAGGGGACATCAGTTGCAACGGCAAGATCGTTATCGGCCCCAAAGGTAGCGTAACAGGCAATATCGTATCCGAGAATGCTGAGATTCTCGGTGAGGTAGATGGCTCCGTAAAAGTAAGCGCAAAGCTTATTCTAAAATCAACAGCAATTATCAAGGGAGATATATATACCCAATCCCTAGAGATCGAACCAAACGCACGGTTCAACGGAGCCTGCTCGATGTGTTCCGAGAAAAAGAAAGCGGACAAATAGACTGAGGGCCGCACTTTTCGATACGGCCCTTAGTCTTTCTTATTTTCGTCCAGCCTCTTTTATCAACGAGACGATCTTATTATTCAGGTTATCAGCCTGCAAAAGCTGTTCCAACGTAATATGCATCCGGTAGCGCCAATAATGCGTTGAATTCGCAGGAACGTTAATACGCTCGGATTCTATATCCTTCCGCTTGATAGAATCATCCATAGCAAACCAATCCTGCAACGGAATAATCGTCAGCATGGAACGAGTCTTCAAATGATTAGAAATAATCTGGGCAACGATTTCAGCCGTACATTCATCCGGGGCCTCACCGATCCGTTGCAATACATGGTTGTAATAACGCTGTGTCTTCTCCGGATCTTCTTTCCACCAATTACGAAGAGGAGTCATATCATGTGTAGAAGTCGTACAAACCGAATGATAAGGCAGATTGAACATATCGGAAAATTCCCGCTGTGGGCTCTTCGGCATACGCTCAATCTCCAAGCTTAGTATTTGCAACTTATTCATAACCTCGGGAACAGAGGCGGGGATCATACCGAGATCCTCTCCACAAACCAACATCTCCGTGGACGCAACCAACGGTGTCAAACGCTTAAACGCTTGCGCCTTCCAAAAATCATTATGGCGATGATAGAAGAAATGCCAGTATAACTGATCGAACGCATAACGGTCGGAACCACTCAATTCCCGATAGATATAGGATTGATTCGCCGAGATCCGGGGATGAAACTTATCGGTCTCTCTTGGATCACGAAGAAATAATACCTCATTCGCAATCGTAAACAGGCCATTCTTGATCCGTAGGGAAACTGGATCCGCCTTATCCGCAAACAACGCCTCAATCTTCCTTTGCGTATCACAGAACGGTTTTAACACATAATGCCGGGAGGAGGATTGTGCCAAATAAGCACCTATCACCTCTTCTGTATTTTCCTCAAACAATTCCGATAAAAATTGTCGATTGATATGTGGGGTCGTGAAACGAGATTCGTTAAAATTCAATCCATACTGCTCGATCTCTTCTCTCGAGAACGGCAACGCTGGATTGAAATGACCACAAAGCCCTTGCACATATTCACAAGGAACCTCCCATATTCGGAAAAATCCCAAGATGTGATCTATACGGAAACAATCGAAATAATCACTTAACTTAGCGAAGCGTTTTTTCCACCAAGAGAAATTATCTTTCTCCATCGCATCCCAGTTATAAGTCGGGAACAGCCAGTTCTGACCGTTCATGGAAAAGTCATCGGGGGGAGCACCCGCTTGACCATTCATATTAAAATATTTCGGTTCCGTCCAAGCCTCTACACTAGTGCGGCTCACGCCAATGGGTAAATCACCTTTCAATACAACTCCATTCTTACGGGCATAATCCGATACCGACTTGAACTGGTTGTGCAATACATATTGCAAGAAATAAGAGAACGAGATCTCCGGCCATGCGTCACTATCTTCCCGGCATAGGGCGCGAACACGTGTCTTATTGTAAGTAGAATTACCTTGCCATTGAGAGAAATCCGATGTCCCATAACTTTCCCGCAAGAAACAATAAGTAGCGTAAGGCATCAACCATGACTCATTTTGCGCCAAGAACTCTTTAAACTCCGGCGTATCTAATACGGCCTTACCCTCCCCTGCGAAATATTCTTGACAATAACCCAATTTATATTTCAGTACTTCCTCGTAATCAACCGTATCTTTTGCGTTTAATTCTTTTTGCTTCCCTGCATAAAAAGCAGCTCTCTCCGGATCTTTCAAGGTCCCCAAAGCCGATAAATCCACATACATGGGATGAAGGGCATAAATAGAAATAGCGCTATACGGATAGGAATCCACCCAAGTATGGGTCATTGTCGTATCATTCATAGGTAATACTTGAATGATACGTTGGTGCGTCTTTCTAGCCCAATCCACCAACATGTGTAAATCTCCCAAATCACCTACTCCAAAGCTCTTTTCCGAGCGCAAGGAAAAGACGGGGATAACCGAGCCGGCACAACGCCATAACGGTAAGCTATCCCGGAAGTAAAGACCAGATATAACAACGGTCTCACCCTGTTTCTGCGGAACAAGACTTAGAATACGATTCTCATCACTCTCCCAATACAAAGGTTGACGGGAATCATTATCCCAAACCAAAAATTTATATTCTAAAGGATACCGTATCTCCGCAGCGTCTAAATCAATATGCCATTCCGGGAAAGTATCGCAACTCAGCAATAAAGCCTTGTCCGGATGCCAGTTACCTAAGCATTCTTGATTTCCAGTAATGGCTACACACTGATTCTTTTCCACCCGGGGAGCGGATATCTTTATCACCAATTTTCTTCCACTTCTAACGACCCTCTCATGTGTATTGCAGGGATGAGCGAATAAACTTTTGGTGAAAGCCGAAGAATAAAAGGCTAGATTATCCGGACGGATTTGCCAATAATCATAAAGGATGTAAGAATCAGATTGTCCATCCAATACAATCCGGTGATTCTTCTCCCACTCCTCAAAGATCTGCTTATCATTAACACTTAAGAAATATCTATATTCTATATCTTTTATATCGGGTGGAAGATCCAGTTCCAGTTTCCAGTTTCCATCCCCAGAGTAATTCATCTCCTTAGC
>OLWM01001179.1_pt1 | contig 10254 bp, 8 predicted proteins | sample 1644141 | NCBI WGS metagenome assembly OLWM01 (sample SAMEA103958150, study PRJEB25191) | human gut metagenome | biome: human-associated habitat [ENVO:00009003]; feature: intestine environment [ENVO:2100002]; material: feces | place: Germany | collected 2013/2015
ACCCCAATAAAGTGACATATATTTTACTGATGAATCTAGTTCTAGCTTTAGGTTCTATATTGTATATCTATATCACTAGAGAAAAAACATAAAATAATTAGTCGTATGAATTGATAATTAGAATATTTCAATTCATACGACTTTTCAAATATAGTATTATGAGAAAACTTATTTTATTTTTCCTATTTGTGTTTTCTGTTACAGTAGGATTTGCACAGAGTTTTTCCGGAGATAAACTGTTTATTTCGGTAGATGGTGGAAAAGGTGTATTGTTCGGTAAGTCAAACTTGTCACCTTTTGGTGTTAATTATCGTGGGGAATATAATGGAGGCTTGACGTGTAATGTGAAGACACTCTATCGAATTGATAAATTTTGGGTTGCCGGATTAAAGTTTAATCTCTCCGGTACTTCTGCCAATTATACACTTGATGATAAAACGAATGTAGCTGACAATGTAGAACTTTGGTATTTAGGACCGCAACTTGGATTCAAAATTCCAATAACCAAAAGAACTTTAATCAGTTGCGTATTGGGAGCCGGATATCTACATTATCGGAATGAGGGTCGAAGTAATAGTGAATTTAAATGTACTTCCGGTGCATTGGCTGGGAATATGGACTTTCTGGTAGAATATAAATTGACAGACCACCTTGCGGTAAACGGAGGCTTTTCTGTTTTAAGTGGAGACTTTAAGAAGATTGAAATGACAGCCGATGAGAAAAAGGAAACACTACGTCCAAACAAATTGGATAGACTCTATATGAGACGTCTTGATTTTCAGTTAGGACTAGTTTTCTGCTATTGAACATCTTAGGTCAAAAGATTAGCTGGATAGAGTGAACCTTGAAAGATATTTATTACTTTTGAGGTAAAGCTTGGTTTAGCTGAAAGGTATACGAACAGTCTGAATAATAAATAAAAATAGAACAATGAAATTCATGAAAAAAAATAGGCCAGATGTGATGATTATTATACTGCTTATTCTTTGGGGAATATATGAGATATTCGTAGTACCCTTTGAATATGATACTTTGGTATCTATTTTTGTTGGCTTTAATTTGGTGTATCTTTTTCCTTGGTGCTGTAAAGAAACAAGTGCTGAATATTTAAAGATAAGAAATGCTGCCTTACAATATGCTTTCACATTTATCATTGCAGTACTTTGTGCTTTAAAGATTGTCGGAGTTCTGTGTGAACGTATGTTTGATGTTGATGGTCTGAAAATGATATTTATTGGCGTCTTCTTTCAAAGTGTCTATTTCCTGATTGTTAAATTTAAACGTTCGAAGATACATGAAAGGTAATATTAAATTGGCATTATTCTTTGTTCTATTATTGGGACTCTTTACCATTCTTTTATGTACGGAAAGTAGTCGTTGGTTCTCTGCTTCCATTGCAATGATTTTCACAATGAGTGGTGTTTTTCTAGGGCAACTTATTAAGAACAGGAGAAAAAAGTAGTTAATAAACAGAGCGCTGTTTCATCCTTTTTCAAGATAAAACAGCGCTCTGCTTATTGATATTAATGCCTGTATGGCTCTCTTTTAGTACATCTGCTCCGCAGTCTCCGTACACCGAATAACATCTTCCTTACTTCCACAGAAAGGACCGGATTTCTCGATCTTCAGCGTAGACATGGCGGCAGCAAATCGTCCTGCTTCTTCGATGCTCGCACCCGATACCCGTTGATACAAATATCCGATAGTATAAGTATCTCCACAGCCGGTTGCATCTACTACTTGTCCGGGCTTATAAGCCGGAATGCGATAAAAATCCGTACCGTCGTAAATGAGAGATCCCATACTTCCCAGGGTGACTAACACTTCTTTCACTCCCCATTCGTGCAGTTTACGTGCAGCCTCATGCGGATCGGAAAGTCCTGTGAGCACTTCCATTTCGTGCTCATTTACTTTAAGGAAATGAATATATTGCAGAGCTTCCCGCTTGTCAGTCCAGTCTACCGGATATACGTGCGTATCACGTACTTCACGCAGGTATCCTTGCGAATCGACAGCTATCAATCCTTTCCGGGATAACTCCTTAATCACTTCTAAAGAAAAATCATCTGCTAACAGCGAACCAAGATGATAAATTTCCGCCTCTGTCTCCTGAAGCTGGGAAGCGGTGAAAGGATCGGCTTTGGCCAACACACGTTGTGTACGGTCATCCGGATTTTCTCCATAGATGTTCTCGAAGTATACGGAGTGCTGGCTGGGTAATGCGGTCACATTGATACCTATCCCGCGCAGCTGGTCTACTACTTTCATTTCTGTAGCGCCGACTGCTGTCACTAATGCATAATCTATGTCGTTGAAATGGCGGATAGCGTGTGAACAATAGAAAGCAGTGCCTCCAGGCATATAGACTGTGCTTTGAGGAGTGACTACCTTATCCAAAGTGATATGACCGATGCAGCAAAGTTGATGTTTCTTCATATATGTAATCAATTAAAAAGCCCCCAAGATATTTCTTGAAGGCTTTCTAGTTTATATAAATGTGTGCGGATGATAGGACTCGAACCTACACGCCTCACGGCACCAGATCCTAAGTCTGGCGCGGCTACCAATTACGCCACATCCGCATGCGTCGCTTTTTGTTTAGCGGTGCAAAGATAGGAAGATTTTCTGATTTGACAAATAATTAGGCAACAAAGTTACTCACTTAAGATTTCAAAAGCCTTTTCAATCAGTGTGTCCCTATGTTTAGATTGGTCATTCTCAGTCATATCGATAGCTATATCAGGCAAAATACCTTCTTCCAGCGGCTGCATATTTTTGTCGAAATGAGGACTGGCGGAGAAGCGGATGCTCCATCCGTTCGGAAGTTCCGATGTGAAAGGAAGTCCCGAACCACCACCTGTCTGGTCACCGACTTGGATGATTTTGCCGTTGTCTATGCTGCGCATCAGATTGACGAAATCATTGGTTGCACTGTAGCAACGGCGGTTGGTCAGTATAACGACTTTCTTCTGCCAGCGGATGCTGTTGGAAGGTTCCAGGTAGATCGGTTCCGGTTGGGAGAAGTCACTATGTCCTGTTCCCGTCTTATGCTGTATGAATCCGGTCAGAATTTTGCTATTGGTAAATCGGGCGGCGATGCGGGAAGAATTAGTCAGATTACCTCCTCCATTGTCGCGTACGTCAATAATCAGTCCGTTGCAGGTTGCCAGATAGACAAGGATTTCATCCAGATTGCCATCGCCGACTCCGGAACTGAAACTTTCGTAGCGGATATATCCGATATTATTGTCGAATATTTTGTACTTCATCCCCGCCGATGTATAGTAGTCCTTGCTGGCACTTCCCAGATAATACTGGTAAAGAATATCTTCCCGATAATTCCACGGATACCCCTGATACCATGCGTCGTAATAAGAGACACGCTTGGCAGATGAAAGATTGACATGACCGTCTTTCAGGATATAGAGCATTTCACTGAGTTTATCGAAAAGGTCGTCATTGGACATGCCCGGTACAATCAGTTTGCTGTATTTCTCATGAACCGCATCCCAGTCAATGCCTTTCGAGTCCAGAAAGCAATACCGTTCGTCAATGATCTTCCATAGTTGCTCGAAGTTTCCTACGGGATCATCAGCGTAATCATCTTCTCCGATGCACCCGGTCTGTATCGGGAGGCAACAGAGTAGTAAAAGTATTTGTATAATTCTATTTCTCATTCTTAATCTTTCAGTTCTTGTCCATAAACTCTCAATTCTCAACTCTTCACTTTCAACTCTCAACTCTCCACTTCTCCTAGTACGCTCTCACCGACGGAGGCAGATTCGCTCCTTTTTTGTTGGAAACCCGATACAGGTCTTTCACAAATCCTACCATAAATACATGAGAGTAGGTATGTGTCTTGATTCCGTTAACATTGGATTGTTGCAAGTCTGCCAGATAACTGAAACGCATCTTGGTGTATCCTATCGGGAGATCGACAGAAAGCATCTGACGAAGGGACGGCTGATTGTGGAGAGAGGTAAATTGAATAACTCCACTGGAGTTGCCCAGTGAGAAGATTTCGTAATAAGACTGTCCGTAGTGCGGTGAGAACATAAGTCCGATCATCGGTACGTTGACCTGATAGCGGAGTACCATCGGATAGCGCTTGATTTTCAAATGCCAGATAGCCATTCCCGAAGCGTCCAGATTGACGTATGCCCGGGCAGAAGCCGGATTGTTCGAATTGCGGAGATTGTAGACAAATCCTCCGTTGACGTCAAACAGTCCTCCTGCCAGTAACTTGAAGTTCTCGGTGAGGCGGAACTGGTAATGGAGGCCATAGTTCCAGTTGACGAGTCCGGAGAAAGTATTGTTGTTGTCTGCGCGGTTGTGTGTATAGCCGACGTCTGCCTGAAAGAAGTTCTGCACAGAAACATTCCCGTCGAACAACTTTGTCATCCGGATCGTCTCGCGGGAAATACGGAAATCTATTCCTTTATATTCCTGAGGCGAAAGATAGGTGTCGAACACATTGGTAAATCCGACTCCGTACATGGTGGCACGTGTTACGTAGCGATGTGCTTGCAGACTGTCGGTCTGCGCCTGTAATCTTGTGCAGAGGGCGAACAGGAGGTATCCTGTCAGCCCTAAGTATAATAAGTTTTTCTTCATTGGCACATTGGGTATTTTTTACCGCATGTATACATTAGCTAAAACAGCTTCATCTGTCCCGTAATCTCATCGATGATGTCCCCTTCGCTCTTATCGCTGTCCGGGTCCAGATTTTCCGGTTCTTCTTCCGGTTGTTCCGGTTGTTCGTTAGTCGGTTCCGGGAAACGGGTCGGTTCAAGTTCGTTGATGGTATCCACCGTATAAGTAGTGATACGCTTTCCTTTTGCCTTGAAGCCTTTGACTGCAATAAATTCTTCCGCGTCAATTACCATCGCTTCACGGAAACTGTCGTGTCCGCCGAATATGACTTCCAGACGAGGATAGTACTCATCAGTCAGCAGGATCAGACGGGTATTCTTGTTATCTCCCAGATAGTTCTGCTTGCGGTTGGAACCTTCAAAACAGAAACGTTTCAGATACGGATAGTTCTGTTGGTCGGCGTCATAAAGCGCGGCAGTCCATATCTTGTTCGGGTCGAACTTCTCGACGATGCTGACATTATCTTCGTAGTGGTTGCTCAAATCGAAATTAGTGGTGTAGAACTCGCCATTGTTGAGCACTACCAGAATGGTGTCGTCGCTTTGGAATTCTCCCAGATATTCACCCCGTCCGTCGTAGTTGAGGCGCAGGATATCGCGGTCGAACCAGACTTTTCGTCCTCCGAGGGTAGAGCCTCCTTTCTGTTTCAGGGTAATCTTATGCACCGGCAGTCGGGTGAGGATCACTCCCTGTGCCTGACGTCCCTTGATGCTGATTTCACTGAAATCACGTTCGAAGATGATGCGTCTTACACGCGGGTTCGGCTTTAATGTCACTTTGATGATTTCGGCTTCTCCGTTCGGGTTGGCGCTGAAATAAGTGATGCGTGAGTCCGGCGTTCCTTGCGTGACATCGTATTCACGGTCGCGGACCACACCTGTCACGGCAAAACGTTTGATATACGTCGTTCCTTCTTTGCCGTCCCGGTAAGTGATATTGTAGATGGTGCGTTTGTCATTCTTCTTGAATACATTGACGTAAAGAATGTTTTTGCCCACAAACTTCTTGTCGGCTACCGGAGTGACGATATATTTACCATCCCGGAAGAAGACGATCACGTCATCGATATCCGAACAGTTGGCTACGAATTCATCCTTCTTCAGTGCTGTTCCGATAAATCCTTCATCACGGTTGATGTAGAGTTTCTCGTTGGCCTCTACCACTTTGGCGGCTTCGATGGTGTCGAAGTTGCGCAGTTCGGTGCGGCGCGGGAAGTTCTTTCCGTATTTGCTTTTCAGCATCTGATACCAGTTTACGGTATAGTCCACGATGTGAGCGAGGTGATCGTCGATTTCGGCGATCTCTTCTTTCATACGGGCGATCAGTTCATCGGCTTTGTCGGTGTTGAACTTCAGGATGCGCCCCATCTTGATTTCCATCAGTTTGAGAATATCCTCTTTGGTCACTTCACGGATAAAGCTCGGGTAGAAAGGAGTCAGGCGGTCGTCGATATGTGCGCAGGCGGCGTCCATGTCTTTGGATTGCTCGAACTCTTTGTCCTTATAGATTCGTTCTTCGATAAATATTTTTTCGAGGGAAGCGAAATGGAGTGATTCCAGTATTTCCCCTTTCTTGATTTCCAGTTCCTGTTTCAGCAGTCCCAGTGTGTTGTCTGCCGACTTTTTCAGTACCTTGCTGACGGTGAGGAAGTGAGGCTTGCTGTCATCAATCACACAGCAGTTGGGTGAGATGCTTACCTCGCAGTCGGTAAAGGCGTACAGTGCGTCGATCGTTTTGTCCGATGAAGTTCCGGGTGCCAGGTGTACCAGTATCTCTACGTTGGCGGCTGTATTATCGTCTACTTTGCGTATCTTGATTTTTCCTTTGTCAACAGCTTTCAGGATGGAGTCGATGACGGTAGAGGTGGTCTTGCCATACGGAATCTCCGTGATGGCGAGTGTCTTGTTGTCCAGCTTGTTGATCTTGGCGCGTACTTTTACCGCTCCGCCGCGTTCTCCGTCATTGTATTTGGCTACGTCGATGGAACCGCCTGTCTGGAAGTCGGGATATAGCTGGAACGATTCTCCATGCAGATAGCTGATGGAGGCGTCGCAAAGTTCATTGAAGTTGTGAGGTAATATCTTGGATGAAAGTCCGACGGCGATACCTTCCACTCCCTGTGCCAGCAATAGCGGGAACTTCACGGGGAGGGTGACCGGTTCCTTGTTTCTGCCGTCGTAAGACAGCTTCCATTCGGTCGTCTTTGGATTGAATACGATGTCCAGCGCAAACTTGGAAAGGCGTGCCTCGATATAACGGGGAGCTGCCGCACCGTCACCGGTGAGTATATTACCCCAGTTACCCTGACAGTCTATCAGCAGGTCCTTCTGTCCCAACTGCACCAGCGCATCCTTGATCGAAGCATCGCCGTGCGGGTGATACTGCATGGTCTGGCCCACGATATTGGCCACCTTGTTGTAACGACCGTCATCGACGGCTTTCATGGCATGCAGAATACGCCGCTGCACCGGCTTGAGTCCGTCCTGCACGTGCGGAACGGCTCGTTCCAGGATGACATACGAAGCGTAATCGAGGAACCAGTTACGGTACATACCCGTCAGCTTGCGCACGCCGCCCTCCTCGGAGAGCAACTTGCCGTATTTGCCCGTCGGAGCGGCGGACTCTTCGGCCCCGACACTCCCCGCAGCGTCATCCGCCGCCGCAGGAACCTCGCCGGGCAGATCGTCCCGTTCCGTCATATCTTCTCTTTGTTCGCTCATAATCTATGTTCTGTTTTCGGTTTCGCACCGGCACCGCACAAGAAAACCGCACCGGTCGATAAGAAACGGCGGTTACCCGATCGCCAGGTCGCTCTCCACGATATCCTCCTCGATACGCAGGTTACCGATAATAAAGCCCTGCCGCTCATAGGTGTTCTTACCCATGTAGAACTCCAGCATATCGTGGATCGGGTCGTCCTTCGTAAGCCGCACCTTATCCAGGCGGATATCCTGGCCGATGAACCCCCGGAACTCGTCGGGAGAAATCTCACCCAGACCTTTGAAACGGGTGATTTCGGCGTTGGCGCCGCATCGTGCGACCGCCCGGTTTTTCTCCTCCTCGCTGTAACAGTAATGCGTCTCCTTCTTGTTACGCACGCGGAACAACGGTGTCTGCAACACGTACAAGTGTCCGCCGCGGATCACGTCGGGAAAGAATTGCAGGAAGAAGGTCATCAGCAGCAAGCGGATGTGCATGCCATCGACATCGGCATCGGTGGCGATCACGACCTTGTTGTACCGCAGGTTGTCCATATCCTCCTCGATGTTGAGCGCCGCCTGCAACAGGTTGAACTCCTCGTTCTCATATACGACCTTCTTCGTGAGGCCGAAGCAGTTGAGCGGCTTGCCCCGCAGCGAAAAAACCGCCTGCGTACGCACGTCGCGGCTCTTGGTGATCGAACCGGATGCCGAATTACCCTCCGTAATGAAGATCATCGACTCCTCGGCCAGCTCGTTCTTGTCCGTCAGATGTATCTTGCAGTCGCGCAGCTTCTTGTTGTTGAGCGACACCTTCTTGGCCGTTTCGCGGGCTTTCTTCTGAATACCGGAGATCGCCTTGCGCTCCTTCTCGTTCTCGACGATCTTCTTTTGCAGAATCTGGGCCGTCTCGGAGTGCTTGTGCAGGTAGTCGTCCAAGTGCTTGGCCAGAAAATCGACGATGAAGTTGCGCAGCGGAACCCCCGGTTCGATCTCCTTCGAGCCCAGTTTGATCTTGGTCTGCGACTCGAACACCGGATCGGTCACACGGACCGAAATGGCGGCGATGATCGACGTGCGGATGTCCGAAGGATCGTAATCCTTGTGATAAAACTCCTTGATGGTCTTGGCGATCGCTTCACGGAAAGCCGCCTGATGCGTACCGCCCTGCGAGGTGTATTGTCCATTGACGAACGAATAGTAACTCTCGCCGTAACCCGTACCGTGTGCGATGGCCACTTCGATATCCTCGCCCGAAAGGTGGATCGGCGCATAAAGCGGCTCCTCGGTCATGTTCTCGCCCAGAAGGTCCAGCAAGCCGTTCTTCGAAACATAGCTCTGACCGTTGAAACGGAAGGTCAGCCCCAGATTGAGGTAAGTATAGTTGCGAATCATCTGCTCGACGTACTCCAGATTGTAGGAATAGTCGCCGAACACCTCCCGGTCCACACGGAAACTGATAAACGTACCGTTTTTCTCCTGCACGCCGCTCTCCCAGCGGTCGCTCTGCTCGAGCCCCTGCGCGAAAGTCACCGTGCGGGCCTCGCCGTCGCGCACCGAACGGGCGGTAAATTCGCTCGAAAGCATATTGACGGCCTTGACGCCGACACCGTTCAGTCCGACGGTCTTCTTGAAGGCCGAACCGCCGTACTTGCCGCCGGTATTCATCTCGCTGACGGCCGCAGCGAGGGACTTGAGCGGAATACCGCGCCCGTAGTCGCGGACAGTCACGATGTCGTCCTCGACCGTCACGTCGATCTGCTTGCCGGCGCCCATGATGAACTCATCGACAGAGTTGTCCACCACCTCCTTGATCAGGACGTAAATGCCGTCGTCGGCCTGCGAGCCGTCGCCCAGCTTGCCGATATACATACCCGGCCTCAACCGGATGTGCTCCCTCGGCGAGAGGGTCACAATGGCATCGTCGCCATAGCTGTTGCTGGTGTTATCTATCTTTTTATCGGACATAATCGTTTATTTCTGTTTCTTGATTTCGGCGAGCCTTACGCACATCGACGCCCGCACCTGCTCCATCAGCTCCTTCGGATCGGCAGCGGCGACCCGTTCGGCGCTCACTGGCGGCAGAATACTTACCGTCAATTTATTGCGCCAGTTGAACATCCCGTTGCGGCCGATCATTGTGGTCGTACCGTACAACACCACCGGCAGGATCTCGACGCCGGCCTCGCGGGCCAGCGTGAAAGCCCCCGCCTTGAAACGATGGATTGCGCCGTCGTGCGAACGCGTGCCCTCCGGAAAGATCGCCACCGAAGCGCCGCGCGAAAGCCACAGCTTTCCGTCGCGGATCACCTTCTCCATCGCGGCCGTGGCATGGCTCCGGTTGATGCAGATATCCCCGTGCAGCAAAAGGAACTGACCGAAAAACGGCACCTTGAAAACTTCCCGCTTGGAAACCCACCGAAAATTGAGCGGCACGAAATAGAGGGTCGGAATATCCAAACCGGCCTGGTGATTGACCACGATAACGTACGGTTTGCGACGGTCGATATACTCCCTGCCGGTAACCCGGAACTTCCACAGAGGCGGAACCGCATAGAAAATACGGACCAATATCCGGGACAGTTCGTGCACGATCCTCCGGGATTTGTCGAAAGGCCACGTCAAAAGCAACGCCACGGCGGACAATACCAGAAAAAAAGTGCAGATAACGAACAGGAAAAGGTAGAATAAAACGCTTAACATAAGGTATGGTCACAATTATCCACGATAATTCAAGGAACAAAAGTACAAAAATTTATCGGGTATTTTAACCGCGATCCCCGAAATTTTTATCAATACCTCCCTGCGGCAAAAAAGGGTTCGCACCACGGCCGAAGCCTTCGGAGGACCGGCGAAATCCCATTTACGACCTCGACACATAACGCGGTGCGGCGACCTTTCA
>OLWM01001189.1_pt1 | contig 10202 bp, 9 predicted proteins | sample 1644141 | NCBI WGS metagenome assembly OLWM01 (sample SAMEA103958150, study PRJEB25191) | human gut metagenome | biome: human-associated habitat [ENVO:00009003]; feature: intestine environment [ENVO:2100002]; material: feces | place: Germany | collected 2013/2015
ACCCTTCATACCTTCATCCAGTTTCTTAACAGCATCGCGCAGGTCGGCAGCTTGTACCAATACCTGAGTGGATGTTTTCTTTTCAGCTCCACTCTTTTCGTCCAGAGTAATAAAGATCAGTTTACACTTGAACCAACGGTCGGCAGCCTCTTCTTCGCTGGGGAATAATTCACTATAGTTGGCACGTTTGATGTCTGATACTGTAAATTCGCCTGAAATAAACGGTGTCATTTCTTCAATGATGCGTGCTTCCGCTTCCGTAAAGCTGAGTGCGTCCACCAAATAAGGTTCTGTAACTTTCTTGTTCATACCGTTTTCCATCACTTTTTCGTAACGGATCTTGCACTCAAACCATGTATGCATTGCCATAATTTTCTTCCTTTTTAATTAATTGATTCATGTAAATTGCCTACAAAGATAAACAAAATACCAAAGTAAGTGCCGAAAGAATTTTATTTTCTTTTATGCAAATTCTTAAGTTCAAAGGAAAGCATGACACGGAATAGTCCGATAATGAGGAAAGTGAAAGAAATCATATAGACCGCGTAGAGTGCACCTATGGCCGGTTGCCACAATATCAATAAGGAACATATAATGGCAAGGATACCGAAAGCCATGTACCAGCCCCAGTCGCGGGTTCCGTAACGTTTCAGGTCGATGGAATAGCCGGTGGAGGAGAACCCTCGGAACATAAGCCAGAAGGCTATGATGAAAGGGATAACTTCCATGCTGACCATCGGATAGGCAATCAGGTAAATACCCAGAACGAGGTCGATGAGTCCTCCTACGATATACCACCCCCAGCTCGGGACACCTTTCCGGTTGCTAAGAGCGAAGATGATTTCCAGAATACCGCTTATCAGCATCGATACACTGAAAATGATACTTAGAGCTACATAGGTGCTTACGGGTGAGAACATGAGCCAAAGGGCTACAATGATATACACGATTCCCAAAAGAAGAGAAGTCCACCAATTTTTTACTGAATGTTGAATCTCATTGAATACTGTTTCCATACGTTTTTATATTTAAAATTGAATACTAGAGTAATTTCGTTGTGGAATAACAATTTGAATTTAGAAAAGGTTTTCCGTGAACATATTTGGGGGAATAGTTGTTTCCTATATAAAGTAAATTTTAAATATACATGCATTATGGCAACAACAAATTTCAAAGGACAACCGGTGAAACTGATCGGTGAATTTATACAAGTAGGTAAGGTAGCTCCTGACTTCGAGCTGGTAAAAACAGATTTATCTTCTTTCTCTCTGAAAGATTTAAATGGTAAAAATGTGATTTTAAATATTTTCCCTAGTCTGGATACCAGCGTATGTGCAACTTCTGTACGTAAGTTTAATAAAATGGCTGCCGGATTGAAAGATACGGTAGTATTGGCTATTTCTAAGGATCTTCCTTTTGCACACGGCCGTTTCTGTACGACAGAAGGTATTGAAAATGTAATTCCATTGTCTGATTTCCGCTTCTCTGATTTCGACGAAAGTTACGGAGTGCGTATGGCAGATGGTCCGTTAGCAGGACTTTTGGCGCGTGCGGTAGTTGTGATTGGCAAAGATGGCAAAATTGCATATACGGAACTTGTTCCTGAAATCACCCAGGAGCCTGATTATGACAAAGCCTTAGCTGCTGTAAAGTAATATAGAATATGGAGTATTAAGTATTAGGTATTAACTATTAGTTGCAGCTAATAAACGAATATGGCTAATACTTAATACTTAAGCCTGCTACTTATCTTAAAGATTTTGACCTAATGGGAACTGGTAAAAAGGCTTGGTAAACTGCCAAGGCTCCGTTCTTGTTAGGTTGTGTTTTTTCTACACTAAACCTCAACTATCATGAACAAGATGAAAACTCTATTCATCACCCTGCTATGTATGGGTGCTGGAACCCTGTCGGCTCAAACTGCCGATAGTACACAAACTTCTCCCTGGACAAAAGAAGGATTTGCCGGACTGAAACTAACGCAAGTGAGCCTCACTAATTGGGCTGCCGGAGGTGATAACTCCGTTGCCTTTGACTTGCAGGGCACTTATCAGATTAATTATAAGAAAGGAAAACATCTGTGGAATAATCGTATCGAACTGGCTTATGGATTAAATAAGACCGGTGACGACGGAACCAGGAAAGCAAATGATAAAATCTATTTGAATACGAATTATGGCTATGCTATTGCCAAAAGTTGGTATGCCAGTGCGTTCGCCACTTTCCAGACACAGTTTTCTCCAGGATATGACTACTCCGTCAATAAAGACATTGCTATCTCCGAATTTATGGCTCCTGCCTATTTGACTACCGGTTTGGGCTTTACGTATGATCCGGGTAAGATATTTACCGTTGTATTGTCTCCTGCTGCGTGGCGCGGAACATTTGTACTCAATGACCGTCTCTCTGACGAAGGAGCTTATGGAGTGGATCCGGGCAAACATCTATTATCCAGCTTCGGTGCTAACTTGAAAGGAGAAGCCAAATATGAATTCTTGAAAAATATGACGGTATATTCACGTTTGGATCTATATTCCGATTATCTGCATAAGCCGCTGAATATAGATGTGAACTGGGAAGTACAAGTAAATATGATTATCAATAAATGGTTCTCAACCACACTTACTACTAACCTGATGTATGACGATGATGTGAAAATCGTGCAAAAGGATGGTACAAAAGGTGCTCGTGTGCAATTTAAAGAGATATTGGGAGTAGGAGTTCAGTTTAATTTCTAATTAGCTCTTATCTACCACAAAAAATAAACCACAGAGGACGTAGAATACACAAAGAAGTAAGAATTTAACGGGTAATAGCCGATTTACAATAATGGATGCCCCGGTAACTCTATGTTCTTGCTTTGTGTTCTCTGCGTCCTCTGTGGCTTTGCAATGAGTATTTTACTACTTATTTTCTTTTTTTCAGCCCTTTATAAGCCAAAAAAACGATTACAATTACCACCACTGCTATAATGACATAGCCGATTTCGTGACTGTATTCGGTGGCCATTACATAGACATCGTTAGTCGTTTTGAGGTCTGTAAAACGGTAAATCAGGTATCCGAGCAAAGCTAATATGCTGTTCCATATAGCAGCGCCGAGAGTTGTATAAAGCAGGAAAGGACCTATTTTCATGCCGGCTAACCCTGCGGGAATACTGATAAGTTGGCGTACAGCCGGAATAAGACGGCCAAAGAAAGTAGAGGCTGCACCGTGCTTTCTGAAATATTCTTCTGCATGGTGTATTTTCTCTTCGTCAATAAGGCACATGTGCCCTAAACGGCTGTTAGCGAATTTATAGATAATAGGACGACCCAACCAACGTGCCAGGTAATAATTAACTAATGCACCGATATCTGCTCCTATGGTGGCAAATAGGACCACGAGAAAGATATTCATACTGTCGTCTGCCATAGCTTTCCATGCGGCAGGGGGTACTACGGCTTCCGAGGGGAAGGGAATAAAAGAGCTTTCGATAGCCATAAAAATAGTGACTACCCAATAGTTCAAGTTTTCTAATACCCATTTAAGAAGTTCTGCTACTGATTCCATGTTTTTTGAGGATAGAATTTATAAATTGATTTATTTTTTTCCTTTTGTTTTTTTCTTATTCTCTTTTTTCATGCGTTCCCACACTTCCTTGAGAGTTCTTTCATCTTCCTCTCTATGTTCGGGACTATTTAACAGATCCAGAATCATATCTTCTTCCAGTGGATGTTCACATTCCTTGTTATATTTAAAGAAGTTGTCGATTTCACCGTGCATGAGGCAAAGAACACTCAATTTCTCCGTCACATCTTCGTATTTCGGATTTATCTGGTACACTTTTTCAAAGTATTCTTTCGCTTCGATCAGATAGTCACTTTCCGAATAAGCAGAGGCGATCATATACCACATTTCTATGTTAGAGTTAATCTCTATCGCTTTTTCGAAAGACAAGGCTGCTTCGTCTTCCAGCTCCTCTGCCAGATATAGTTTTCCCTCTGTCAGATAAATCAATCCTTCATTCGGGTTTATCTCTTTGGCTTTCTCGCAGAGCTGATGTGCTTCTTCATATCTTTCCAGATGAGACAGGGCGAAGGCTTTGCTGGTATATGTGTCTATTAATAGGACAGACTGTCTGTCTCCGTCTTCTTCAAAACGTGCGATTACTTTGTCGTAATAGTCATCGGCTTTTTGCCATTCTTCTTTATTACCGTAGGATATTCCCATAAACATGTAACCCAGTTCGGGGGGAATGGCTTTGAGCTCAATCGCCTTTTGGTAATTCTCGATGGCATCATCCGAATTGTTCAGATAGAAGAAACAATGTGCCTTGTAGGCATAAGCTTCCCCGTACTGATCGTCGGCTGCCAATGCGAAATCACAGGCTTCGATGGCTTTGTCTATTTGTTCCTGGACAAAGTAACATTTCACCAGTCCCATCCAATAGGAAGGGTTGAAAGGGGATTTGTCGATGAGTTTGTTGTAATAGATGATAGCCGATTCTACTTGGTGGGTCGATGCCAGATAATCGGCTGTGAGGGCCATATATTCTTCATCTTCGGCATAACGCGATTTACCTCGGTCGAGCCATTCTTTGGCTGCGTCCGGGTATCCCATGTCCAGATAGAGAAATACAACATCAATGATTGTTTCCAGCTCGTCGGCATCCGCTATTGTGCTTAACAGCCATTGAGCTTCCTCCAGTTTTCCTCCATTCAGCAATAGTTCGGCTTTCAGCAGTTTCACTTCGGAATCAAATTCTTCGGTAATCGAATCCGCTACTTTTTTTGCTTTTTGCAGCTTTTGGGTATCCAGGTAAAGATATGCTTGTTCTATAAGCAAATCTGTGTTTCCCGGATGTATTTTAAGTCCATAAGTGATTACTTCTTGTGCTTCTTCAAATTTTCGTTCGGAGGCATACCAGTCGGCGATGTCGGCCAATTGGTCAGCATCCAGATAAAGTTGTCGGTTTTCTGCTTTTGCTTCTTCGTAGTTTGTGATTAGTGTGACTAGTTCCTTTTTTGCTGATGGCGAATTTTTTCTACCCATTTTACTTTTAGATTTTTAATTGCTAAGATGGGGCTGTTGCAAAAGTTCAGATGATGATCCTTTTGACACAGCCCCATTGTAAAGTTAAGCTTGAAAGCTTAGTTATTTATTAATCTTACCCCATGTGTCTTTCAACCCTACTGTACGGTTGAAGATTAGTTTATCCGAGGTTGATTCTTTGTCAATATTAAAGTAACCGATCCGTTGGAACTGCAGATAGGAGAGTGGAGGCAGGGTAGCTGCGAACTTCTCTATGTAGCAGTTGGGCAGAACTTTCAATGAATCCGGATTAATGATTTCTTTCATGGCTTCCAGTGCTTCGCATTTTTTTGCTTCGCGGATGGCGGCCAGTTCGTCACGTGGATTTTCCACTTTCCACAAACGGTCGTACAAACGTACTTCTGCTTGCAGGCAGTGGTTGCAGCTTACCCAGTGGAGCGTACCTTTCACCTTGCGGTTCGCATCCGGCATGCCGCTGCGGGTATTTGCGTCATATTCGCAATATACTTCTGTGATAACACCGTTTTCGTCTTTCTTGCAACCGGTACATTTCACGATATAAGCATTTTTGAGACGTACTTCTTGCCCCGGTGTCATGCGGAAATATTTCTTGGGAGCGTCTTCCATGAAGTCTTCGCGCTCCATCCACAATTCGCGGCTGAACTCGATCAGGTGACTTCCTGCTTCCGGATCTTCCGGATTGTTGATTGCTTCCAGTTCTTCAACCTGTCCTTCCGGATAGTTGGTGATAATCAGTTTCACCGGATTGATCACGGCGGATACACGGATGGCGCGGGCATTCAGATCCTCGCGTACGGCGCTTTCCAGCAAGGCGAACTCGTTCAGGGCGTCGTAAGTCGTATAACCGATCTTGTCGATGAACTTACGGATAGACTCCGGAGAGTAACCCCGGCGGCGGAAACCGCAGATGGTCGGCATACGGGGGTCATCCCAGCCGTTTACCAAGTTCTCTTTTACCAATGTAAGCAGGTTACGCTTGCTCATCAGTGTGTAGCTTAGGTTCAATTTGTTGAACTCAGTCTGTCGGGGGCGGTTGTCGTTCAAGTCCTCGCCTTCCTTCAGCCAGTCGATAAACAAATCATACAGAGGACGGTGTACGACAAACTCCAAGGTACACAAAGAATGCGTCACGCCCTCGAAGAAATCGCTCTGTCCGTGGGCGAAGTCGTACATCGGATACGCTTTCCACGTCGTACCCGTACGATGGTGCGGATGGTTAACCACCCGATAGATGATCGGATCGCGGAAGTGCATGTTCGGGTTTGCCATGTCGATCTTCGCGCGAAGTACCATGGCTCCTTCCGCTATCTCGCCCGTGTTCATCTTCTTGAAGAGAGCTAGGCTTTCCTCGATCGGGCGGTCGCGATACGGGCTCTCGATGCCCGGTTGTGTAGGCGTGCCCTTTTGCTGGGCTATTTGTTCGGATGTCTGCTCGTCAATATATGCTTTACCTTCCTCGATGAGGCGGATCGCGAAATCCCACAATTGCTGGAAGTAGTCGGACGCGTAATAAATATTTCCCCACTGATATCCCAGCCATTGGATATCCTCCTTGATCGCCTCCACGTATTCCTCATCCTCCTTCGTCGGGTTCGTGTCGTCGAAACGGAGGTTGCAGATACCGCCATGGCGTTCAGCGATGCCGAAATCTAGGCAAATGGCCTTCGCGTGGCCGATGTGAAGGTATCCGTTGGGCTCGGGCGGGAAACGGGTTTGTACACGTCCTCCGTTCTTGCCTTCCGCTAAATCTTTCTCTACGGCTGCCTCAATGAAATTCAGGTTCTTCTTGCCTTCTTCTTCGTTTGTATTGATATCGCTCATACTTAAAAATTGATAGTTTTTCTTCGAATGGGGCAAAGGTAGCGATTTCTTTTTAAAATAGGCTGATGAGCAGGGCTATATTTAGGACGGTTACCATCGTTCCCAACAGCAAGAGGAGGATGGTCGTAGAGCGGCTGTTCGCGTAGGCACCCATGACCTTCTTGCTGGAGGTCAGGTACACTTGCGTGAAGACCGTGATCGGCAATTGCACGCTCAACAACATCTGCGACAGGATCAATCCCTTGAACGGATCGCCGATCAGGAATATGATGGCCAAGGCGGGGACGAACGATAGCAGGACTCCCAGCTTTGAGTGCAGGTCGGTATGATTGTACGCCTCGCCATAGAATCCGGCGAAGATGGAAGCCCCGGCGATACCGGATGTGATGGTCGAGGAGATACCCGCCAGTAATAGGGCGGCGGCGAAAATCACCCCGGCGTTATTTCCTACGAGGGGTACCAATAACTGTTGCGCTTGGTCCAGCTCGTCTACGGCGATGTTTTGCTTGAAGAAGGTAGAGGCGGCCAAGATGATCATCGCCGAGTTGATCGCCCAGCCGATCACCATGGACAGGAGCGTGTCGTAGAACTCGTACTTCAGTTGTTTCTTGATGACCGACTCGTTCTCTAGGTTCCATTCCCGGCTCTGTATCACCTCCGAGTGCAGGAACAGGTTGTGAGGCATCACGACGGCTCCCAGTACGCTCATGATGATCAGCATGGAGTTCTCGGGGAAGGTGGGTTTCACCCAGCCTACCACGGCCTGCCCCCAGTCTACGTCGACCAACGCCAGCTCGTATAGGAACGAGAGCCCGATAATGGACACGAACGTGATGATCCAGCGTTCGGTCTTGCTGTATGTATTACTGAATAGCATGGCGAGGCATACGATGGTGACGATCACCGCTCCCGCCTTGATCGGCATACCGAACAGCATCCGGAGGGCGATGGCTCCACCGAGTATCTCGGCGAGGGAGGTGGATATGCTGGCGAGCATGGCCGATCCTAGGATCGGGCGGCTTAGCACGCGCGGCATGTATTTGTTGGTCGCCTCCGAGAGGCAGAGGCCGGTCACGATACCGAGGTGGGCCACGTTGTGCTGGATAATGATCAGCATGACGGACGAGAAGGTGACGACCCACAGGAGGGCGTAGCCGAACTCGGAGCCTGCCGCGAGATTCGTCGCCCAGTTTCCGGGATCGATAAAGCCTACGGTGACGAGTAATCCGGGGCCGATATATTTTAGCAAATCCAATGCCCCGGAGCGGGGGCGGTGGTTGATCTTCAGTTTGTCTAGTAAGTTCATGTTTGTATGGATACTTTTAAATTAAAAAAACAGCGTAAAGATACGAATAGTTTTGTTGTTACCTAACGGTGGCCGGAAATACGTTCGGACGGCCGATGGCGGGTATCCGTACGGCTGTCCTCTTGTAGCTGCCCGGCTGTCCGTCCGTATCCGTACGGCTGCAAAGATGTAGCTACTCGGATACAAAGATGTAGCTGCCCGGATACAAAGATGTAGCTACTCGGATACGGATGGGCAGCTGTACGGATACGCGGTCGTACCCGTACGGTCGCGCCCGTGTATCCGGGCTTGTGTGTCCGCGTATCCGCCCGGCCGCGTGTCCGCGTTTATGCGGATATGGTAAACGAGCTACGGGAATGTCAACACGAAGGTAGTCTGCCGTTGGGCCGGGTTGCTTCTCCGCCGGACAAGCGCATGATCTGTCGTGAGATGGACAGCCCGATACCGCTTCCGCCTTCTTTCGTGGTGAAGAACGGCACGAATATATGCTCGGCTTCCTCGGGGGGGATGATGGGGCCGTTGTTCGTCACTTCTAGGATAACGGCCTCGTTGGGGTCGCAATACGCCTTGAACAAGATAAGCCCGTTTTCTTGCTCGTGCCCGATCGCTTGCATGGCGTTCTTCAAGAGGTTCAAGACTACTTGCGTGATCAGGTTCTCGTCGGCGTAGACGATCAAGTCCTCCGGTTCCACGTCGATACGAATGGTTATGTTCGGGTAGTTATTGTGATGACGGGCCAACCGCGTGAGCCGTTCGGCGAACTTATTGACGTAGAATAAAGAGGGCTGAGGAGTCGGTATATGCGTAAACTTACGGTACGACTCGACGAACGCGATCAAGCTCTTCCCGGTAGAGCTGATTACCTCCAAGCCGCCCCGTATCTCCTCGTCGACATTCTGGTGGAGGGAAAGCAAGGTGTCGCTCAAGGAGGTGATAGGGGTGACGGAGTTCATGATCTCCTCGCCCACTGTGTAGTGTGGAACGGCCGCGGTCTTGGGTCGCGGCTTAGAACTGTCGCTCGAATCGGACATGCCGGTTACATCCTCCAACGTAAAGAGTTCTCAACACTATATCAAAGCGTCTGGGTATGTGCGAAATTTGCACCATACGTGACCCTTTGTTTACCCATTCTTTGCCTGTTGACGCATCAACGGCGAACGTCCATAATGCGCTTGCATTAAATGTTGATGTATTAACATCTTATAGGAAAGCTTCTTATGTCTCAAAACGCACGTTCCCATCGAAAGCTCAAGATAGCCGGCATCGTTGCGCTGGTGGCTGTCGTTGCGCTGCTCGGATTTGCCGGCAACTTTCTGTTTGACTTCGCGCTGAATCCCCGCGCGCCATACACCATGAAGATGATGCAGGATAGCAAGAACGACAAAGAAAGTGAGCAGCCGGATGCCGAGGATGCCGAGGCGCGGGCATGGTTTAAAGAGAACCGCGAGAGCAGCGGCCTCACCGCAGATGACGGAACCGAGCTCGCCGCCTGGTATTTTACTGCCTCGGAGAACACCCACGATTACGCCGTCTGCCTGCATGGATATACCAACGAGCCCATCGGCATGGCTCGATACGCCAAGCGCTTCCACGACCGTGGCCGGCGGCGACTATATCGGCATGGGCTGGCCCGAGCGCCTCGATATCGTCGCATGGATCGAGCAAATCGTTCAGGCTGACCCCCAGGCGCGCATTCTTGTCTTTGGCGAATCGATGGGTGCAGCAACCGCTATGAACGTCGCGGGGGAATCTCTGCCTGCAAACGTGAAATGCATTATCGAGGACTGTGGTTATACGAGTGTTTGGGACGAGTTTTCCCTGCAGCTCAAGGACGTGTTCGGCCTGCCCAGCTTTCCCTTGCTCGATGTAGCAAACTTGGTGTGCAACGTGCGCGCGGGCTACGACTTTCATAAGGCGAGCAGTGTGGAGCAACTCAAACACGCGACGGTTCCCATGCTGTTTATCCACGGCGACCAGGACACCTTTGTACCGTACAGCATGCTCGACCAAAACTACGACG
>OLWM01001230.1_pt1 | contig 9943 bp, 8 predicted proteins | sample 1644141 | NCBI WGS metagenome assembly OLWM01 (sample SAMEA103958150, study PRJEB25191) | human gut metagenome | biome: human-associated habitat [ENVO:00009003]; feature: intestine environment [ENVO:2100002]; material: feces | place: Germany | collected 2013/2015
GAGATACGATAACAAACGCGCAAATCTTCGAAGGGGTCTACCTGAACGGGCAGAGTACGGAAAGCCGTACCGTGCTGAGCGCTCTCCCCTTCTCGAAGAAAAACAACAAGAGAAACAGGTTCGAACCACATGCCGGCGGATTCTACATCGGCTACACCCGACTGTCCAATGACTTCCTCTCATTCAATCCGTCGAACGGTGCCGACCTCAACACCAGTCATTCATGGGAGATAGGCGGCAATCTGTTTACCGGTTCGCACGCCTTTGCACCTACCTATAACTGGGGGATCACCATCGGACTGGGATGGGGATACCGCAGTATGCGCCTGGACGGCAATGATGCTTTTCGTGAAATAGACGGAGGAGCCTACAGAGTACAGCAAAAGCCGTCTGCGCTATTTCTACTTCCGCATTCCGCTCTCTATCGAATGGCAAACACGGCTCAACGGCAAAGGTCCTTTGTTCTTTGCTGTAGGTCCCGAAGCCGAAATACGTCACGGATTCAGATCCAAAGCCAAAGTCAACGGATCGAAGAAGACGATTGACAAGGGACTGAACGGGCGCCCGCTAGGTATCAACTTACTTGCACAAGCCGGTTATGCGGATTTAGGAGTGTATATGCGTTACTCCACCTACGGCCTCTTTGAGAAGAACAAAGGTCCCGAACTTTATCCGTTCTCTTTCGGCGTCTGCTGGTACTGGTAGAAAATTAAAGGAAATCGTTCCTTGGTATATTGTTAGTTTTTTCTATCTTTGTAGAAAGATGTTATTTCTGAAAAGAAGTAAATAGGATAAAACTAACAATATTTTTTATTGCCATGACTAAAGAAGAACTAATGCGGAAAGCAATAGAGCTTTCAAAAGAAAATGTCGAAAATGGTGGGGGCCCTTTCGGTGCTGTTATCGCCACCAAAGATGGAGTGATTGTCGCTACCGGTGTAAACCGCGTCACAACTTCCTGTGATCCTACTGCACATGCCGAAGTTAGTGCAATACGTGCCGCAGCCGCCAAACTGGGAACATTTGATCTTAGCGGATATGAGATATACACCTCCTGCGAACCTTGTCCCATGTGCTTGGGTGCTATTTATTGGGCACGACTGGACAAGATGTACTACGGTAACAACAAAACCGACGCCAAAAATATCGGTTTTGACGATTCTTTTATCTACGACGAACTGGAACTGAAACCAGAAGACAGAAAACTTCCCTCCGAAATTTTACTACCCAATGAAGCTATTACCGCCTTTGAGGCTTGGGCAGCCAAAGAGGATAAAATAGAATATTAGATTTCTCTTTTTTATTATTAACTAATTAACAACCCTGCAAATGAAAAGAAAAAACCTTCTAGTTTTTCTAACAGCAGCATGCCTGTTTGGTTGTCAACAACAAGACAACCTGCAAGACCCCAGTAAAGAAGCTATCGACTTCTCTCGACAACCAAAGCATCACTGACTTGCTTACTCGTAACAGTGCCGCTTTATCGCTTCCCGTAAAGAATAGCTTCTCAACTGGAGATGTAATCTCAATGTCAGTTTCCAATCAAGACTATCTTCCGTTTGCCCTAGGCGTAGATAGTCAGACATGGGACGAGATAGACACAGACGTTGAATCTGTTACATTCTATGCTCATTACCCCGAATTGACTGACGAAGCTGCTACCAGAGCATTGGGAAAACGTTACCGCAGTATAAAGGGAGGAAAAGAACATCTATTCGGAATAGCTCAAGCCATTCGCGGAACTAAAAACGTAGCCTTAAAGTTCAAACGAATGACTGTACCCGTCATCTTACTTGACGAGGACGGCAGACCGTATAACGGTAAAGCAAGTATCAAACTTCGTTTGAGAAACAGAGGTATTCAAGATCTTTTTAACGGAAAGGTTGAGTTGGACAAGAGCGCGGAAGCCGAGGATATCAATATCAAAAAGGTATCTGACGGAGAATTAACCAACTTAATCCCGCAAGAAACGATCAAAGCTGGAGAAGTAATTGGAGAAGTATCCATAGAGGGAGAAAAACAAGAAATCGTAGCAAATCAGGATGTTGAAGTAAGTGCCGGAAATGCGATTGTCATGAGGTTCGCCCGCAACCGTGTCATCTTTGACGGACACACTCCATTGCGTAGATAACGCAGACAAGTAAAAACGAACATAAATAAAAATCCCTGGAACTGCCGTAGACACTCAGCATTCCTGGGATTTTTCACACACAAAAGTTATTATTGAAATTGAAAACTGTTCTTAATTAGTTTAGAAGCGCATACCTACGGTTAATAGTACTTGACTACGTGTATTAGTTACTTTAGTGGCCGGAGGAGTTACCATAGTCCACTCACCTTGAGTTAACTCAAATTCATTATAAAATGGATAAAAGTTCTCTTTATATGTAGACAACTGATAAGCTAAATCTGCATAAAACATTTTTCCTCTATATCCTATTCCTAATGTATAATTACTCTGTGATCTCTTATTAGAAAAATCAGTATCAGTTATAAGAGAATTGGAAGGAATATATTTCACAGCCTCATCTCTAAATACAGCAGAACTATAATTATATCCTAAACGAAAAGCAAACTCTGGAATTACCTTATACTCAGCTCCAATACGGAATGTATGTTCACCTTTCAAACAGTTCTTTACTTCAGCATTCTCAAATTCCATATCCCCACCGCCATCATTACTTGAATACTTAAATTTCATTGTAGAATAATCTTCATATTCATATTCCGCACCTAATGCTAAAGAAGTTCCGACAGTATATCCTAAACTAACGTTATATTTCCATGGTGTTACCAATCGATAATCCCGCTTCATATCTCCTACATAATCATAGGTATCTACAATTATACGTTTTAATTCATCAGTTTTTGCATCTCTATAATCATTGGTTACTATTGCACTCGTAGAATATGTTAACTTATAGAAAGTTGGGGTATGCACTGCAAAACCTATACGAAATGGAGAATATTCAAATGGACGAAGGATTAATCCCATTTTTACATCAAACCCAGAACCTGAGATATTGTTATAACTTTCAAGAGAATAACCTTCTCCTCTTTTATATGATTCATCATACCCAGAATATTTATCATAATCCACATCATAGGCCCCAATGGTCAATCCTAAATATACACGATCATTTATATTAAAAGATACATTAAAATCATACTGATCAATTCCCCCCTTTTCTCTTGAATTAAAAACAGAAGAAGGCTCTACCGGCAGAAAAGGAACATATAAATCTGGTTCATTATCAATCCGATCTCTTTCTGTCAGACCTCCTTGATACCCCAAAGCCCCAAGCCATCCAGCATCAGGATCTGAGAATATCCTATTTGCATTATCAAAATCCAAGTGCTGCCTAGAATTATCCCAAACATATCGTTCTGCATCAGTTGCCTGTAAAGCCATAGAATTAGTTTGAGAAACATAATATGGAGATCCCGGATTACTAGGATTCTCAACTACTCCCATCATCCCCGACATCGACATATTTTTATAAAAAGATTTAGAACGCTTATAATTAAATCCAAAATTTACATAACGTAATGGAGTCTGATTACCTATTTTAGTAGCAAAAACAACTCCTATATTATCAAACGACCATCTATTCTTATCTATAGTTGATTTTTGACCTTCATATTTACTCTCCATTCCATAAGCTGAATAACTAAATGAAGTCATTACATCATTACTCCGATAGATACCAATACCAGCAGGATTTGTCCCCATTGTAGTTATATCTCCACCTAATGCCCCCATCGCACCACCCATTCCTACAAAACGAGCTGTACCATTCAAATCTTTATCTGCTATTTTGACACCATCATATACAGATTGTGCACTAACGGCTCCTATCACAAAAGATAAAGTATATATTACTGTTATAATCTTCTTCATAATCTAAATTAATCATATTAATACTATCTTCTAATTATCTTCTACTACTCCTACTAGAAGAACCGCCTCCTGAACGGGACGAACTACCGCCACCTGAATAACTACCGCCACTTGAACGAGAACTGCTACTGCTGGCTGGAGAATAACTTCTAGAAGATGAAGAAGAACGGTTACTATTATAGTTACTACGAGTGCTTTCCCTCGAATAAGTACGTGATGGAGAAGCAGAACTACCTCTATTATATGTCGAACTGGATCTTCTTGAAGAAGGAGAATATGTAGATGAACTACGAGCACTACTTCCGCGGGAACTATTATAAGAACTAGCACGAGTAGAGGTGCGAGTACTTGTCCCACTACTACGAGTACTACTTGGACGGGTATATGTACTTCTTCTTGAGGAGGATACATCTGAACGAGTAGATACTCCAGAACGTATGGATTCACTTCTTGAACCAACTACTCGCCCCGTTGAGACACGACCTCCAGAAGGTACGCTAGTAGTCCTACGTACTTGCGAACGACCATAATCTGAACGACGAGAAGTAGAAGAACTATATCTACTAGGAGCATATGAACGGCGACCCGTATAAGTGTTGCGTGCCCAATGGCTTCCACCACCCCAGCCCCAGCTAGGACCGCCGTGCCAATAGTGATGATGTCCCCAATAGCCACCGCCATACCAACCACCCCAGTAGCCACCATACCAGCCGCCCCATGAACCCGGGTAATATCCCCAGCCATAGTAAGGACGATTCCAGCCCCAGCCATAGTTCCATCCCCAACCGTAGGAGTTGTAACGCCAATCCCACCAAAGCGGATTACTAAATGTCGGGAAAGCATAAGCGTACATGCCATCGGTATAAACATTCCAGTTCCATGAATTAGGTCCGTAAACTACGTCCCAATAGAGTGGGCTGCTAATGCTGATAGCAAAACGTGGATTACGGAAACGGATAATACGTTCGGCATATTCATAGTCCTCTTGCGAACCATCAAATTCACCGGTTACCCATTCTCCTTCCAAGTCTGGCTGAGCTTTCTCTTTTATATATAAGGTATCGTTTTCCATTACGAATTCATTCTCACGAGCGTCATAACGGCGGTTATATTCATCCACATCCCGTGTTCTTCCCTTACGGTCCTGAACCACTACTGTAGTACCCGGTGAAGTATAGATGTTGGTCACCTGTTTCTTCGTTTCCTTCTTAACCGGAGTTTCTTTCTTCTCCTGTTTGTCTTTTGAAGGAATGAAGTAAAGGTCGTCATCAACGCTTTGTGCCATCAAGCCTATCGGGAGGCACAAGGCAAATAGCAAGAAATAAACAATCTTTTTCATATCATCTCGGTTTATGTAATTACTTAAACTTATTCACATTACAAAGATAAGGAAGAGATTTTTCGTCCGAGGGAGATTTTCCCCAAAGGATAATAGGGAAATCCCTATTTCTAACTATCTTAGTAGAAGATACATTGCACCTTGGCATAAAATTCAAGTAAACTTGATTTTCTATACTTGGTTTGTAGTATCTTTGCATATTATTTACCAGAAAATAAAACAACTATGAAGTATTTTGAGTTCACGTTCCATACAAGTCCTTGTACCGAAACAGTTAATGACGTACTAACTGCAGTGCTAGGCGAAGTGGGATTCGAGAGTTTTGTTGAATGCGAAGGCGGACTGACCGCATATATCCAACAATCGGTATGTGATGAAAACGCTATCAAAACTGTAATCGCCGAATTTCCTCTATCCGATACGGAAATCACCTACACATTTACCGAAGCAGAAGACAAGGACTGGAACGAGGAATGGGAAAAGAATTTCTTCCAACCGATTATTATTGGAGACCGCTGTGTAATCCACAGTACTTTTCACCAGAATGTACCCAAAGCGGAATATGACATCGTCATCAACCCACAAATGGCCTTCGGTACGGGACATCACGAAACGACAAGCCTCATCATCGAAGAATTACTGGACAACGAACTGAAAGATAAATCCTTGCTCGATATGGGTTGTGGGACTTCTATTTTAGCTATCCTGGCATGTATGCGGGGGGCACACCCCTGTACAGCCATCGACATCGATGAATGGTGTGTACGCAATTCTATCGAGAACATTGAACTGAATCATGTAGACGAAATCGACGTTTCACAAGGAGATGCTTCATCACTTACCGGAAAAGGGCCTTTTGACATTATCATCGCCAATATCAACCGGAATATATTATTGAATGACATGAAGCAGTACATTACCTGCATGCATCCAGGTTCAGAGCTTTATATGAGCGGATTCTATGTAGATGATATTGCTGTTATCCGTGAAGAAGCGGAAAAAAACGGACTGGCTTTTGTACATTACAAAGAGAAGAACCGTTGGGCAGAGGTAAAGTTTATTTATCAAGGCTAATCCCCTCCAACTGATTTTTCCTAAAAAAACAATATCCCCATGTCCGGACATCACATATAACAAAATGGGAATGTCGGACATAGGGATGTCACATATAAAGAAATTTATGCGAACTCCTTCTTTACTTGCTCACACCATTCCTTGATTTTCTTCTTTGCCTGTTCAGACTGATTATCCAAATCAATCACCAATCCGCACCACTGATTACCTCGTAAGGCTCTGGAACGTTCGAAAGTATAACCTTCAGAAGAAGTGAAGCCGACTAATGTAGCCCCGTCTCCTTCAAAAACTTCCGCCAACAAGCCAATACCATCGGCAAAGTTTTCAGGATAGCGTATCTGATCTCCGAGACCGAAAATAGCAACCTTTTTTCCTTTCAGTTCCATTGTCCGAAGCTCCGGTAACAGTTCATCCCAATAAGTAGGCAGCTCACCGTCAAACCACGTGGAAGCTCCAACAATAAAACAATCGTAAGCTACAAAATCATTCTGCCATGCCTGTTCAATCGCTACTACTTCTATCTTATCTTCTCCAAACTCTTTCTGAATCTTCTCCGCTACCCAGCTTGTTCTTTCAGCCTTAGTAGCATAAAATAAACCTATCTTTTTCATAATCTGTACAATTTAATATTCCAACAAATTCTTGGCAGCTTCGTATATCTTAGCCTCATCCGGCAATATTTCTTTTTCCAGAATCGGATTAAAGCCGACAGGAGTAAATGTAGAACCGACACGTTCTACCGGACCATCCAAATAGCGGAACATCTCCCCTCCAATCATAGCCGCCAGTTCCGCACCGAAACCGGAGAATACTTTATCTTCGTGAACAACCAATGCTTTACTGGTTTTCTTTACTGATTCAAATATCGTTTCTTTATCCAACGGAATCAAAGAACGAATATCAATGACTTCTACTTTCCAGCCACCTTCTTTCTCCAGCCGTTCGGCAGCGTGTAAACAGAAATGGGTAGTGTTGCCATAGGTGATAATACTCAAATCTGTTCCTTCACGACGGATACGTGCCTTTCCGAAAGGAACTTCAAAATCTTCCGGTACAACGGCTGCTGCCTCCACCGAGTTATACAAAGCTTTCGGTTCGAGAAACAATGTAAAGCCCTTAGAACGCATACTGGTCCGCAATAATCCGGCGGCATCATCAGCAAAGGAAGGACAGACAATTCGTGCTCCGGGCAAAGTTGTCAAAGCTCCCTCTATATTTTGGGAATGGTATAATCCCCCACCAATATAACCACCGGAAGCTAGCCGTAAAGTTATGTTCGGAGCAAACTTTCCATTGCTACGCCAATACTCATGTGTACATTCTACATATTGTTCTACGGCAGGCCAGAAATAGTCAGCAAATTCCGCCCCTTCTATCACGACATGGATTTTAGGGTCAAAGCGGCTCATTCCGTTAGCTGTACCCACAATATAATCTTCCGCAATCGGTGCGCTGAATACACGTGCATCACCAAACTCCTGCTGCATACCTTTAGTCACATTAAACACACCGCCTTTTTCCTTGTTTGCTACATCCTGTCCCCAGATAAACGTATCGGGGTTATGACGGAATTCAGCTTTCAACGTTTCGTTAATGGCGTTCACCATAAAAGTTTTCTCTCCTTCTGCCTGATGGATACCTTCTTTATACTTTTGAGGCTGATAAGGTTCGGGTATCACAAAGTCATAGATACTCTTGGGATCAGGATCGGGAGCAGACAAGGCCTTTCGATTAGCGGCTGATAATTCTTTCTTTGCATCAGTCTCTATTTGCAGCAATTCTTCTTCCGTCAAACGTTTATAGCGAAGCAACATCCGGCGGAATTTCATCAACGGGTCAGCTTCTTTTACATATTCCAGTTCGTTTTCATCCCTGTACAAGGTATGTTTATCCGAATTAGAGTGGGAACCGATACGGACGCAATTGGCTTGTACAATTACCGGGTTACGAGTGGTTATGGCATATTCCCGAGCTTCGGTCATAGCGTTCATCGAGTCAAACACATCTTTTCCATTACAATAGATAATTTTCAGGTTCTTGAAACCTGAGAAGTTCTCTGCCACTTTCCGATTGGCCGTCTGTTCGGATTTCGGGACAGAGATACCGTAACCATTATCCTGTATTACGAAAATCACAGGAAGACGCTCGAGACTAGCGCCATTGATGGCTTCATACACAAAGCCTTCGGAAGTAGCCGATTCTCCATGAGAAGTTATGGCAACTCCTTTATGACCATAATACACCATAGCTCTGGCTACACCTGCCGCATGGAGGTCATGTGTCCCCGTAGCAGACGAGATATTTTCGATGTGCCATTCCGGTTTTGCGAAGTGATTAGACATGTGCCGCCCGCCACTACCGGGATCAGTCGCTTTCGATATACCATTCAGGATAATTTCTTCTGCAGTCATTCCGGCAGAAAGCACAGTCAGCATATCCCGGTAATAAGGGAACAGAAAGTCTTCGCCGAGAGTAAAAACCTGCCCAATAGCCAGTTGGATTCCGTCATGTCCTGCATAAGGAGCATGGTAAGACCAACCTAACGATTGCAGCAAATAGGAAGGGGCTTTCTCATCCAGAGCACGTCCCAATGTCATCAGATGATACCACTTCTTCAAGGTTTCAATATCTGTATTTTTTATATCATACTTTTTCATAGTTAATGAACTCTTTATTAATGAAACAATCAGTTGAATCAACCTTTCCAGTTCTCCAGATAATCGGCTATGAAATGCAGGAAGTTACCACCCAGCATACCGTCTACCACCCGATGATCGTAAGACAAGGAAAGATACATTTTATGACGAATAGCAATCGTATCACCTTCCGGTGTCTCCACAACAGCAGGTTTCTTTTCAATGTATCCCACTCCCAGAATAGCTACTTGAGGCTGATTTATAATCGGCGTACCGAATAAGCTCTTGAATGTACCGAAATTAGTAATAGTAAATGTTCCGCCATCAATGTCTTCCGGCATCAATTTGTTATCTCTTGCTTTTAATGCCAATGAATCAATGGCGACTGCCAATCCGTTTAGATTCAAATGGTCGGCATCATGCACCACCGGAACAATCAGATTTCCGTCATTCAAGGAAACAGCGATACCGACATTGATGTGTTTCTTGAAAAGAATATTATATCCGTCTACCGATACATTCAGCTGCGGATAAGTTACCAGCGCTTTCGCTACCGCTTCCGTAATCATAGGCATATAGGTCAGCTTCACTCCTTCGTGACGGAAGAAGACATCCTTATTCTTTTCACGCCAACGGACTAGCTTGGTTACATCCACTTCCAGCACATTCGTAACATGTGGAGATACTTTCTTTGACATAACCATGTGGTCGGCAATAATCCGACGGACACGGTCCATTTCTTTCATCTCTACTCCGGACGTATTGATAGGGGCAGATGATTGAGGTGTAGCAGTGGAAGCCACAGATTGTACAGCAGGTACCGGAGATGACTTTGGACTCGCTGAAGCAGCAGGCATAATAGCCGACGGTGCATTTGCAGTCGAAGTTATTCCTATTGTTGCCGGTTTCGGCTCGCTAACAAGTCCTCTCTTTTTCCTGTCAATATAATCTTTTATATCTTTCTTACTCAATCGTCCTTCATAGCCAGTCCCT
>OLWM01001235.1_pt1 | contig 9885 bp, 8 predicted proteins | sample 1644141 | NCBI WGS metagenome assembly OLWM01 (sample SAMEA103958150, study PRJEB25191) | human gut metagenome | biome: human-associated habitat [ENVO:00009003]; feature: intestine environment [ENVO:2100002]; material: feces | place: Germany | collected 2013/2015
GCTCGCCTACGCCGATGAAATCCGCAGCGCCGTCTTGATCGTGCACGGCGAAAAGGCGCATTCCCGTTACTTCGGCGAAGACGCCTACAAAAGGCTCAAGGGCGCCAACAAAGAGCTTCTCATCGTGCCGGGCGCCAACCACACCGACCTCTACGATCGTACGGACGTGATTCCGTTTGACCGGATCGACGCTTTCTACAAGGCCAATCTGAAGTAACGTCAGCCTAACGTAACGCCTTTAACTTAGCAATCCGAAAGCATTGCCCCTCTTTTCTCCTCCGAACGCTTTGCATCCGACTGTTCCGAGTCGGATGCACGGCGTTCGTGCCTGTGTTTTCCCAATGCAAACCAAAACCATCTCCGAATCGCTTCTGATCGCCATTCTGACGCTCGGCGTCTTCGGCATCATCAACACCGAAATGGGCGTCGTCGGGATTATCCCGCAGATCGCCGAAACTTTCGGGGTAACGGTTCCGCAGGCGGGATGGACGGTGGGCGTCATTCCGCAGATCGCCGAGCGCTTTGACGTCACAGTCTCGACGGCCGGTCTCTGCGTAAGCGTTTTTGCGCTTGTTGTTTCGGTGGCCGCACCGGTTCTGCCGCTCCTCTTTTCCGGCATCAACCGCCGAACGATGATGCTTGCGGCTTTGATTCTCTTCGTGGCCTCCAACATTCTTTCCATGGTCACCGATTCGTTTGCCGTGCTTCTTGCCGCGCGCGCCTTGCCCGCATTTCTTCATCCGGTTTATGTCGCCATGGCCTTTACGCTTGCCGCCGCAGCCACCAAAGACGAACCTTCCCGCGGCATTGCTCGTGTTTTTGTTGGCGTTTCCGCCGGCATGGTGCTCGGTGTCCCGATGACGACTTTCGTCACGACAAACTGGTCATACGAAGCCGCCATGGGCATCTTTGCCGTCATCAACACCGTCGTACTGGTTGCCACGTTCTTTCTGATCCCGGACATGCCCGCCAAACAGCACAATCCCGGACATCAATTGCGCGTTCTCAAAAAGCCTTCGTTGTGGTTGGGCGTCACTGCTTTTACTTGCATCAACGGCGCCATGTTCGGCTTTTTCAGCTTCATGAGCGAGTTTTTGCACGAAGTGAGTGCCTTTTCGTTTGACACCGTCAGTTCCGTGCTTCTGGCTTACGGCACTGCCAACATCGTCGGCAATATGCTCGCCGGTCGCGTTTTCGGACACTACAAAAAATTCTTCACGCAGGCGGGCCCCGCAGTAATGCTTATGCTCTACGTGCTTTTGTACTTGTTTTCGGCCTGCAGCATTGCGACTGCCGCACTTGTGGTTCTGCTCGGCATCTGTGCTGGATTCATCAACATTTCCGGTCAATACATGATCAGTTCAGCCGCCCGTGAAGCGCCGGACTTTTCCAACGGACTCTTTTTGACTGCAGCCAATTTCGGTACCGCTATGGGCACCTCGTTGTGCGGCTTTTTCATCGCGCTGCTGGATTCACGCGCCGCACTCTTTGCCACAGGCATTCTTCTGATGATCAGTCTCGTGCTTTCCTATGCCCGTACGAAGGCAGGAAGTGCCGACTACGCGAAGGCTTGTCGCACCTGTCCGATCTGATGCGGGAAAAGACTCGGTTGCAAAGTCGACAAGCAGACGTTTTTCGATTGTTTGGCGGCTCTTCTGCTCTATGCTTCCTTCGGCGCAAACTCAATCGTCATCAGCGTGAGAGTTTCCCGCGCATCCAGCATGTCGTTTTGACTGTGTTTCTCAAACGTCCGGCAGATTTCTTGGCTCAGTTCTTCGGTAAGTTGGGTACGCAACGCCAGGCGACGCAGACAAAAATCGGCAACCTGCTGCCACGAGCGCTGCGCTTCACCCCACTGTGCCTCGCGATAATGCAGATGCGGTCTGCGGCCGGTTTTAAGCAAATACCCCACGGCATCAAACATTCGGTCGTCGTTCCAGGGCGCACCGGCATCGGCTATGTCAAAAGCAAGTTTCATCCAGCGATGCTTTCGGTCGATGAAATTTTCCACAAATACCCGCTGGGTGGCGCAACCGATCAATTTCTCCAAATTTTGCAGAGAATCCATTGCCGGCGTCAGGCGCGCCACCGCCACCTCAAAGGCGTCTTTCAAGCCCAACGCGTCTATATCCGCCTTCGACCAATCAAGAACAGAAAACCGGCAGTTGGGGCAATTTTCCGTCATCGCGCGTTGTCGGGCACGCTCAATCATGCCTTCTGAGATATCCAATCCGACAACGTCGTGCACACGGCCGGCCATTGCAACGGAATAGATGCCGGGGCCGCAACCCAGATCCAGCAATCGGACTTCCGGCGAAAGCACGCCGCAGGCAGCCAGAATTTTCAAAAAGCCGTCGTCTTCAAAGCGTGCGGTTGACGCTCGGGAATAGCGCTCGGCTTCTGCATTCCACAGATCCCGATGTCCGTATCCCTGACTCATCCCCTTTCTCCTTTAACACACAAACGGCGAACCGTTTTCAACGAGGGCCAGACGCTGCCCCTCGACTTCGCACAGTCGAATTTCAATGCCGTACGTCCGGTTTAAGTGCCCCTCGGTGAGTTCGTCGGCACCCAAGCTGGTCACAACGCCCTGCGGATCAATCAACACAAACCGCGAGCAAAACCGCAATGCGGCGTTGATGTCGTGGCTCACCATCAAGACGATGGTGCCGCGCTCTCGCGCGTAGCGTGAGACATAAGCGAGCGTCTCGACTTGGTTTCCGAGGTCCAGACTTGCCGTCGGCTCATCTAAAAGCAAAACGTCGGTTTGCTGCACAATGGCTCGCGCGAGCATCAACTTTTGCGCTTCGCCGCCGCTTAACGTCTTGGCACTGCGATCAGCCCAGGAAGCAATTCCCAGATCGTGCAGGACGCGCTCGACCGCCTCGTGATCCTCCGGTGAAGGCCCGGAATAGAAATACGGTAGGCGCCCCAGCAAAACCGTGTCATAAACGCTTGCGCCCGACGTTTCAAAATGCTGTGCAACATAGCCCACTCGTCTGGCTCGTTCGCGCCGAGGAAGGTTCAGGAGATCCTCGCCGTTCAAAAAGACGCTTCCCGTATCCGGCTGCAAAATGCCGCCGATGCAGTTCAAGAGCGTACTCTTGCCCGTCCCATTGTTGCCCAAAATGGCTGTGACGGATCCGGCCGGAACATCAAAGTCAACATTCGCCCAAAGCTGCCTTTTGCCATAAGCAAACCCCAGATGTCGGATCTGCAGCAAGGTATCTGTGTCGCCGCTCATTTGACCCATCCGTCAGCCTTGAAGATCATGTAGAGAAACACCGGGGCGCCGAGAAACGACGTAATGGCACCGATCGGAAGAACCGCCGGCGGCACGATAAAACGCGAGAGTACTTCGGCCCCCATAAGCAACACGGAGCCGCAAAAGACACTCGAGATCAGCAGATAGCGGTGGTTGCTTCCCGTAAAGCGACGGGCAAGATGCGGAGCAATGAGTCCCACGAATCCGATCGTTCCGACGAAAGCCACCGCAAGAGAACTCAGGAGACACGAGACAAGCATCCCGACAATCAAAACGACGTTGACGGGAACACCCAAACTCTTTGCCGTATAGGTGCCGTTGGCAAGCGCGTTGTAGTTCCAAGCGTTGCGGTAAAAGTACAAAAAGGCCACTGTCAGAGCCGCGGCCATCGTCCCGATCTGTGTCCAACCTGTTCGGCCCAGATCGCCGAACGTCCAATAGACGATCGAAGCCACTTTGATGTCGTCAGCAAAGTACTGGATGATGGCCGTGCCGCCGGTGAACATCGCGCCCAGCGCGATGCCGCTCAGAATCATCGTGGCCGAGGAAATGCGCGTGACAAGCGAAAGCGCCAGAATCACCGCGCCGCTTGCCACCCCGAATACAAAAGCAAACACCGTCACAACGGCCGGTGACGTCACGGTAAGCGCGGCGCCAAGATTGCCGTCGGTACCGATCCCCGCATGAAAGAAGGTGATGGCCAGCGCCGCACCGAATGCAGCCCCCTGGCTCACACCGAGCGTGGAAGCCGAGGCCAGCGGATTGCGCAGCACGTTTTGCATCACGGTGCCGGCCAGAGCAAGCACCGCACCGACTACCGCGGCCGAGGTCGTACGCGGCAGGCGCACGTTGTAGAAAATCACTTCGGAGACCCGGGAGGCGCGTCCCAAAAGCACATCAAACGGCACCGTCCATTCGATCCCCTTGATGCTTGCGGCCAAGGCAAGGTAGAAAACACAAACGAAAGCCGCAACAAAGATGAGCGGACGCAGACGTTCGGCAAAGAGACGCTCCTTACGAAGCGCCGCAAAGGTCTTCTCGCCTGCAATGCTTGCAGTCGATTTACCGGCAAATTCTGCTGTCAGTGCGCCGTTCTTTGTCATTTAAAGTCCCGGAAAGGCGATCTTTCCGTAGGGCTGCCCCAATGCAGCCATACGGTCATACCAACCGCGACCGTTAAAGAAGGTCACGATTTCATTGAATCGAGCGGCAAAGTCAACGTCTGCAAACTGCTTCGGGAAAAGAACCGTTCCGGCGTAGTAAGCGTTGGCCAGACTGTAGGCGATGTTGGTTGAATATTGGTTGTAGGACGGCATCGCGTAGACGTTGCCCGTTTTTACGGCCTTGAGAGAAGCAAAGTAATCGCGCTTGCTCTTGGCTTCTTCCGCTACGATCGACAAATTGCCCGGATCCAGAAAAACCAAATCCGGATCCTGTTGCAGCACGAACTCAAGATCGGTTTCGTAGAAGCCTTCTCTGTCGGGTCGGTCGGAAATGCTGCGCGCCCCCAAGACCGCAAGCGGTCCGAAACGGCTGTATGTGCCGGCAAAGCCGTGCGCTCCGGAAAAAGTCACCGCGCCCGGATAAACGGTCGGCCCCGTATCGCCGCCTCTGTTCTGAACACGGCGCTGAAAATCGGCCTGAACATTTTCAATGAAGTCAACGATCGCCTTGGCTCGTTCTTCGCACCCCAGCACGGTGCCTGCCAATTGAACGGCTTTGAGGAAACTGTCGTTGACAAGACCCTGACTGAGGTAATAGACCGAAATCACCGGGATGTCGGTCTCTCGGGCAAGTTGTTCGGCCGCTTCCGCCGCATATCCAGTCAGAATCACATCAGGCTCAAGCGACAAAATGGCTTCGGGGTTGGCCGTGTAACCCGTGCCGCCTCCTTTTCCGATCACAGGCAAGGACTTGAAGCGATCGTGGTGAGCAAACGCATAGTCGCGCTTGGGATCGTTTTTGTAGCGAAGATCGGATGATTCGATACCCACGAGCCGATCCAGCGCACCGAGATAAGAGGCCACACGCAAAGCTCCGCTGCCGGTGCAGACAAAGCGCTTTACTTCGATCGGCACCTTTACGGTGCGGCCGTGCATGTCTTTGACGGTACGAAAAGCATTGGTCGCGCTCGAGGCCGCTTTCGCTGAAGCAGTCATGAGGAATGTCGGCATCAGAGCCAGCCCAGCTGCGGCAACAATGCGGCGACGCTGCGGATCACAGGAATAAGACATGTCTGCGACCTCTCGATGGAATCGATACGTATGAGGATTTTTTCATTCGTCATACTATCAAATCCGTTCTCGATCGTTTAGCCTCCATTGTGATTAAAAGGAATACGTCCTACGAATAAGAAATGATTCTGCAAAAGTAAATCAGCTCCGCTCATTGCACTCCATCAGTCAGTTTTGTCCAGCATTCGCTTGATTGATCGGCCAAATCGCTGTTACAACTGCCACGACCATCTGAAAATCCTCCGTCTTTCCTTATGTAAGAGTGGGAGGTCTAGGTTTTCGTTTTAGTAGGAGCCTTTTTCCGGGAATGACACAATGTGTTGTAATTTATCCTAGGGTTTTCACCCCCCCCCTCATCCGATCACTTTTTTGCATTTCTTTCTTGGTAGTCAAAAGTCCTAAGTGCCATGATCGACTCCGTCCTAAGGGACTTCCACCGGATTGAGCTATGTCTTTGCAAGAGTCCATAGCTCATGTTCCGATCCGGCGGTTTTTGCAAAAACCAATTTTTCCTTGCAGGTCTTGAATAAGACCAGGAGATAAAAAACATGAAAAAGACTTTGGCTGCTGTTGCAGTTCTTGGTGCTTTCGCCGGCTCCGCTCTGGCTACTGACGTTCAGCTCTACGGTGTTATCGATACCGGTGTTCGTTATTTGAGCAGCGACATGGATATCAACGTTGCCGGTCAGGGCGTCGATTCTGTTGACAAGTTCTCGATGGAATCCGGTATGCAGTCCGGTTCCCGCTTCGGCTTTAAGGGCACGGGGAAGACCTCAGCATTGGTCTGACAGTTGGCTTCATCCTCGAAAACCAGTTCAACAGCGATGACGGTTCTTTGAAAGACGACAACCACTTCTTCCGCCGTGAAGCTTCCCTCTTCCTGCTGGGGTGGCTTCGGTAAGATCGCTTTCGGCCGTATGGGCTCTATCAACGGTGGCACCTCCTCCTGGGCCCAGCATGGCGTGATGTCCGCCTTCGGTACTTCCTGGGGTAGCTATGCCGCTCAGGCTGATACGGTTTTAGGTGGTTCCGGACTTTGGGATAACATGATTTCCTACGAAACCCCGAGCTTTGCTGCCTTTACCGTCTACGCCCAGTACGGTATGGGCAACTCCGATGACGATGGTGCGGAAAACGAATCCACTAGCAACCGTTACTATGCCTTGGGTGCCAACGGTCCGCTCAATCTGTTTCTGTCCGTGGACTCCATCAACTACAAGAGCTATGACGCAACGGATGGCATCCTGGGCGATGTTGACGATGCATGGACGGTTCGCTCTGGTGGTAACTACGACTTCGAAGTCGTGAAGCTCTTTGCTAGTGCAGCCTACTTTGACGAGGCCAAGCTTTCTACATTTGCTGGTGCTGGCTCGGACTGGATCAGTGACAACTTTAAGGGCAATGAAGGATACGCCAAGGTTAAAGGTTGGAGCCTTGGTGTGTCTGTCGCTATCCTGTCCGCAGGCGGCAACGTACTCGTTGGCGCTTCCTACATGGATGCCGATGCTGCTGACAGCCTTGTCAAGACCGTTTACGAAGACGCCGAAGTTTCTCGCTGGATCGTTTCCGCCGGCTACGACTACCCGCTCTCCAAGCGCACTAACGTATACGGTGTTGTGACGTACAACCAGGACAGCATGGACAAGAGCGGTACCAAGGATGCTGATCCGACCGTTTAGGGTGTCATGCTTGGTATGCGCCACAAGTTCTAATCTGATTTTCCCCAACAGAATCTAGATTAGTTGTAACCTGCTTCGACTTCGGTTGAGGCGGGTTATGTTTTGGGGAATTCAGTACAAACTGACGACGCTAATGTAAAGCTCCTATCCGATCGTTTCACTCGGAAGTCATCAGGCTTTTGATCTCGGTCAAGGTACTTAGTCTGCTGAGTATGTGACTCTCTACATAGAATTTTTTATGTCGGCTGGAAAGCCGCTCATCATCGTAATTTGCGGTTCGGCGTACGGCCTCCTTCAGCCCGCGCCGAACCCTGCATCGGGAGTTACATATGCAGTTTCGCAATCTCATCGCAGCCGCTGTCATCGGTTCGCTCGCTTCGGCAGCTTCGGCCGCCCTCAAAGACGGTTCGTACCAAGCCCAAGTCATCGGACATAACGCCCCAATGACTGTCAAAGTCACCATTGAGCATGGAAAAATCGCTGCAATTTCCACAAAAGATCTTGAATCGTTCGGCGTTGGTAAAACCGCTCTGCAAGTTAAGAGCGAAGAAATTATCAAACGTCAGTCCATCGGCATCGATGCAATGTCGGGTGCCACGCTTTCGAGCTTTGCCCTGATTCAAGGTGTTGAAGAATGCCTGAAAGCTGCCGGTGCCAACGAAGCCGATATCGAACAATGGTCCAAGCAAACTGTTAAGCATCCCGTGACTCCGTTGACCGTCACCGGCGACGTGGCAATCATCGGCGGTGGCGGCACGGGGTTGGCTGCCGCCGTATCTGCGCTTGAAAACGGCGCTGGCAAGGTGGTCATCATCGAAAAACTCGGTTATTTGGGTGGTTCCACCAATGTTTCCGGCGGCGCTCTCAATGCCGTCGACGACAAACGGCAAAAAGCTCAGGGCATTACGGACAGCTTCGAAACGTTCTACAACGCCACAATGAAAGGCGGACATAACGTCGGTGATCCTGCTCTCGTACGCTATCTCACCGAAAACGCCTATCCGACCGTGGAATGGATGGAAAAACAAGGCGTCGTCTTCCGTGACAAAATCGGCGCGGCGACCGGCTCTTTAGGACAGCGCAGTCATTACGGAGTCAAACCCGCTGGACACGCTTATACCTCGGTCTTTGAACACGTTCTCAAAACCAAGTACAAGGATCGCGTGGAATTTCTGATGGAATGCCCGGCCGAAGCCATCCTGACAGCTGCAAAGGGCAAAATTACCGGTGTTAAAGCCGTTCGCCACGGTCAGCCAATTACCGTCAAAGCTCAAAGCGTCGTTTTGGCTACAGGCGGCTTCGGAGCCAACGTCAAATTCCGTCAAGAGGTAAACACCGGCGTCTGGAAAGAAGTGGTGCTCGACAACTCCATCGGTACGACAAACATCAACAAGGCTGCTCAAGGTGACGGTCTGGTTATGGCTAAAAAGGTCGGTGCTCAGTTGATCGGATTGTCCGATATCCAGTTGCATCCCAACGGAACACCCGGCACGGGCCTAATGCAAGATATTGCAACCTCCGGCCGCAACCGTCTCTTCGTTAACTTGGAAGGCAATCGCTTCGTCAACGAAGGGGCGGCCCGCGACACACTCTGCAAAGCGATCTTCAAGCAACCCAAAGGAACCTATTGGCTCGTGATGAACAAACTGCGCTACCCCGACATCAATGCGCCCGACAAAATGGGCGTCACGATGAAGGATATGCTGGCGCTGGGACGCGTCAAAACTGCCAACACCCTTGACGAACTCGCCAAAGTAATCAATGTTCCCGCAGACAACTTGAAGGCGGCCGTCGCGGAGTACAACAAAGCGGCTTCACATCAGCTCGAAAAGGACAAGTTCGGCTTTGCCGCCACGAACACGGATGATGCTCCGATGACCGAAGGACCGTGGTACGCCTGCTTAAAAGTTCCTACCGTTCATCACACGATGGGCGGCGTAAAAATCAATACCAAAGCCGAGGTTATCGGAACTGACGGCAAACCCATCCAAGGACTCTTTGCTGCCGGCGAAGTCACGGGTGGCATTCACGGCGCCAATCGTTTGGGCGGTAACGCTATCGCCGATGTCTACACGTTCGGACGACAGGCCGGTGCCAGTGCCGCCAAATTTGCTAAATAACCTCCGAATACGGGGCTTTGTTTGATCCGGACTTCTTTTGTTCGGATGGTTCAATGGGCATGGATATAGCCTATCCATGCCCGATTTTTCCTCACTGAAGATTCTGATTTCGTTGCGTCCGACTGAAGCGATCTACTTGGTGTCCAGGTCGCCCAAGTTAAAAAAAGCAGTGGAGTCTCCCTCTCCTGCTTGGACTTCCAACGTTTTCTATTAGTGCTTGATATCTGACGTGTCACCAATACCGTGAAAAGAAATGTCTCTGCATAAAGAGAGGCGTCTCGGTTACCGTTTCTAGAGGCCCCATTTACGTGGAAATGGCATAGGGTGTTGTAATTTATCCTAGGGTTAACACCCCCCCCCCTGAACACTTTTTCCCATTCTTTGCTTGGTAGTCAAAAGTCTTAGGTGACATGATCGACTCCGTCCTGCAAGGACTCCGCCGGATTGAGTCGTGTCTTTGCAAGGGTCTTCGACTCATGTTCCGTCCGGCGGTTTTTGCAAAAACACAAACTCTTGCGAGTCTTTAACCAAGACTAGGAGAAATATCATGAAAAAGACTTTGGCTGCTGTTGCAGTTCTCGGCGCTT
>OLWM01001247.1_pt1 | contig 9808 bp, 7 predicted proteins | sample 1644141 | NCBI WGS metagenome assembly OLWM01 (sample SAMEA103958150, study PRJEB25191) | human gut metagenome | biome: human-associated habitat [ENVO:00009003]; feature: intestine environment [ENVO:2100002]; material: feces | place: Germany | collected 2013/2015
CCGGCATATTCGACGCCATTCAACATGACTGAATTGCCCATGATCTACTCCTTTCTCGTAGGGGAGTTAGGCGGTCATTACATTGTCCGTCCACATCTCACACTGGCTCATGACAGTCTGGACAGCATCATCCATACCCTCAGGCGGATATTTGTGTTTTTTCAGCAGCCTTTTGACAAGGCGGCGCATTCCTGCTCTTGCGCTCTCTTTCTTTTGCCAGTCTATTGTCTGGTTTTTGCGAAGCAAATCTGTCAGTTCTTTCGTGATAGCAATAAGCTCATCATGCTCGTAAAAGTCCTTTATTGCTTGCGGCTTCGTGAGAGCATCATAGAAAGCAAGCTCGTCCGCTGTCAATCCGAGTTTTTCACCCTCGGCGGCAGCAGCGGCAATGTCTTTCGCCAGCTTGAGTAATTCTTGAATGACTTCCTCGTTGGTCAGCATTCCGTTCAAATAGCGGTTCATCGCGCTCTGAATGATTTCGGAGAACTTTTCAGACTTGACGATATTTGTTCGACGGTAAACAGAGACCTGTTCGGAAATCAGTTTTTTCAGGAGTTCGACTGCAAGATTCTTCTCCTTCATGTTTGCCACTTCTTCAAGAAACTTCGGATCGAACAGCGAAAACTCAGTCTGGACATCAGAAAAGAGGTTGATAACGCCTTCGCTCTTGATGCTGTGCTTCAAAAGCTCGTTAATGCGCTCATTTACTTCCGGAAGCGTAAACTTCTTTCCGGTACCGCCTGAAACCAAGCGCACGGTCATTGTTCTTACGGACTCGAAGAAAGCCGCCTCCATGCGGGTTTGCTCGTCTACCAAGCTGCTGCACAGCGAAAGTGCCTGCTTGAGAAGCAGGGCTTCTTTGATGAACACATTCTGTGTCTTCTCATTGTCGGGAAGCTCGTACTCTGCAACACTTTTGCCGAGTATGAAGTTCACACCGCCGCTGATGAGCTTTGCCCTGTCGAGGTCGCTTCCGGTCATGAATTTCTCATAACTGAATCCGTGGAACAAATCTCTGCAAATAGAGAGCTTTTCAAGGAACTTCGGATATGCAGCCTTGCTTACATCTGTATCACCATAGTTCTTCTTGTCTCTGGCAGTATAGTCGTTCATTGCCTGTTTCAGTGCAGCCGCAATACCGACGTAATCGACAACCAAACCGCCTTCTTTATCTTTGAAGACACGATTGACGCGAGCGATAGCTTGCATCAGGTTGTGTCCAGCCATCGGCTTATAGACATACATCGTAGCAAGGGAGGGAACATCAAAGCCGGTCAGCCACATATCCACGACGATGGCGATTTTCAGCGGAGAGTTGTTGTCTTTGAATTTCCGCGCCATATCGTCCTTATGAGCTTTGTTGCCGATAATCTCACGCCATTCTTCGGGATCGTTATTGCCTTGCGTCATGACCACTGCAATCTTTTCCGTCCACGCTGGGCGTAGCTCAAGAATGCGCTTATAAATCTTCATTGCTATGGGACGCGAATAAGCAACGATCATCGCCTTGCCGGTCAGGATATTCTCACGGTAATTCTCGTAATGATCAAGAATGTCATTTACCAAGGAATTGATCGTCTGGTCGGCACCGAGGATTGCTTCCATCTGACCAAGTTCCTTTTTGCTCTTTTCAATGACATATGGATCGGCGTTGTCAGCCATAATGTCATACTCATTATCGATCAGATGGAGGGTGTTCTCGTCGAGTTTCAGGTGAATCACACGGCTCTCGTAGTAGACGGGTCTGGTCGCGCCATCTTCAACTGCCTGAGTCATATCATAGATGTCGATGTAATCACCGAAGACCTCTCGTGTACTGCGGTCTTTTGTGGAGATCGGTGTTCCGGTGAATCCAATGTAGGTCGCATTAGGAAGCGTGTCTCTTATAATGCGGGCAGTGCCGATAACGGTTTTCGCCTCGACTTCGCCGTTGTCCTTCTGCTTGACCACAACCTTCTCATTGAGACCATATTGCCCACGATGCGCTTCATCAGCCATCACGATAATGTTCCGGCGTTCCGAAAGAGCTTCGTTGCTTTCTTCAAACTTCTGCATGGTCGTGAAGATTATGCCGTTTGCCTGTCTGTTTGCAAGCAGTTCTTTCAGATTCTTGCGGCTCTCAGCGTGCTGCGGCGTTTGCCGGAGGAAGTCCTTGCAGCGGGCGAATTGTCCGTAAAGCTGGTCGTCCAGATCGTTACGGTCGGTAATGACAACGATAGTGGGGCTTTCTAACGCTTCTTGCAGATAATGAGCATAGAAGACCATAGACAACGATTTTCCGCTGCCCTGTGTATGCCAGAAGACGCCACCCTTACCGTCCGTCACGGTTGCGTGTTTTGTAGACTCAATCGCCTTTTTGACTGCGAAATACTGATGATACCCGGCGAGTATCTTGAAAGTATTCTGTCCATCCACATTAAAGCAGATGAAGTTTTTCACGATGTCAAGGAAGCGGGTCTTCTCAAACAGTCCTACAAAGAATGTGTCAAATGATGCGTGTTGAGTATTCTCATAGCTGCCGTCTGTTGTTTTCCACTCCATAAAGCGGTCTTCGCCGGACGTGATTGTACCAGCCTTTGAAGTGGTCAAGTCGCTCATGACACATACCGCATTATAAATGAACATAGAGGGGATCTCATACATATAGTTCCGGAGCTGGCGGTATGCTGCGGAAGCATCGGTTTCTTCGCGGGACGGAGACTTCAACTCCACAATGACGAGTGGGAGACCATTGACAAAGAGAATCACATCTGGTCTTTTTTCGGAGTTTTCAATGAAAGTCCATTGATTCGCAACTGTGAACTCGTTACTGGCAGGATTTTTGAAGTCTACAAGGTAGACAAGGGTAGAGCGTTCTTCACCTTTGTCAAAGTATTTTACAGGGACACCATTTTGGAGGTAGTCCATAAAGACCATGTTCTTCTGCAAGAGCGTTCCGGTTTCAAAGTTCTTGAGTTTATAGATTGCCTCCGTCAGAGCATCCATTGGCAAGTTTTTGTTGATTCGTTGCAAAGAAGGCAGCAGGACATCCTCATAAAGCGGAGAGTGATAATCGCGCTCCACATCTGGTCCATAGACATAGGTATATCCAAGATCCTCATTGAGAAGCTGCAAGACGGCATTCTCATAATTTGATTCGGTAAAATAGCCCGACATTTGTACTCAACTCCCTCTACATAATATCCGCATAGATGCGGTTTTCAGCTTTTGTGAAGATTACCTCAGCAGGAAATAAATCTTCTCCTGTATTTGCCATTGAAACCAGCGTCATTGCCCATTCGTTCAACTGTACAGGCAGCCTATAACATAGATTTTCAGGTGATGCCTCAACAGTGACTAATGGGATGCCGCCCTTTGCAATACCGACAGAAAGAACTACAAAGGCGTTTTTTCCTTTGGTGAGTTCCAGAATGGGTTGTCTGTCTACATCGTGATAAACTTTTGCGCCGCGTCGATTCCTAAAAAAATCCTTTTCTTGATCTTTCACCGGCTCAACAGGCAGCTTGTTTTTCATCTGCTCAAAATGGGTTTCAAGTCTTTGGCAGATGCAGCTATTACAATACTCCGGTTGCATATCAAAGTCTTGTTCGATGTCTTTAGCTGAATTGAAATGATTCATGAAATCCAGCAGTCCCAAAAAGCTAACAAGGTCATCTGAATAATTACCGGCATAGACCTTATACCAATCATTGTTGATCTCGAACACGATATGATAAAGCTGCTTGTATAGCTGTAACTGCCCATCGGTTAGTCTGAACCATTCTTTGCTAAGAAGAGTCTTCGCAATGCGGGGACTGTCCTGCGTCGGTGTCAAGGAATGGTATAGCGATTTCATCAGTTTGCCGATAATTCCTACCAGCATATCAGCCATTCTAATTCCAAAGTGGTCTATCGAGTCTGCCTCTTCGCAATTCTTCAAACTGGCTTCTTTCGCGGCAATGAGAGTTTTGCTTTCGGCTCCTGCTTCACCTTCCTTGTCAAGCAAGACTGAATAATCAAGAATGCCCTTGCTGCTCAGGAAATTTCCAAACCCGACAAACTGCGAATGGTAGTCCCAAGTGAGGGACTGCGGAACATCGACGTTATTCAGGACATAAAGGACGGCTTCAAATGCCGTGTTTTCCTGCGCCTTCAATTCGCGGTTTTCTTTGTTACGCCTAATCCGGTTCGTCAAGAATGTCATTAACGCAGCTACAAACTCCGCTGGACTTTTATACAGGCTTTCAATTACCTCTGTGGGTCGGTATGTAACTATCGCTTTGACTATTGAGTAGCGTGCAGCGTCCATATCAAAGAAGACGCTATTGCGATAGCCTTTGAAAAGCTGGGTGATAACGTATTCGATTTTGCTTGCACAGAACAGATAGATATAGCTGTTCGCATCAAAGATGGAGAAGAAATCTCCAAGCAGCTTTACATTTGCTTCGTTGAGAGAGGCAAATCCATGAACTAACTGCTTCGGCTTTATCGTTCCGCTTTTCAGCTCTCCTTTTTTCTTCCTATCAGCGTATTTTTCTTCAAAAGCATGATAACGCTGTTCAAAAGCTGTTTCGTGATCGCTGCGCCACCCGATAATAGCTGCCAGAAAACCATCATAATATGTCTCACCAGTAACGGTTGAGAGATTGATGACCCTGCTATGCTCAGACTCATCGTAGTAAAAGCAGTATTTCATCTTATCCCTCCTAGCGCAAACGATAATTTATACGCTCAAGCCAAAGCTATCTTTGACAACCATTTTATCAATATTGATGCCATCCCTGCTGGATGGAGAAAAGGCAATCTCTTAGACATCGCCAATTACTTGAATGGACTTGCCATGCAGAAGTTCCGTCCTCAGGGGAATGAAATAGGTCTTCCAGTATTGAAGATCAAGGAACTCCGCCAAGGTTCATGTGATGATAGTAGTGAACTCTGCTCCTTGAGAATCAAACCAGAATACATCATTCACGATGGCGATGTCATCTTCTCTTGGTCTGGAAGTCTACTTGTTGATATATGGTGCGGGGGAACTTGCGGATTGAATCAGCACCTTTTCAAGGTTACATCAGACATCTATGACAAGTGGTTTTACTACCTGTGGACGGCTCACCACCTTGCCCGTTTTATTGCAATCGCTGCTGATAAGGCAACAACAATGGGGCATATCAAACGTGAGGAACTTGCCAAAGCAGAGGTCTTAATTCCTTGCGAAGAAGATTATACAAGTCTCACCTCTATCATGCAGCCCATTTTTGAGCTGATAATCTCGAACCGGATTGAGGGTCGTAAGCTGGCTGTACTTAGGGATGAACTGCTACCAAAGTTGATGTCCGGCGAGATTGATGTCTCCGCTGTCCAGCTCTAAGCCGCTAAATTATCGTTTATCCTTTCGTTGTTTTCAATTTTGGTATCAAGGCTATCCAACACAGCAGCAATTCGTTTTTGGTAGCTGACATCTACGGGAATGCGTACCTTAACAGCCCTCATCGTTTTTCCTGATACTTCCTTAAAGGTGGTTCCGCTTCCCATCGCTTCGATAGCGTCCTTGTTGTACTTCAAAAGGTAGTAAACAAATAGCGGATCAGCTTTTTCATTTACGACAATACTCTTGAATCCCTGATTGGTACAAACACTTTGAGAAGCGATTGCGACGTAACCAATGGGAGCGCGTGATGTGAAGAGAACAGCATCTTTCGGCATCATTTGTGCAGAACATGACGCAAGTCCCTTTTCGGTTATATTTCTTTCCCCGCTGGTTATGTATCTTCCTTTGAAAGAAGATAGGTCTTTGGGCGTTATCCACGGAATACTGCCTCCGTAGTAGTCTTCACATTTTGTAGATGGGGTTGCCCCACCAACTATTTCTCCTAATTTATCAAGAGTACACTCAATCCATTCTGTCATGCGGTACACCATCCTATCCGATGTATTTTCTATGTGCCAGCTTCACATTCTGTTGTTTCACCATTGCATAGTGCATGGTGGTGTCGATTTTCTGATGCCCTAAGAGCTGCTGGACTTGCTCTATGGGCATTCCTTTGTCTATGGCAGTTGTAGCCAGTGTACGCCTGAACTTGTGAGGGTGAACCTTCGGGATATTCAGACGCTTTCCCAGCTCCCGAAGGCGTGTCTCCACTCCGCCAATCATCAATCGGTCAAAGGGAGCTTTCAGGGAAACAAACAAAGCTGGGTTTTCATCCGTTCGCCCCTCAAGGTAGTTTTGAAGGTGGATTTTCGTCCTTGCGTCGAAATAGACCAATCGTTCTTTATTACCCTTGCCGATAACAACGCATTCGCGCTCATTGAAGTTGATGTCTTCGCGGTTTAGTGTGACCAGCTCACCAACACGCATTCCAGAGGAAGCCAGAAGATCAATCATCGCCAAGTCCCGTGCTGTTGTGCAGTTGTCACGCATCAGCTCTAACGCTTCATCGGTGTAGGTGTCCTTGACCACCTGTGCAGTCTTAACTTTGTGAATCCGGCGTACCGGGCTTTTCACAATGAAATCCTCATCTTCAAGCCATGAGAAGAAGCTGGACAGTATCCGGCGGATGTTGTCTATGGTCACTTTGCTCGACCTACGCTGAACTTGATAGCTTGTCAGATAGCGGCGCAAATCATCTGTGGTGATCTGTCGCGCAGCCTTTCCAACTCCGGCAATTAGAGCCTCAATCGTCTTCCGGTAGTAGCTCAGGGTTTTCTCCGAACAGCCTTCGATCCGCTTTGCCGTGATAAATGCTTCGACTGCATCTGCTTCGTCTGCTGGAATTGAGCCACTATCATAGGTGATCGTTGCCCCTTCCAATGTCTCAGCCATTGCATCCCGAAGGTGCATGAGCTGTTCGTTGTTAAGATACGGCAGCATTTTTCGCTGTATCTCCGTGATGAGTTGTTCTGTCATTGTCGTGTCTCCTTTCGAGGTAAGAGAACGACATTCAGTGGCAGTTCCTTTTGTAAAACTCTCGCCACTGGTGAGAGTTATTCAGACGGTAAACGATAATTTAGCGGCTTAGAGCTGAACGGCAGAAACATCAATCTCGCCGGACATCAGTTTGGGCAATAGAGTGTCCCGTACAAGGGCAAGCTGCTCATTTTCCATACCATTGGCATAGATTTTCGAGAAAACTGTTTGGCATACGGCATCGAACTTCTCCACCAAACCCTCAGGTGCAATGACAATAGGCTCTGTTTCAATAAATCCATTGATGTCAAGATTTTTGATGCCTGTTGTTCCATTTTCGTAGGAAAAGAAAATGTCCCTGTCATAGAGGTACTGCCAATAGTAGTACACATACATACTGTAACCAGCACGAGGTTTAAGGGCTTTGCAGAAGTTTGTGCAAACCATTCCCTTATCACACCGAGCAAGCAAAGCGTCTGATACTGCTGCGGCGCGCCCAGTAGATTGTGTCGGGCTACCACCAGAGATTTCAACAACTATATCTCCGTCAACAAGCTGCTTAGCAGCATAGTTCTTTGGCAAGATATAGCGTGTGGGCATTTTCCCCTTATTTCCTGCGCGTACTTCCGGAATATCTGCTCCCCGAATACAGTAAACCATCTCTGTGTTGTTGCCAGAAGGAGAATCTTTGCCCCAATCTCCGCTGATAGTCTTTTCAATGAGATTGGAGAAGGTACCTTCCTTCCATGATATAGCGTCAGGATTATCAACAAACCACTGCTTAAACAGCGCTTGAGCTTGCTGCTGTAAATTATCGTTTATCCTATCGTTAAGCGCAATCTTTTCGTCAATCCTTGCAAGGAAATCTCCGATGCGTCTCTGCTCGTCCAAGTCTGGCACTGACAATTCAAGCTCTTCGAGAACGCTTTGTTGAACTCGCTGCCTTCCAGAAGATCCAACCATAGACTTTATAGCTACATTACGGAAAACCGGGTTTATTGCTGTGTAATAAACAAATTGCGGATCGCTGATTCCCGTTTTTGCTCTCATCACAATAAACTCCGTTGAGCCAAAGCCAATTTCGCCATCATCAAGCATATCAACATAAGCGGTTTTTCCGTTTTCAAGGCATGGAGTGATCCTTGCCATAACGGTGTCCCCGTTGCAAAACTTAGCTCCGCCGTTAAACTCGGCTTTTTCCGTCTCTGGAATCTTTTTCGTGAACGGCTTTAATTTGTCCATTGCAACCTTCGTTGCAATGTCACCCTTTTTGAGGCTCAAGCGAGGATTAAAGTCAATAAAGTCGGCAGCGCGAATTGTCCTCCACTCAGATGTCATACCCAATCGCCCCCAGTCGTTCTTTGATCTGCGCCTCAAGTTCATGGGACTTTGCGAAAAGCTCAGAAAGTTCAGAAGTCAAACGCCCCATTTTCTCTTCATACGGCTCGCCGTCATCTTCCTGTTCCTCAATACCAACATAGCGTCCCGGAGTGAGAATGTAATCCTGCTTTGCAATGTCCTGTGTAGTGACAACAGCACAGAAGCCCTTTTCATCTTCGAGTGTTCCATCAACGAAGGCATTATAAGTGTCGGCAATTTTCTTGATGTCTTCATCCGTCAGTTCGCGCAGCTTCCGCGTAACCATAGTGCCGAGTTTCCGTGCGTCGATGAATAGTGTCTTGCCTTTTTGCTTCTTGTTCTTTGCAAGGAACCAGAGCGATACCGGGATCTGCGTCGTGTAGAATAGCTGCGTCGGCATTGCAACGATACAGTCCACAAGGTCAGCATTGATAATGTTCTTGCGGATTTCACCTTCACCGCCGGACTGCGAGGAAAGCGAACCATTTGCAAGAACCATACCGATACGCCCATTCGGGGCGAGATGCCAGATCATGTGCTGCAACCACGCGAAGTTTGCATTTCCAGCAGGAGGCGTACCATACTGCCAACGGACATCATCAACGAGTTTATCCGCACCCCAGCCGGAGAGATTGAAGGGAGGATTTGCCATAATGAAGTCTGCCTTGAGTTGAGGGTGGCAGTCGTTAAAGAACGTGTCCGCATTAAACTTGCCGAGGTCGGCTTCAATACCGCGAATGGCAAGATTCATCTGCGCCATCTTCCATGTGGTCGGGTTGGAGTCCTGACCAAAAACGGAAATCTTGTTGATGTTGCCGCCGTGATTCTCGATGAACTTTGCAGACTGAACGAACATACCGCCAGAGCCGCAGCATGGGTCATAAACACGTCCATTAAACGGCTGCAACACCTCAACAAGGGTACGTACAACACAAGAGGGAGTATAGAACTCACCAGCAAGTTTACCTTCTTGCTCAGCAAACTTGGAGAGACAGTATTCGTATGTACGACCGAGAATGTCCTTGCTGTTTCCATGCTCGATCATCTGAATGTTGGTGAAGAGATCAACCACTTCACCAAGACGCCGCTTGTCCAGCTCCGGACGGGCGAAGTTCTTAGGCAGAATATCTTTGAGGCGCTTGTTTTCTTTCTCGATACTGCGCATTGCATCATCAATTACCGTGCCAATTTCCGGCGTGTGAGCGGCAGCAGCAATCGCACTCCATCGTGCATTCTCAGGGACAAAGAATATGTTTTCGGCAGTGTATTCGTCCTGATCCTCTTCAAATCCATCGCCTTCTTCAACCAGTTCCTTGTACTTTGCCTCGAAGCGATCAGAAATGTATTTCAAGAAAATCAATCCGAGAACGACGGACTTGTATTCGGATGCGTCGATGTTTCCGCGCAGGACGCAAGCCGCGTCCCAGATTTGTTTTTCAAAGCCGATATTGCTTGTGTTATTTTCAGCCATTTCAGCAACCTCCAAAGTTATAGTTTCACACTTACTATTCTACAAAAAGAGCTGTACGAAAAACCGGACTCAGTTCTTGTCCGTTCGCACAGCCT